>JAABUX010001430.1_pt1 | contig 36364 bp, 31 predicted proteins | sample 5561851 | NCBI WGS metagenome assembly JAABUX01 (sample SAMN10711883, study PRJNA513361) | rock metagenome | isolation source: Antarctica rocks | place: Antarctica: Victoria Land, Richard Nunatak red sandstone | collected 2016-01-03 | reverse complement strand
CGCACCGGCGTTTACTTCTATTCACTCGACGCGAGCAATCCGCTGGCCGTCGCCATCGCTCGCACCGTCTTTCACCTGCCCTATTTCTGGGCGCAGATGAGCCTGCATTACGGCAATGAACCGGGCCGCTCCCGCGAGATCCGCTACGCAAGCCGACGGCTACTGTCCCCGCACCCCGCCCGTTTCCGCGCCCGGTACCGTGGGCTGGGCGTTATGGCGCAGGGCCCCCTCGAGCACTTCCTTACTGCGCGCTACGCCCTCTACACCGCTGATCGCGCCGGCAACCTGCTGCGCGGCGACATCCATCATCTGCCTTGGCCGCTTGAACAGGCGGAAGCCGAGTTCGAGCTCAACGAATTACCCGCCGCCCATGGCTTCACCCTGCCCGATCGGCAGCCCGTCCTGCATTATTCGCGCGAGTTGCTGGTCTATGTGTGGGCGCTGGAGGGAGCAAGGCGCGTCGCCCACCCGGCGGCACAGCGGCAAATCCAGCCTGCCCCCGCAGGCAGCCCCGTGGTCTCCGCAACTCACCGTTAGCCTGGGCGCGCCATTGCCGCCGCGCACACCAACCATAAAGAAAGCGAGTACCCAGCCTTGATCCAAGCTGCTTCCGCACTGCCCTTCTCTGGCAAAACCGCACTTGTTACCGGAGCCTCCCAGGGCATCGGCCGCGCCATTGCACTCGCTCTTGCCGCCGGAGGTGCGCGCGTCGCACTTGCCGCGCGCAACGCGGATAAACTCGCGAGCGTTGCCGCTGAAATCGCTGTAGCGGGCGGCGAAGCTCACCTCTACGCGCTCGACATCAGTAAAGAAAACGCGATTAAGGAGGTAGCAAAAGCCGCTCTCGCCGCCCATGGCACCATTGACATCCTGGTCAACAACGCAGGTATCACCCGCGACGGCCTGATGATGCGCATGAAGCGCGTCGATTGGGACGATGTCCTGAACACAAACCTTACCGGCACCTTTCTGCTGACCCAGGCCCTGCTGCCCGCGATGGTCAAGGCGCGCTGGGGCCGTATCGTAAGCATCTCGAGCATAGTGGGCCAGACCGGTCAGGCCGGCCAGGTGAACTACTCCGCCAGCAAAGCCGCACTCCTCGGTTTCACGCGTTCGCTCGCCCGCGAAGTCGCTTCACGCTCCATCACGGTCAATGCCGTAGCTCCCGGCTATATCGAAACCGCGATGACGAAGATTTTGACCGATGCCCAGAAAACCGCGATGCTCGTGCATGTACCCCTGGGACGCGCGGGTACGGAGGAGGAAGTGGCACACGCGGTCGCTTTTTTATGCTCGCCCGGCGCAGGCTACATTACCGGTCACACGCTCGACATCAACGGCGGCCTGCATATGGGGTAAAGTCAGGCAGCATCCGGGGTTTGAGGTTGTGCTCCGCGAGGAGCGACGTCCGCCGCGGCTGGCTGCTGGGGCAAAACCGCCGAGCGGTTGGGATGGCTCCGCTTCCAAAGCTCCGCATTGAGCTCCGCCCCGACAAGAATCGTGACGGAGGTCAGGTAAAGCCACAGCATCAGGATAATAATGGCGCCGAGCGAGCCATAGGTCGCGCTGTAGTTGGCAAAATGCCCGATGTAGTAATTCAGGCACAGCGAACCTAAAGACCAGATTGCCACCGCGACGATTGCTCCCGGCATCGACACACGAAAACTTATTTTCCGATTCGGTCCCAGGGTATAGAGCAGCATGATGCTTGTCACAAACGTAGCAAAGATCAGCGCCAGGCGAAGCGGCGGCCAGACCAGCGCGAAAACATAGGGGATCGGTAGAACCCGCGATAGAAAGTGGATCACGGGCGGCCCCGCTAGCACCAGAAGCAGGGAAAATATCGTCAGCCCGCCGCAAACAAACGTCAGCAGCAGCGCCTGCACCTTGTCCCGCCACCACGAACGCTCCTGCTTGACGTCATAAGCAATATTGAGCGCTTCAATCAACGAGGAAAAAGCCCCGGCCGCGGCCCAGATATAGCTGAGAATGCCGATGGACAGAATGCGCGCCGGATGCGCGGTCATGATGGAGGAAAGCAGCGTTTTCACAAAGAGCATCGCGTCCGGCGGTACCAGCAGCGCCATCAAGCCAAGCAGTTGGCCAAAAAGGTCCGGAATCGGGAGCTCGTTCAGCAGGGCCGCCATCGTCATGAGCAGCGGCACCAGGGACAAAAGTGAGAAAAACGCGACTGCGGCGCCAATTGTGAGCACACGGGTGCGCATGATCTCGTTGAAAAGCACAACCGAGAGATGCGGAACTTTCTTGCACGTCTCAGTTACCTTGTTCACCAGCGTCGTTGCGTTTTCAGCCATTTTTGTCTGGGCCATATCCTTCTTTTAAGATGCCAGCTGCTTCTGTAAACGCCTTCGTTACAAAATATCAATAGACCCCAAATTCCCGACTTTCAGCAATCGGCGTATCTGCCGACCCATCTGCGCATGCGAAACAGCACCCCTGGCGGAACGCATGCGCTTCGGGCCGTTCCTTATTCGTCCCAATCCCAGCGAGCTGTCCGAGCGGCGCATTTTTTGTTCGACTTGCGATCACTCGCGATGTTAACTCTACAGTTACCAAAACGCAGCAGCAAGCTGCACTTTGAGTCGACCGCAACGAGTGTACATATAAATATGCAAATCGGTGAAACGATCCGGGGCTTTCGTCTCCAACGTGGTTTATCGCAAGGCGATATTGAAAAACGAACCGGGTTGCTCCGCTGCTACCTCTCCAGGGTGGAAAACGGGCATACGGTGCCCTCCCTCGAAACCCTGACCAAAATCGCGCGGGCTTTTGAGATCTCCCTTGCCCGCTTCTTCGCCGACAGCACAACGGAGCGTGACCTCCCCTCGCAAAAGGTGTCCGACGATGAACTTCGTTTTCTGACGCAAATGCGACGCTATTCATCCAACCTGAAGGACAGCGATAAAAAACTGCTGCTTACCATGGTCAAAAAATTCGCCATGGCGACACCCTCGGTTTCGGCCTAACCGCTGCCCACCGCAGCGAGATAAAAGGCACGAACGCCCGCGCACAGCAGCAGGAGCAGCAGTGCTTCTCCTGCGATGGCGATATTGCGCCGTGTTCGGAAAAGACCCGGGGGCGAGCCGATCCTCGGCACCATGGGCACGGCCAGCAGCAGCCCCGCCACAAAGCCCCCAAAATGCGCCATGTTGTCGATCCGGAGCGAGAAATGCCCCATGTCGACGCCAAAGCCCAGCACGAAATTGAGCACCGCGAACCAGATCACGCTTTTGCGCAGCGCCTTGCGCTCGAACTCGGGCAGCGGCAGATAGCGGGAGTTGAGCAACACAATCAGCACGCCCGCCAGCCCGAAGATCGCGCCCGAAGCCCCCGCGCCAATGACTCCATCCGCCCCATTGCTTTGTAAACCGGGATGCGTCGCCACACTCAGCAAGTTCCCCGCAAATCCGGTCAGCACGTAGGCGGCGAGCAGCCCCGGAGCTCCGAGCAGCGGCTCGCCCAGCAGCCCCAGGTTCCACAAACACCACATATTGGTGGCGAGGTGCAGGAATCCGATATGGACGAACATTGCCGTCACCAGCCGCCACCACTGCCCCAGCACCAGCACAAATGCGCCGTAATCCGCCCCCCAGTGCAGCAACTGCTCCGGCTGGGGTGAGGACGGGGAAACACCCGCCAGCGTCATGGCGAGAAAAACCCCGCAGTTGATTCCCAGCAGCACGTAGGTGGCCGGTGCCGCGGCCCAGCTCCGTCGAGCCAGACGCATGCGGCTTCCCTCTGATGGCACCGACGCCGGCACGGGAGCGAGGTCCCCTAGGTACGAGGGTTCGCCTTCCGCTATCCCGGCGGGAAACAGCGCCCTGTCCTTGGGGAGAATCTCCGGATTGCGGTCGTCCCTGTTCAAATCTTTATCCACCTTGTCCCTACCGTATCGGCTCCCCGCGCCACCCTGCAAATTACTTCCGCGTTACTCGCCTCAGGCAGCCGGCAAGCCGAAATGACAACGGAGGGAACCGCTTCGTAAAATCGAGCTTCCAAGTTTTGGAGGTTCCCCGACGTGAATGGCATGAAACCGGTACGACGCGCCCTGCTGAGCGTGACAGACAAGGACGGCCTCGTACCGTTCGCGCGCGCGCTCGCCGCGCACGGGATAGAGCTGGTTTCGACCGGCGGCACAGCGCGTGCGCTCCGCGAGGCAGCGCTGCCGGTCCGCGACATCGACGACCTTACCGGCTTTCCGGAAATGCTGGACGGCCGCGTCAAGACGTTGCACCCCAAGGTCCACGGCGGCATCCTCCATGTACGCTCCAACCCGGAGCACGGGGCTGCCGTCGCGGCGCACGGGATCGAGCCGATCGATATGGTCGTCGTCAACTTGTATGCATTTGAAAAGGCAGCTGCCCGGGACGGCGTCCCTTTCGGCGAGCTGATCGAAAACATCGATATCGGCGGCCCTTCCATGCTGCGCTCCGCCGCTAAAAACTTCGAGGATGTTGCGGTAGTCACCGAGCCTGGCGATTACGAAATGCTGATTACGGAGCTGGCCTCGAACGGAGGCCAACTGAGCCGGGCCACTCGCTGGCGGCTGGCAAAACAGGCCTTCGCGACCACGGCCGCCTACGATGTCGCTATCGCCAACGCGCTCGACCGCGTCCTGCCCGATAAAGCGACGGCGGAGGCTGAACCGCCTGCCGCAACTGCCCCTGCTTACGGGGGGACCGGAAAGGCAGCTGAACAGTCCCCGGAGCTACCGGCAACACTGCGTTTGATTCTGCCGCGCACTGCCTCGCTCCGCTACGGTGAAAACCCCCACCAGCGCGCAGCTCTCTACGCCGACGGCACCAAACGCGGCATCGCCGGGGCTCTCCAGCTCCAGGGTAAGGAGCTCTCCTACAACAACCTGGTCGACCTGGACGCCTGCTGGGAGCTGGCCCAGGAGTTTGCGCCTTCCAGGGAGCTCCATAGCCCGCACATCCCGGCCATGGTCGCCATCATCAAGCACACCAACCCTTGCGGAGCCGCGACCGGCCCCACGGTGCTCGAGGCATACAGGAAAGCTCTGGCCGCTGATCCCGTCTCGGCCTTCGGCGGCGTCATCGGGGTGAACACCGAGATCGACGAGGCCGCGGCCGAGGAGATCGCCAAACTCTTCGTCGAGGCCATCGTCGCCCCCGGCTATACGCCCGGTGCCCGCGAGCGCTTCGCCGCGAAGAAAAACCTGCGCCTGCTCGAAATCGAGCACAGCGACGGCATGCACGTGCTCAAGCACATTTCCGGCGGCCTGCTCTTACAGGATGCGGACCGCGTCATGGCCATGAACATGAAGGTAGTAACCGCGCGGGAGCCGTCTGGAGAGGAGCATCGCGCTCTCCTCTTCGCGTGGCGCGTGTGCAAGCACGTCAAATCGAATGCCATCGTCTATGCCCGCGACGGTCAGACGGTCGGCATCGGCGCCGGCCAGATGAGCCGTGTCGACGCCGCTAAGTTCGGCGCGCAAAAAGCGACCCTGCCTCTCGCCGGCACCGTGGCCGCTTCCGACGCGTTTTTCCCCTTCCCCGATGGCCTGGAGGTAGTCGCCGCCGCCGGCGCCACCGCGGTCATCCAGCCCGGCGGCTCGGTTCGTGATCCCGAGGTCATCGCCGCCGCCGACCGGCTCGGCATGGCCATGGTCTTCACTGGTGTCCGACACTTCCGTCATTAGCGCGTTTCCACCGCTACGCATATACTCTCAGGCAGCATGCATGATGCCTACACCATTGGAATCCCGCTGATCGTAATCATCGCGGGAATTTTCTTCAATCGCGCGGACTTTCAGAGCCTGCGATCGGAACTTAAAGACCTCCGCACCGAGGTGCGGAGCGCGCTGAAAGACATGCGCAGCGAGATTGGGACGCTTCGCAGTGAAATCAACGGGCTGCGTGATAGTGTTCACGCCGATATGCGGCCGCTCAATGATATCGCCTAGGAACACGCGCAGCGATTAACCAAACTCGAAAAGCCGGACAGCGATAATATGCCAACGCAACCCAGCTTCCACCCACCGGTAACCTCTTTTCACTAAACGGGAATCCCCGAGCCATTTACAATTGTCTGATTGAGCAAGCTGCCGAGAAAATGGCGGCTGAAAGGCCGCAGACGCGCCGCACGCCATGAATCCGATCAAACCTTCCGCTCCGCGCACCCGCTTCGCAGCCCACGCCGTCCTTCTTGCGTTCGCTTCCCTACTCCTCTCCTCGATGCAAGCTCAAGCCCAATCCAAGCCAGGAGGAGAAGCCCAGGCAGCCGATTCTAAAGCCGACGCCTACTACCACTCCATGCTGGCGCACGGCTATGAAGAACAAGCTGTCCAGGGCGGCCAGCCCGAGTTCGCCAACAAAGCCATCGACGAATACAAGGCAGCGCTTGCCGCCGACCCCAACGCCCCCGACCTGAGCAACGGTTTGGCCGAGCTTTACTTCCGCACCGGCCGCGTCAAGGACGCGATCGAGGCCGCGCAGGCCGAAATCGCCCGCGACCCCAACTCGCTCGACGCCCATAAACTGCTCGGCCGCATCTACCTGCGCTCGCTCGGCGACGCGCAAAATAGCAGCAACAGTCAGATGCTCCAGCTCGCCATTGCGGAGTACACCCGCATCGTCGCCCTCGAGCCCGGCAGTATCGAGGACCACCTGCTGCTCGGCCAACTCTTCTCCTTTGCCAAGGATTCCCCTCACGCCCAGGAGCAGTTTGCCGCGGCGCAGAAAATCAATCCGCACTCGGAAGAGGTCGTGCTGAACATGGCGCGCATCGATACCGAGGGAGGCAACCTGCACGGCGCGGTAACTGTGCTCAATAGTCTGCCCGACCCCGACCAGACCGCGAAAACCGAGTACGCACTGGGCGCCAGCTACGACCAGCTCAAAGAAACGAAAAAGGCCATAGCCGCCTATCAGAAGTCCCTGACCCTCGAGCCCGACAACCTCGATGTTGAGCGCGCCCTGGCCGATGCCCTGCACCGCGACGGTGAAGACAAGGCCGCCCTTGCCGCCTACAACGACGTGATCGATGGCGACCCCACCGACGCTGCCGCCTATCTGCACGCCGCGGAAATCCAGCGCAACGAAGGCCGTCCGGATGACGCGCTCGCCAACCTCAAAAAAGCCGCGCCGCTGGCTTCCGACTCACTCGAAATCCGCTACAACGAAGCCATTGTGTACGAGCAGCTCGGCCAGTACAGCGAGGCCGAGCACCTGCTGACCAAAATGGTCGCTGATTCCGAACACTCCACCGGCGACTACTCCGCCCCCGAAAAGAATAACTACGCTCTGTTCGTCGATCACCTCGCGAACGTCTACGGAGATGAAGGCCGCACCGACGACGCGATCAGCACCTACAACAAACTTGTCCCGCTTGGGGGCGACTACGCCCTCAACGCTTACGGGGCCGAAGTCGACACCCTTCGCGAGGCGCACCAGTACGATAAGGCTACCGCCCTGCTGCAGCAGGCCACCGCGAAATACCCGAAAAACCGCGGGCTTAAGCTAGCCCTCGCCAACCAGCTCGCCACTTCCGGCAAATATGACGAAGGCGCGAACCTCGCGAAAAATCTGCTCAATAACACCCCCGCGGACCGCGATGTGTACCTGTCGCTGGCGCAGATGGACATGCACGCGAAGAAGTGGAAAGAGGCTGGTGAAGCCCTCGACAAGGCCGAGCAGTTCAGCAGCAGCAGCGAGGACAAGCTGGGCGTCTACCTGGAGCGGGCGGTGGTCGAGGATCGCCAGAAACACTACGACGCCGCGGAAGACAACTATAAGAAAGCACTAGCGCTCGACCCCAACAGCAGCGCGGTCCTGAACGATTACGGCTACATGCTCGCCGACCGCGGCGCGCGGCTTAACGACGCACTCGCCATGATCCAGAAAGCGGTCAAACTCGACCCCCACAACTACGCCAACCTCGACTCGCTTGGGTGGACCTACTTCAAGCTCGGCCAGTACGCGCTGGCCGAAAACAACCTGCTCAAAGCCAGCCAGCGCAGCACGCAGGACGCGACAGTGCATGAGCACCTCGGCGATCTCTACGAGAAAACCGATCGCCTGAAGCAGGCAGCCTCACAATGGGAGGAGTCGCTGCGCCTCTACGTCAAAACCGACCCCGGCGACGCTGAGCCCGGAGAAGGTCCGCGCCTGCAGAAAAAGCTCGATTCAGCCCGCGTCAAGCTCGCCAAGGAAATGCCTGGGCCCGGTGCCCCCGACAAGGGAGACAAGCAACACTAAAAACGATCCCACTGCTGCACTCGTTCTTGCAGCAGTGATTTTCTCGTCCTGCAAGCCGCCTTATTGAACTTCCAGCGCGGCGATCACAAGATCCACATGCAGCGCGATCATGCGCCGCATGTCTATTCCTCCGTCCGCCGCTTCTTCAAATCCGCGCATGGCAAACACCGCATGGCAAACACAAGGATGTGCGCCAACTCACCGGGCGTAGTTTTCACCTTTGCAGCGGAAACGTGCTCCGACAGGATCTCGGCAACGAACGCCATCTCGTCGAGCTTGGCCTGCCCACCGATGTCGCTTCCGCAATGGCAGCTCGCATGGACAGTACCATGAAAGATTGCATCCTGCGTCTTTACCGGTCTGCCCTGGAGGTGGGACGCGAGTGGGCGCCGGATCTCGCGAACATCGCTTCTCCCGGTCTCGTTTTTTGGGGCGTAGCGGACCAGGCCTGCCCCGTCGCGTTCGCAGAAGGTGTTGGCGGTCTACCTCGGCGCTGTCAAGGGTCTTGTCGTCGGGCCGCCGGACGAGCAGTGGACGACATCGTACTGGTCGAATACCCAAACTTCTCCGCCTTTCGAACTGTCACCGAAAGTCCCCTCTACAAGGCGCAAGCAGTGCAGCACCGGAAAGCCGCACTCGCGGACTGGCGGCTGATCGCAACCGTTAGAACGCCCCTCGCTTGGCCGAGAAGCCGAGCTGCCACGCCAGGGCAAGGAATTCTCAGCCCGACGATTCCTGTTTTCAGGAATTGCAGAAGAGTCCCCTAGCCTTGCAGATGGGGGACACCAACTCCCAGCGACGATCCGTCTCGGAGAACCCCGGTCCAGCGAAAGCGTCCGTTCCTTCCATCAGCGCTACTCTCGTTGCAGGCGCTACTCTAAGGAAGCATGCCCTTCCCACTCGCCTCCTGTGCCGCTCCGGACGACGCGACCGACCCGCTCGCCTCGCGCGAACACCCGGAACCGGAGCATGCCTACCGCTCACCTTTCGAGCGTGACCGCGCACGCATCATCCACTCGCGCGCCTTCCGCCGTCTCGCCGGCAAAACGCAGGTCTTCTCCGCGGGCGGCGCGGCAGGCGAGCCTTCCGACCACTTCCGTTCCCGCCTCACCCACACCATGGAGGTCGCCCAGATCGCGCGTACCGTCGCGACCACCCTGGGCCTCAATCACGACCTCACCGAAGCGCTCGCGCTCGTCCACGACATCGGCCACCCGCCTTTCGGCCACGCCGGCGAACGAGCCCTCGACGCCTGCCTTCGCGAACACGGCCTGCGCTTCGACCACAACCTGCACGCCCTGCGCATCGTCGAGCATTTCGAACTGCGCTACGCGGCCTTCCGCGGCCTGAATCTCACCTTCGCCGTGCGCGAAGGCATCATCAAGCACTCGCACGACTACACGGTCGCGGAGCAGCCACAGCTCGCCCCCTACCTGCTCGACCAGCAGCCGCCGCTCGAAGCCCAGCTCATCGACCTGGCCGACGAGATCGCCTATCTCACCGCCGATCTCGACGACGGCATGGAAGCCGGCCTGCTCGATCTCCCAAACATGCGCGCCAACCTCCCGCTGTTCGAACGTTTCTACGCCCCCATGGCCCATGCGCATACCGATGCGGGCGAAAAACTCATCTTCAACGAAGCCCTCAAACGCATGCTCAATGCGCTCGTAGGTGATTTACTTGAGGCGACGGTCACACATGCGCGCGCAGCCGGAGTCGAAACCCTCGCCGCCGTCCGCTCCGCCGGGCACCGCCTCGTCGCCTTCTCACCCGACATGGAGCGCGAACGGTTGGCCGCCAAGCAGTACCTGTACACCCACCTCTACGGCTCGGAACCACTCAAGCGCGACCATGCCACGGCAGAAACGGTGGTGCGCGATCTTTTTCATGCTTGGGTACAGAATCCCGGTTTGCTGCCACCCAGCTACAGCATTCGCATCGCTGGGTTCAGCGGCAACGAGCGAGCCCCTCGCGTCATCGCCGACTACATCGCCGGCATGACCGACAACTTTATCCTGGCCCAGCACGCTTCCCGAAGTAGGTCTTTCTAGCAAAATCTGCGCAGGTAACCGTGAACACTGGATATTAGAAATACTTCAATGAATTTTGTTTGCAAGTTTGGGCTACTTCAAGAAGGTAAATCTATGTCCCCTAAGCCCGAATGGGACAGCAAAGGGGGCGGTACATAGAGCGCTGTGAAACATGGCTAGGGTTTTGTCTGAAGCGAATGGATCGCTGTTTCGAGAACAGAATCACGACCAGCGATGATGTCAGCACGGGTCAAATGTACCGGTATATCAGGCTGGATACCAACACCCACGAACTCGCGACCGTCGGCGAAACTGTCGTGCTTGGTGCAGACGCGAGCGGCACCGCCGCCGGGGAGTTTGAACATGAGGGGCTGGCCGGAGCTACCTCCCGTCGGTTCCCCGAGGGTTTTGCCACGGTGCGATTGGGTGAAGACGACAGCCATGTCTTCACCGGCAGAGAAGGTCCGCGGGCTGATGAGCAGGACGGTAGAACCAGAGAAGTGACGCGCAGGATCGGGCTCTAAGGTATCGACGGGAAAACGTAAGGAAGTCTCAGCCTTTCCCCAGGCGCGGTAGGTGGCAATCCACCGGGTGGATCGCGATAGCTCGCCAAGCGTGGGCTTGTCTATGAGGGTGCCGAGAATGTGATATCCCACCGAGTCGCTGCCACCGCCGTTTTCGCGCAAATCAAGAATGAGCGAGTTAGCTTTGCTGATCTCGGGCCAGTGCCTGTCCCACTCTTTCGCGGCAGTATCGTCGTCAAAGCCATTGAGGGCCACATACACGATGTTGCCAGGCAGGAATTTCAGGTCGAAAAGGGGAATATGTTGTGAGGTACTCTTCGTGACTTCGAAGACGTGTGTGGTCTGTTTCCCTGAAGGCGTCTGAACACCGAGGGTGAAGGTAGTCCCGATGGGGGCGAGAAAGGGCACGTACTCGTAGGTGCGGGTGTTTCGATCTTGAGAAGTCGAGGCACTCACGAAGGGTGCCACGTTACGCTCAGCCCAGCTAATAGCTGGTTCAGCGTTGATCGTCAACACTTCGTCACCGGGATGGAGACCCTGCAGGTCCGTGCCAAGGTTGCGAGAACCGATGACGAGAAGGTGGCCATCAATCAGTCGAGTTCGAAGGGGCAAGCGACTAATTTTACCTTCCAACTGTTCAGGAGTGTAGACGCCGGTATGGCCGTCCTCAAGCTGAGCGTAGAAGCTCTGAAGGACGCGATAGTACTCCACCGTTGAGTGAGTGGCGAGAACCTTCGGGATGAAGTCGCGGTAGGTCTGGTCCCAATTGAGTTGCGGGACGTGCCAGAAGTTAGCAAAGCCGTACCTGGCTTGAGCCCAAAGCTCGGCCAAGCCCGCCATCTTATCCGCATCGGCGATATTAGCAGCGTATGGAGTAGTGAACGCGGCATCACCCCAACGTGCATCTTGCTGAGCGGTGAAGAGGGTCATCCGCTCAAGTAGCGGATACCATTGCGGGTCGGTGTGGAGAGAAGCGAGGTCTTTGTCGGCTTCAGTACCCTTGCGGTCAGTGTAGCCATCCTCGACAGCATGATCGAGAGTGTCGAACGCAGACGCGCGGTTTCCCGCGAGAGCTTGCGAGCACGCGAGATTGTACTCGACGCCTGCACGATCATTCTCTTGAACGAGCGGAAGCGTGCGCGTGTAAAGATTTGCGCTTTCACTGAAATGCTTTGCTTGATAAGCGTCCTCGGCTTGCTTCATCAGGTCGGCCGTCGCAGGAGTCGCATCCTGACCAAGGGCGGCCAGAGCAGCGAGACAAACCAAGGCGAGCGAATAACTGCGCAACATAGCGGTAAGAGGTCCCTTTCAGGCGTTTGATTTGAGAATGGTCCGGTGTAGGGTAAAGCGGGCGAAGCCGAAGCCAGCAATAATTTCACCAATCGGCATCTGCGTGGTTCTTCTGGCCCCCGTATGGCTGACGGGAAGACCGATACTGCGGCTGCGTGGAAAGAATCGACGTAGGATGTCCTGAACGCAAAGTAGCATCGAGTGTGAACTCTACTGCACCTTGCCCCGCGGACGCAGCCTGCCTAGCTCCCCGGCGCACGCAATCGCATTCAGCGAAGCGAGCTTCAGGTTATCGAACGTAGCCCAGATCCAGAAATGCGTAGACAAAGCTTCGTTCGCATCGGCCTGTCGGATGCGCAACAGAATGTCCTCCTGCCCGGCACAGCTCAGGTTGCTCGGCGGGTCCCCTTCGCCCAGAATCACATCGACATGATCCCCGGCCAGCGCGGCTTCCAGGTGCTCGAGTGCGACCGCACTTTCCAGTTCGATTCCAAGCGAAATCCCGTAACCGTGGAAGGCCGGCACCTGCAAAAGCTGCACCCCTACCTGCGCCAGCCTGCCGCCCGAGAGCAGCCCATAGTGCCGGCGAATCCGCGCCTCGACGGCGACCAAGTCGATTCTTGAAACTTCACCCAGAGTCGGTGTCAGATTGAACGCGACCTGCATATCATAGACGTCCTTGGGCATGCTCTGAAAATTGAGCAGCGTGACGGTCTGCTGGTGCAGCTCGTCAACGGCGGCGCGGCCATGTTCCGAGGCCGGCTCATGCACGGTTGCCCACGCGCTCTGCACTTTGCCCACATCCCCAAGGCGCGCCATCAGCAATCCCAGGGTCGTGGCGGCAACGTGCGCAGGCACCAGCGCAGGCGTGTGCAGGTCCGGCGCGGGCATTGCAGGATTATCGATGGCGTCGCGCACCCAGGGGGATGCAACCAGAACGCCAGGCTCGTTTTCGAGCACGCAGGACATGTCGACAATGCTCGCATGCGCGTCCGCGGCGGCTCTCCAGTGCGTGCTCGTCTGCGCCGGCGCCCCGGCAAAGAACACGTAATCCACATGTTCGAATGAGTCGGCTTGGATAGCCTGAATGACCGTGACCTCATCGCCCACAGCTTCGATCTGGCCCAGGCCGTCGCCGTCATCCATCAGCAGCAGCTCCGCCGCCGCAAGCGGACCGTCTTCCACGGCCTCGGCCAGTTCCTTACCATGCAGCGTTGCGGCGCCCACGATCGCAATCCGTACCTTATCCGGCATATTCTCCTTTACTTAAGCGCGACCCAGTTGCCGGTCCGCGTTGCCCGATTTGCGCTGCCACCCGTAAAGAAGCCGTGCCAGTACGCCCGAGAACATATAAATCAGCGCAATGGCGGCGAGCACATACTGAGAAAAAAACACAAGCGTGTACAGGAAAGCCCCCAGCAGAACAATCCACCGAAACGGATGCGCATTCGCAAGATTGATCTCCTTACCGCTCCAAAAACGCCAAGTACTCACCATCAGGAAGCCGATCGCGCTTACATACGCGCCCCACAGTAGGGCCACCCACTGAATCGAAACCGGTACGCCGCTGAAGAAATGCACCACCGCGGCTATGGCTCCGGCTGCTGCTGGAATCGGCATCCCGACAAAATATTTGCTGCCCGGCCGGCCCGGATTTTTGGGTTTTGGATTTCCCATGCTATTGAAACGTGCCAGCCGAGCCGAGCCGCACAGCAGAAACAGGAAACACAGCAGTGCTCCCAGTTCGATCAGCTTGTGAACCAGCGAACCGCCCGGGGTGTGCGGCAGCCTTTGAAAGCCCCACGTGTAGGCAAGCAGCGACGGCGCAACCCCGAATGTAATCACGTCGGCAAGCGAATCGAGCTCCTTGCCGAACTCGCTGGTTGTGTTGGTCATGCGCGCGATACGTCCGTCAATCGTATCGAACGGGATCGCGAACCCGATCGCAAGCGCAGCATAGTCGAAGTGCTGTGGCTCAATCGCCGAGCCCTGTAGGCTTTGCGTAATTGCGAAGTAGCCCGCGGCAATGTTGCCCGCGGTAAAGACGGAGGGCAGCAGATACATGCCACGCGACCGGCGCCGCTTTGTCTTTGGGCGCTGCGCGCCCGCAGGCTCAATCGCCAACGGCGCGAGCCGGGGTTGCTCGCTCACCGCATCTGCTCCATCATCTCTACACGTTCTTGCGTGAGCCCATGCCTCGGTGCAAGACAGCCGAGTATCGTGCTGCCGCCTTTCACAATGGCACCCTTCTCAACACGCACTTCTGTCTCGACCGGCAGAATCAAATCCGTCCGCGAGCCGAATTTGATCAGTCCCACCCGCTGGCCACGCGTTAGCCGGTCTCCAACGACCTGGCGAAACACAATGCGCCGCGCCAACAGCCCGGCAATCTGCTTAAAGACAATCTCGTAACCATCCTCGGCCTCCATCACGCAGATATTCTGCTCGTTCCGGTCCGCGGAAGCCGCGTCCATGGCATTTACAAACGCGCCTTTCTGGTACCGCACCTCGCGCACCACCCCGCTGACCGGTGCGCGGTTCACATGCACGTTGAATACGTTCAGGAAAATCGAAATGCGTGTACGCTGACCAGCCGAGGTCAAGACAGTCTCGATGCTGGTCACCTTACCGTCAGCCGGCGAAACCACAAGCCCGTCGCCCGCCGGAATCGCACGCTCCGGGTCGCGGAAAAACCAGAGAAAAAACACGGCAAACCCAAGCGGCAGCACCGCCCACCACCAGCTATGGGTGAGTACCACAATCACAAAGGCAACCAAAATCAGCGAAATACCGTAGAAATATCCGTCACGAACCATCTCGTTGATTATAGAGGGCGCGTGGGAGAGGAATCATCTGAATTGAACGTTCGGCCTTGAAGCATGTCTCCGGCACGTATAAACCGATCAGCGATACTTGATGTGATTTCCGTAACAAAAATCGCCTGCCACAGAACTGTTGCCGGATACACCTACTTGAACACCGCTTTCGCCCTAGGCAAGTCGTCCAACAGCAAGCTAAGCAGCACGGCATCCTCCTCCGGATTGCGGTAATACCCGCGACGCAAACCGTCCTGCCGAAAACCGAGCCGCGCATAAAGGTGGAGCGCTTCCTTATTCGAGGCTCTGGCCTCCAGGAGCAGTTGTACAGCCCCTGCCAGCCTGCTCCAGTCGGTAACCGCTTCCAGCAGCGCCGAGCCAAGCCCTTTCCGGCGTTGATTCGGCGCGGTAACCACGGCTTCCAACTCCGCTGTGCCGACCACGTGGCTCGCCATGGCAAAACCATGCACCGTGGCTTTATCCGGCAACAGGCAGGCTACCCATGCCCCACGCCTCTGCGGGTTTTCCCGGATGACCTGCAGCATCCGGCTAAACTCGAATGGCGGCCAGTGGGGCGCGGTCGGCACGGCTGCCGCGATCGCCAACACAGCGCTTATGTCCTCCTCCCGCATCGGTCGAACCGAAACTGAAGCACTGCCACTCACGCACTCGACGCTGGCACTCCAAGCATCTGCTCAGCCCTCCAAAGGTAAAGACCGTCCAGTGTTGCCGCATCGTCCCAGTCGCCGGTCTGCAGGCGCGCGTGACCATGTCGCAGCGCATCGGCCGCGGTAGGCGCGGGTACCCGGCGCGCTTCGGGGAAACTCTCCTGTACCCTGTCCTCACAAACAATGAGTGCGCCGTTTTTGCCAATGGCCAGCACTCTCTGCACTTCGGCCACGGTCAGCAGTTGGCCCTCCGATGTGTCCTCGTCTCCTCCATGCATGCGCAAGTACACATGACCCCGACCCGCGTCCAAAGCCACAGACTGCGCAAGATACATCCCCCTCATTACCTGGAGGCGCGAAAGGCCAATCAGCGGCACACCCGTCACCTCTGAGAAGGCTTTTGCCGCGCTCAGTCCTATGCGCATGCCAGTAAAGCTGCCCGGCCCGCGCACAACGATCATCGCCCGGAGTGCAGCCGGCATAATCTCACCCAGCAGGTTCCCCAGCGCACCCGTCAGCCGTGCCCCTGCCGTGCGGGCGCCAAGCACTTCCTCGCGTATAACGGTCAGTTTCCCGTCTTGCGTGTGCGCCAGGGCGAGCGTCGTTTCCGCACCACAGGTATCGAGCGCGAGCACGTATTCGGAAGCCAGTCCAGAAGCACACTGGCCGACTTTAAAATCCATTCCCATGCAGTCCCTAGGACGTCTCCGCGCCGTCAAGCCGCAGCAGCACCTTCCGGAGCTGCGCGTCATTGCTGTACCCGGACCGCTCAGCACGTAGCCGCCCAGCAGCTGCAATCCGGGCCCGCTCCCCAGGACGCTCAAGATAATACCGCCCTTTTTCCGCGCATTCTTCAGCTGAACCGAAAAATACAGCTTCCTCGTTTTCGGTGAAGCAGGCCTGGTGCCCCGGCGCGCGTTCCGCCATCAAAAACTGCCCGCACGCCGCGATTTCGATTGCCTTATGTGCCACGTCGTCCTCATTCTTGTGCGTGACAAACGCCAGATTTATCTTGGAACGCCAGATGCTTTCACGATAAGCCGAGTCCTTCATCATGCCGCCTGTCACATACCTGTTCCTGAGCTCCGGCGACCATGCTTTTTCCCAACGTGGCCCGGCCACGGCAAGCGGCAGTTTGAACTCCTCGCCCAGACGAGCCAGAAAGGCAGGCCGCTCCTCGAGCGGGCTGCCCGTGTACGAAACACCCCGGTCCCGGTCCGCATCTCCCCAATTCCCTGGCGGCGGGAAATGCTGCGTCGGCTCATACGAGAACAGTAGTTTGACGTACGGCAGCCCCCACGCCCGGTAGCGAACAACATCGGCATCGCGAAACAGGCAATGGAGATCGAACAGCCGAAATATTTTAAGAAACTGCATCCAGCAACCGTCCTCACGGGGCCCGAAGGGGTTGTCCTGATTCACGCCGACAATGGTGCTGCCTGCCGCCTTGATCGCTTCCATGGTACTGCTTGTAAAGTGAATCGGCTTGTCCAGCCACACCACATCCGGACGCTGCTCCCGCACTGCTTGCAATAACGCGCGGTTAATCGGGGCAACGAGCGGGCCCACGGGCAAGCGAAACTGCAGCGCTCTGACATAGCGCGATTTCGGATCCCACGGTTCCAGCGCAAATGGAGCCACTTCCTGCCCTAGACGACGCAACGCCTCGAACCGGTACGCCGAGGTATTACCCGCGCTCAGAGCCGCGACATACAGGATTTTTCGCCGTTTCGGCTCCTCGCTCATCCCTTTCCTTTGCCGACACTATCGGCACATCCGCATAATTTGTTCAGGCCGTCCGCGCAATAATCAGGAAAGCCCGTCCAGCGCCTGCGCCAAATCCGTTTCGAGGTCCGTCAAATCCTCGATTCCCACCGAAATCCGCACCATGCCGTCCGTAATTCCCAGTCGCGCCCGCGCCTCGGCTCCAAGCGCCGCATGTGTCATCGTCGCCGGATGCGAGATCAGCGTCTCCACCCCGCCGAGCGACTCCGCCAATGTGCACACTTTCAACCGCTTTAAAAAAACATTCGCCCGCTCCAGCGACCCCATCTCGAACGCAATCATGCCGCCGAACCCGCACATCTGCCGGCAAGCAAGCGCATGTTGCGGATGCGAGGCCAACCCCGGATACCAGACCTTCTCCACCGCCGGGTGCGCCTCCAGCAGTGCCGCGATCGCCCGCCCATTGCGGTCATGCTCCCGCATCCGCACCGCTAGCGTCTTGACCCCGCGCAGCACCAGCCACGCCTCGAACGGCGAAAGAATCCCGCCCGTGCACTTCTGAATAAACCCAAACTGCTCCCGATGCTTCGCCGAGGTCCCGACCAGCACTCCACCCAGCCCGTCCGAATGCCCGTTCAAATACTTGGTTGTCGAGTGCATCACCAGGTCCGCCCCGAATGCAATCGGCTGCTGAAAATACGGCGACATGAACGTGTTATCGACCGACAACTCGCAGCTACTCTTGTGTCTGCGACCGTGCTCATGGCATATATCGGCGGCCATCCGAATATCCGTTAACGTCATCAGCGGATTGGTCGGGGTCTCGATATGCACGAGCTTCGTTTCCGGCCGCAGCGCCCCGCGCAGCGCCTCGGGGTCGGCCGTATCTACATACGTGAACTCGATCCCGTACCCGGCAACAATCTGATTGAAAAGCCGCGGCGTCCCCCCGTACACGTTTTCCCCGCACACCACGTGGTCGCCCGCTTTCAGCAACGTCACCAACGCGGAAATCGCGGCCATCCCGCTCGCGAACACATGCGCGCTCGCCCCGCCTTCAAGCGACGCCAGACTCACCTCCAGCGCATCGCGCGTCGGATTCGAAACCCGCGAGTACTCCCACCCCTTGTGCTTGCCAATCTCCTCCTGCGCATAGGTGGAGGAGAGATAAATCGGAACATTCACCGCCCCGGTCAAAGGGTCGGGAGCCTGTCCATCATGGATCGCGCGCGTCGAAAAACCTGCCATAGCTTAAACTTACCAGTCCGCTGTGAAAATCCGAGCATTCGTAGTTACAGCTCCTGAATTTCAACCCTGCTCGATCTCAGGTTGTAGACTGAACACGAAATCAGAAACGGGTTCCGTCTATGCTTGATTTCATTACTGCTATTACTCTTCCAAGTGGTTTCGCACACAGCCCGCGTCAGGTTGCAGTGTTGATTTTTCTGTCTTCATTATTATTCTCGTGTTCTCGCTGTTCTTCGGCTTGAAACCACGAAAAAGTACCGTCGCGGAACGCGAACTGCGTCTTGCGAGTCCACTGCATACTTGGCGATTTTCGATCGATAGTCTCTTAAGCGTCGAGCCTGTCACTTACCATTCACTCGCGGCCGTTCGCCTGTTCGGCTCTGGATGGCCTTTGCCGCCAAATGGATGGTTCGGGAACCGCGCTTACGGTCGGTTTCGTGCTCTTGCCAGCAACCGCCAACACCTTTATCTGCTTCATTTCCGTGACAAGCTGCCTCTTCTCGTCTCCCTAGCGGAACCCGAAACCCTTATGGCCTTGAGTATTCGCGCTTAACCCCTGTTTATCGAACACCCTCAATCTTGGGCGGCAGACTTTATCTTGTCGGATTATGAGAAGCCCACATCTCGCTCCTGAGATATGGGCTTCTCAAGCCTTCACAGCGTCCTCCAACCTACTCCGTCACCGCCGGATTCCCGCCCTGTTCCTCATAAATCCCCTTCGACAGATACCGCTCCGCCGAATCCGGCACGATCGTCACGACCCGCTTCCCGAGCCCCAGCCGCACCGCAACCTCCAAAGCCGCATGCACGGCCGCCCCCGCGCTCGAGCCTGCCAGCACGCCTTCCTCCCGGGCCAGCCGCCGCACCATCCGGAATGCATCCTCATCCGTCACACGCACAATCTCGTCGGCAACCGAATCATCAAAGGTCGCCGGCACAAACGATACTCCGATCCCCTCAACCCGATGCGGTCCCGGCGCCCCGCCTTGGAGCACCGACCCCTCCGTTTCCACCGCGACCGTCAGCACGGGTGCGTCCTGCTCCTTTAGAAACCGCGCAATCCCGGAAAACGTACCGCCCGTACCCACACCCGCGACAAACGCGTCCACGCGCCCATCCATCTGCTGCCACAGCTCCCGCGCTGTCGTCTCATGGTGGTACAGCGGGTTTGCCCGGTTCTCAAACTGCCCGGCAACGAAGTACTCCGGTTTGCCCTCAGCCAGGGCCCGCATCTCGCGAATCGCCCCGCGAATTCCCTCGCTCTCCGGCGTGCGAAACACGGTTGCCCCGAATGCCCGCATCAGGGTAACTTTCTCCTCCGCGAACCCGTCCGGCACATACAGCACAACCCGGTAGCCGTGGTTGATTCCAGCCAGCGCCAGCCCAACCCCCGTGTTCCCCGCCGTAGCCTCGACGATCGTCATGCCCGGTCGGAGCGCCCCGCGCCGTTCCGCATCGAGCACAATCCCCAGCGCCGCGCGATCCTTCACGCTGCCGCCCGGGTTCAGGAACTCGAGCTTGGCAAACAGCGCCCCGCGACCCCGCGCCTCTGGAAGACCGGGCGCAAGCCGGCGCATTTCGAGCATCGGCGTCGCACCGATCAGCTCCAGAATGCTGCCCGCCACCCGCAGCGCGCTCCCCTCGGCCACAGCCTGCACCTTGTCTACACCTGCTCGGTGGATGCGACCGGCACAGTCGTCTGGCGCAGCGCCGAGGCCACCGCGTCCCTGATCTTGCTATTAATCAAGGCGCACGGCACCAGCATGGGCGACTCCGTGCACTGCACCGTGAGCATCCTCTCGTCCTGGCTGTACTCCCATCGCAGGGAGAAGCCGCTATACGAAGTCTGGCCGCTGTGGCCCTGTTCCGTCACCCCTGCCAGCCCGAACTGCTTACCCTTCGCGAGAAACATCGCCACATGCTCACTCGCCACACCGGAAAATACCTGCTCCTCACAAGCCGCCATCCCACTCTCCTTCAGTTCGAACCCGTGCTCGCTGCGTGACTTGATGGAACACTCGGCGGAATACTTATCTGGGGGTCGTTTTCCCCGCCTTTGGTCGGCTTCGGGTAGTAGCCGCTCCGCGTCCGCACATTCAGGTTCCGCTTACTCCCGCTCGCATGCGCCAGTACCTTCACCGCGCGATACCCGCCCAGGCTCACCGGCTTGGTCGAGTGATACCCAATCGTGTACTGCGAGCGAATATCGCGCGCCACCTCATCGGCAACCGCGTCCACATCGTTGAGCGAGCGAGGGAAATACGCAATGCCGCCCGTCTCCCCCGCCATCAGTTGCAGCGCGCGCTTGGCCGCCCTCGCCTCGTGCGCGCCCCCGTCGTCACCAAACAGCAACCCGATGCAGTACACAATCGGCCCTCCCAGGTCCTGCACCCGGCGGATCGTCTGCTCCAGCGTCAACCCCGAGGCATTGTCCTCGCCGTCCGTAATAATCAAAATCACCTGTTTGGGCCGCTTGGCGCCCTTGCTCAGCTCATCGGCCGAGGCCACGGTAGCGTCATACAGCGCCGTCCCGCCCTTCGAGTCATAGTGCGCCAGCCCGTCGCGCAGCTTATTCAGGTTGTTGGTAAACTCCTGGTCGATAAACGCTTCATCCGAAAAATTGACGATAAACGCTTCATCCTGCGGGTTTGAAGAACGCACCAGGTCCAGAGCCGCCGCGTTTACCGCGCCGCGCTTGGCCCGCATAGAGCCGGAATTATCGACCAGGATGCCCATCGAAACCGGCGTATCCGAGTGCTGGAATGAGGCGACCGTCTGCGCAACCCCGTCTTCGAATATATGGAAGTCATCCCGCGTCAGGTAGTTCACCAGGCGCCCCGAGTCATCGAGCACCGTTGCGTTCAGCACCACTTCCTGCACATCGCGGCGCAGCGTGTAGCGCCCCTCTTGCTTGCCGATGTCGCCGGTCTGCTTCGCCGTCGTCGCCGCGTCATTCAGGGCGCCCGGCTTTACCGCCGCATTGTCGGCCGCGTCGGGCGAGCGCACCGGATCGCGCTCGGCATCGAGCGGCTGCTGGGTTTCGGTAGGAAACGGTGCAGGTGCAGGGGCAGCCGTCTGCGCATGCGTCCTCGCCACGGGCATCAGGAGCGCGGAAAACACCAAAATAGCGAATTTAGTACTACTGAGCAGGCGCATAGTAACCAGAGCGGGCATGCACCGTAAGCGTCGGAAGCCCCGGTGGCGGTTCAAGCCGCACCTTCACTTTACGCCACTTGCCGTCCTTTCTCGCATCCGTCGACCGATAGCCCAGCACATATTCGTCGCGCAACTCGTCGCTAATCTTGGCCGCCACATCGGCCATGTCGCTCAAATCGTTCACTCGAAACAGCCTGCCGCCGGTGTCTTCGCACAGGTCGTTGAGCAGCAGCGGCCCCAGGCGTTCCTCGGTCGTCGGTGCATACTCGTCGAAGATGCCGATCGAATAAATCTGCACGTCGCTCTCGCGCACCATCGCCCGCAGCTCGTTTTCCGTGTACCGCGACCGGTTATCGCCGCCGTCCGAAACCACCAGCAGCGCCTTGCGCGGATACTTGGCGTCCTTCATCTTGTTCACGCCCAGGTAAATCGCGTCCAGCAGCGCCGTACGCTTGCCCGGCTTCTCCAGCGCCAGCCGCGCGTCCACATCTTCGATATTCGACGTGAAGTCTTCGATCAGCTCCGGCCGGTCATTAAAACCCACGACGAAAAACTCATCCTGCGGGTTTGCCGTTTTCAGAAACGCCTTTACCGATTGCCGCGAGCGATTGAACTTGTTGGCCATTGACCCGCTCAGGTCCAGGATGATGCCGAGCGAAACCGGCGCATCCTCGGTCGAGAACGTCTTGATCGTCTGGAACTGCTCCGGCCCCGTCGAGCCCTTCTCATAGATATAGAAGTTGTTCCGCTCCAGGCCGGTCACCAACCGGTTCATCGGGTCGGTCACGGTCAGGGGAATCAGCGTCAGGTTTACATCCACGCGAATATTTTCGTTGGGACGCGCTTTCAGCGCGGTGGCGCCTTCGACCGGGTTCTTCAGGGGCAACTCCACCTTTTCGCCCGGTTTCGGTGCCGGCGTGGGCGTGGCCGCGGGTGGCGGCGGTTGCACATGCACCTGATCCAGCGGAGCTGTGGTTTGCGCATAGACTGCGACCTGCAACGGCAGGAGCAAACCCGCAAGCACCCATGCGGCGGTAAACAGAAGACGGTTTCGGGGAGCGCCCAACATCCTGCTTCTCCTGTTCCCTTTTTACCTCAGTCATCCCTCCATGCGCTACCGTCGATGCGCTTGGCCTTGCGGCACACGACCATGCTGCGACTACTCATCAGGCGAAAGATTTTCCCGGATGGTCTGCGCCACGTCTTCAATCGACGTGTGCTGGCTCAGCTCCCTGACCTCCGGGTTGTTCGCCATCTTCTCAAGTCCAACCTGCTTTGCAATCTGCCGGTCCATGCCCAAAACCATGGTGATTTCCTTCTCGGTCAGCAGCAGCACCTGCAGTATTAGGTGATCGCGCTCGTCTGCCCGCCTGCTCAAACGCGATTGCCTCATCAGGATAAAGCTCGCCAGCAGAATGGCTTCCAGCGCAACGCACGTGCCAAGCAGTGAGTACGGCGCGGGATCGAAATGCCGGATGCTGGGGACAGAAAACGTGTTCACCGCAATCCACAGCAGAAAAACACCTACATGTAATACAACAAATGGAAAGCTCCCCGCGAAAGCCGCGATGGCGTCTCCGATCTTTTCGGTAGACGTCCGCTGCGCAAGAAACTCCTGCTCATGCTTCGCAATCAGATCGACATGTTCCTGGATATGGCTTTGAGACATCGAAAAACAGCTCGCTTTCTTTAGGGGAGAGCTTGAGGTGTACCGCCAACATACAATGTTCCCTTAGTAGATGAGCAAAGAGACCGGCCGCGGGCCTCGCTTACCCCCTGGACTACAATCAAGCGAGCGGCAGCCTTACTTTTCCTTATGCCGCCCTCAGGACAACTTTCGTTCGCATGGCCCGCATCTTTCCTTTTCGCGCCCTCCGCTACAACCCTTCGCTGGTACGCGTGGAGGACTGCGTTACGCAGCCCTACGACAAGATCACGCCTTCCATGCAGGCCGGCTACTACGCCCGAAGCTCGTATAACCTGGTCCGCATCATCCTGGGGCTGCCTGAACTCTTCGATGAGCCCGGCATCAATGACGTCTACACGCGCGCCGCACGCGACTTCCGCGAGTGGCGCGGCCAGGGAGTGCTGGCGGGGGAAACCGAACCCTGCCTCTTCGCCTACTCCCAGCGCTTTGTTCTTCCTGGTAAGGACCCCGGTACGGGGGAAGCAGCCGAGCGCCGAGGCCTCATCGCTCTCGGCGCCGTGTCGCCCTACAACGAGGGCGTCGTCTTTCGCCATGAGCAAACCCACACCAAGGCGCGCACCGACCGGCTCAACCTGCTCCGCGCCACCCGCGCGCACTTCGGGCAGATCTTCATGCTCTACTCTGACCCTGCCCGCACCGTTGAGTCGCTGGTCTTCCCAGCCCCCGGCAAACCCGCCCCTCCACCTGAAATTGAAGTGCAGGACGAGTTCGGCGTGCTCCACCGCGTGTGGAAATGCAGCGATCCCGGCACCATCAACATGGTGCAGGGCGCGCTCGGCGACAAAAAATTGATCATCGCCGACGGCCACCACCGCTACGAAACCGCACTGGCCTACGCTGCCGAAACCGCCCCGCATTCCGCCAGTGGACACAGAAAACAAACGGTGGGCAGCCCCCATCACCCGCCCTATCCGGAGGCCGCCGTCATGATGACGCTGGTCAACATGGATGGCGAGGGCCTCGCCATCCTTCCGACTCACCGCATTGTGCATGGCCTGGAAAACTTCAGCAGCCAACGCTTCACTTCTGAAGCAGGGAAAATGTTTTCGCACGTCGAAGAGCTTTCGCTCGATCCCCGCAATACCGGCGCGCTCGCCGAAGAGTTACGCAGCGCAACAGGGAAAGCCGGGCCAGGCGCGACCGCGATGCTCGCCGTCACCGCGGACCGCGTGCTCGCCCTCACCATGGACAGCGCCACCCGGAACCGGGCGCTCGCAGACCTCCCCGAGCGCACCCGCCAGCTCGACATGGTCGTCCTGCATGAAGGCGTCTTCGCCGGGCTGCTCGGCATCAGCGCCGAAGCCGTAAAAGCCGGCGAGCATGTCCGTTACGGGCGCGAAATAGCCGAAGCCGTCGCTTCCGTGCTGCGCGGCGACGCCCAGATCGCGTTCCTTGTCAACCCGGTCACCCTCGCCCAATTGCGCGAAAACACCTTCGCCGGCGAGGTCATGCCGCAAAAGTCCACCGACTTCTACCCCAAGCTACTCAGCGGACTTGCCATCTACGCGCTCGATGAACAGGGTGCGTAGTGATCGAACTCTCGCCGAAACAAACTGCGGAACCTGCGCTGTTTCTCCATTCACGCACGCCGGTGCCCCCCGTCTCGCCTTTGAAATGCAAAGCCGCCGGCACGGTAGCCACGGGAGACGCGCTCTAGCGTGTACGGCTGGAAGCATCTCCTGCTCGTCTGCGCGTGGGGGTTACTCTTGACCCCTCGGTCGCCGGGGCAAACGTCTTCCGCTGCGGCTCGGGAGCACGGAGCCATTGCTACGGTCGTGCTCGACGCCGCACACGGCGGTGCTGAAACCGGCACCCTGCTGTCCCCGCAACTGCTCGAAAAAGACCTGGTCCTCACCCTTTCCGTCCGCCTGCGCTCCGCACTCACCGCGCGCGGTATCCACGTCGTCACCACGCGTGAATCGGACACGAATCCGCCGTTTGCAACCCGCGCCGCGGAGGCAAACCACGCACACGCCGCAGCCTGTCTCGTGCTCCATGCCACAGCTTCCGGCTCAGGCGTCCACCTGTATACCTCGTCACTGAACCAGACAAGTACCCCGGCAACCCCGGCCCCCTGGGCAACAGCCGCCGCGCCTTTCCTCACCGACAGCCTCCAGCTCGCCTCTGAAATCAGCACGGCCTTCACAGGCGCCGGCCTGCCCTTTACCCTGGGCCGCGTCCGACTCGACCCCATGGACGCCCTGCGCTGCCCGGCAGCGATCGTCGAGATAGCGCCCCTGCACCCCGTGCTCGGCAGCGCGGGGCTCGCTGGAGCAGACGTCTCCGCGCCGATCTCCGACCAGGTCTATCAGGTGCGCGTCGTCAACGCCCTCGCGGCGGCGCTGGTGCAGTGGTGCGCCGAGCACCCCACCGAACGTCCAACGGAGAGCGCCAGGTGAGCCCGGGCAATAAACCTCCGCACGAGCCCGCGGGCGACACCCCGCGCCGGCGCGCCTGGCAGCCCCCCGACAAGGCTCCCGCCAAGTCCCCAAGAGCGCCCTCATCTGCAAAGACCGAACCCCCCCCTGCCCAGCCTGCTACAGCAAAGCCGCGTGCGGCGGGAAAATCTTCAGAGGCGTCCTTAAAACCTGCCCCGTCGGAAAAACCACCAGGAAAGCTCGCGCAGACTAGGCCCGCTCCCACCGCGCTCCCCCAAACACCCAGGCCGGCACGTCAGGAGGCCCCAAGCCATAACTCTCAGCAAGCTGTACCCGCACGTCTGCCGGCAGCCCAGAATGCAGCCCAGGGCACCCCAGCCCGCAGCGCAACCCCTCCGCGCGGCTTTCGCGCACCCTCCCCCCGACCCGCGCTCATCTCGCGCGGTGAGCGCGCCCTCTTCGGGAGCCTCCTTGCGGCCGTACTCGCCATGAGCATCTTTCTGGTGCGCTACCGCGAGCGCGTCGATGCGCACTTTCAATCCCGCGCCATGGCCATCCCTCTGGCCGCGGCCGGGGACACCTCCAGCCCCGCCCCGCTCCTGCTTTACCTCGCTAACGACGACACCGGCGCTCTGGTCGAGCGTCCCCTGGCCTTTCCCCTGCCGGAAGACCCCAACACCCGCGCCCGCGTAGTTCTCGAGAAGCTTCTCTCCGAGTACACAGCCCCGGGCTCCCTCCATCCACTCAAGTCCGGGGCGCCAGGCTCGGAAAGTGTCGACCAGGTCTACCTCGCCCCCCTGCCGGGCGCCGGGCGCGGTACCCTCGCCGTCGTCGACCTCACGCAGGACTTCATCCACAGCCACCCATCCGGCATTGAACCGGAAACCCTCACCCTGCTCTCGATGATCGGAACCCTGCACGCCAACCTGCCCGCGGTCACCCAAGTCCGTTTCCTCGTCGACGGCGAACCCCGCGCAACCCTCGCCGGCCATGCCGACCTCTCACGCACCTACCTGGCCGGAGCCGCCCAGATGGCCCCTTCACAAGCCTTTACCACCGAGCCGGTGCGCCCATGAAAATCGGCGTCTTCGACTCCGGAGTCGGCGGCCTCACCGTTCTGCGCGCCCTGCGCCACCGCCTGCCCACGGCACAGTACCTCTACCTGGGCGACACAGCGCGCCTGCCTTACGGGTCTAAATCTCAAACAACGGTCGCCCGGTATGCCGTCGAAAGCGCCCGCTTCCTCGTCGAGCACGGAGCCGAATACCTCGTCATCGCCTGCAACACCGCCTCCGCCCTCGCCTTGCCTGAGCTCCGCGCCGCTGTCCCCGTACCGGTGCTCGGCGTCATCGAAACCGGCGCGGATGCGGCAAAAGCACAGTCCCTCACCGGTGACATCTGCGTATTTGCCACCGCGGCCACCGTGGCCAGCCACGCCTATGCCGCAGCCTGCGCCGCTCGCGGCCTGCGCGCCATCGAAAAAGCCTGCCCCCTTCTGGTCCCCCTCGTCGAGGAAGGCTGGACCGCCCACCCCGTCACTCGCGAAGTCCTCGCCATCTATCTTGCCGAGGCAAAGCAATCCGCCGACAACGCAGGCCTGCAACCTGACGCGCTGGTGCTGGGCTGCACCCACTACCCCCTGCTTCGCGCCGAGCTCGAAAGGCTCACCCCTCCCGGCACAGCCGTCATCGACTCCGCCCAGGTCACCGCCGAGCAGGTCGCCCGAGCCCTCGACTTTCCCCCCGAAACAGCTTCCCCCGGCAAGCGACCGCCTATCCGCTTCTACGCTACAGACGGCGCCGAACGCTTTCGTACCCTCGGCAGCCATTTCCTCAACGAACCGATTGCAGCGGTTGAGCTCGTGGACCTGGACGGCTAAAACAGGTGACGAAGCCGAATCCCTGCTCAGCCGCCTCCGAATCCGGCTCGCGATGGGCCCCGGCGAGCTTTTCATGGCACACAGCTTCGAGTACGCCTGTCCAGCAGTTCAGAAACCATCAGCTACTGCTGTGAGTGCGGTAACTGCTCCAACGCAAGATTAAGGCTCAATACATTCACACGGGGTTCACCCAGCAATCCGAGCTGCCGCAAAGTGACGTGCGTCTGCACAAGCCCCTGCACGGCAGCGTCCGGGAGATGACGTTGTTGTGCGATGCGATGCACCTGGTAGAAAGCGGCAGCGGGTGTGATGTCCGGGTCCAGTCCGGAACCGGATGCCGTGACCAGATCCTCAGGCACGGGAGCGCCGTTGCTCTCACTTTTCACGCTCGCGGCTACGCGGTCGGCGAGCGCCTTATTGGTAGGTCCGAGATTTGAGCCGGATGAGGCCGATGCGTCGTAGCCGGTCCCCGCAGCGGATGGCCGGCTATGAAAGTAACCCGGTCCGGTGAAGGGTTGACCTATTAACTTGGAACCAACTGCTTTTCCGTTCCGCATCAGGAGCTGACCATCGGCCTTGTTGCGCATGGCTAGATGTGCAATGCCGGCGATGAGCAGTGGATATAAGATACCGAGGACGAGCGCGGTGACGACGGTGTACAGGCAGGCGATACGGATGTGCTTTTTCACAAAAAACTCCTTGAACGCAAAGGTCGCAAGTTTCAGGCGAGGTGCAGCGCGACGATCAGCAGATCCAGCAGCTTGATCCCGGCGAACGGCGCCACAATGCCGCCCAGCCCATAGACAACCAGGTTGCGCTGCAGCAGCGCGGCAGCCGACACAGGTTTGTAATGGACGCCGTGCAGCGCCAGCGGGATCAGGCCGACGATAATGAGCGCATTGAAAATTACGGCGGAAAGCACGGCGGACTCGGCGTTATGCAGGTGCATGATGTTGAGCGCATTGAGCACCGGGAAAACGCCCGCGAACATTGCGGGGAGAATCGCGAAATACTTCGCCAGATCGTTTGCAATGGAGAAAGTGGTCAGCGCGCCGCGGGTCATCAGCAACTGTTTGCCGATGGCGACGATTTCGATGAGTTTGGTCGGGTCCGAGTCGAGATCGACCATGTTGCCGGCTTCCTTCGCGGCTTGTGTGCCGGAATTCATCGCAACGCCCACATCGGCCTGGGCAAGCGCGGGTGCGTCGTTGGTGCCGTCGCCGGTCATCGCGACGAGCTTGCCGGCGGCCTGCTCGCGCTTGATGAGGTCCATTTTGTCTTTCGGTTTGGCTTCGGCCAGAAAGTCATCGACCCCGGCTTCGCGTGCGATGGCTGCAGCCGTAAGTGGATTGTCGCCGGTAATCATGATGGTGCGAATGCCCATGGCGCGGAGCTGATCGAAGCGCGCCTTCATGCCGCCCTTGACCACGTCTTTGAGATAGATCACCCCGAGCGCACGTCCGTTCTCGGCTACGGCAAGCGGCGTGCCCCCCTTGCGCGAAATCTCCTCGACGGCGACACGCACTTGCGGCGGCAGCTGCGAACCATGCTCACTGAGGTAGCGATTGATCGCATCCACAGCGCCCTTACGAATCGAGCGGCCGTCTACCTCGATACCGCTCATGCGTGTGTTCGCCGAAAACGGTACAAACTCCGCGTTGACCTGCGCCAGATCTCTGCCTCGCAGGTTGTGCTTTTCCTTTGCGAGGACGACGATGGAGCGACCCTCCGGCGTTTCATCCGCCAGGGAGGAGAGTTGCGCCGCATCGGCGAGTTGATCGGCTGAGACGCCCGGCGCCGGGATGAACTCCACCGCCTGGCGATTGCCGATCGTGATGGTACCGGTCTTGTCGAGCAGCAGTGTGTTTACGTCGCCTGCAGCCTCCACCGCGCGGCCCGAAGTCGCAAGCACGTTATGCTGCACCAGGCGGTCCATGCCTGCGATGCCGATAGCCGAAAGCAGGCCGCCGATGGTTGTGGGAATCAGGCAGACGAGCAGGGAGATGAGGACGAACACCGTTTGCGGCGCGCCGGAGTACATGGCGAACGGCTGCAGCGTAACAACGGCAAGCAGGAAGATGACCGTAAGCCCGGCGAGCAGGATATTGAGCGCAATCTCATTCGGCGTTTTTTGCCGCTCGGCTCCTTCAACCAGCGCGATCATGCGATCGAGAAACGTTTCACCCGGATTCGAGGTGATACGCACGGTGAGAACGTCTGAGAGCACGCGCGTGCCGCCGGTGACCGCCGATCGATCTCCCCCGGCCTCGCGGATCACTGGCGCCGACTCGCCGGTGATTGCCGATTCGTCGACCGACGCGACGCCCTCAATGACTTCGCCGTCTCCGGGGATCATCTGTCCGGCTGCCACGCGGACGACATCGTCAACGCGGAGCTGCGAACTCGGCACTTCCTCTGTCGCGCCGGAGTCGCTGACGCGACAGGCTGTTGTTTCGCTCTTGGCCTGTCGCAGGGCGTCGGCCTGCGCCTTGCCGCGGCCCTCGGCCATGGCCTCGGCAAAATTTGCGAACAGCACGGTGAACCAGAGCCACAATGTGATCTGCAGGTCGAAGCGGAAGTTCCCGCGATGCTCAACCACGTTGACGATGAGCAGCACCGTGGTGAGTACGCTGCCGATCTCCACCACAAACATGACGGGGCTGCGCATCATGACGCGCGGGCTGAGCTTGCGCAGTGCATCGACACTGGCGCGGCGTACGATTTTCGGGTCGAACAGCGATCGGCGTTTTGCTTGCGTGGACATGGTTTGTTTTCTCCCGAAAATGCTCTAGAAACTATGGCCGGCGTGCAGTAGCAGGTGCTCCAGGATTGGGCCGAGCGTAAGCACTGGGAAGAACGTGAGCGCGCCGACGATGAGGATGACGCCGGTGAGCAGCACGGTAAACAGCGGAGTCGTGACAGGAAAAGTGCCCGAGGAGGCCGGCACGATCTTTTTGCCCGCGAGATTGCCTGCGATGGCCAGCATGGGCACGATCATCAGGAAGCGGCCGAAGAACATCGCGATGGCAAGTGAGTAGTTGTACCAATGCGTGTTGGCGTTGAGGCCGGCAAACGCGGAACCGTTGTTGCCCGTCGCCGAAGTATAGGCGTACAGGATTTCGCTCAGTCCATGCGGCCCGTGATTGGCAAGGCTGGAGAGACCGAGGTTCGGCATCAACACTGCCACGGCCGCGAAGCCAAGAATCAGCGTCGGGAAGATAAGCAGGTAGAGCATGGCCATCTGCACATCGTAGGCTTCGATTTTCTTACCCAGATACTCGGGCGTTCTGCCGACCATGAGACCCGCGATAAAGACCGCCATCACAACAAAAACAAGCATGCCGTAAAGGCCCGCGCCAACGCCGCCGAAAACCACCTCGCCGAGCAGGATGTTGACCATCGGCACCATGCCGCCAAGCGGCATAAAGCTGTCATGCATGCTGTTGACGGCGCCGCAGCTGGCGTCGGTGGTGACGGTGGCAAACAGGGCGGAATCGGCGATGCCGAAGCGGACCTCCTTGCCTTCCATGTTGCCGCCTGGCTGCGTCGACGAGATTTGCGTATTGACCCCGTGCAGCAGCGGGTTTGCATGCGACTCAGCCCAGTAGGTAGTAAAGGTGCCGGCAAACCACAGCACAACCATTGCAGCCAGCACCGCCCAGCCGTGTTTCGGTGAGCCCACCATCTGCCCCAGCGTAACGGTGAGGCCGGCAGGGATGAGGAAAATGGACACCAGCTGCAGGAAGTTCGTCAGCGGCGTCGGGTTTTCAAACGGGTGCGCGCTGTTGACATTGAAGAAGCCGCCGCCGTTGGTGCCGAGCATCTTGATGGCTTCCTGCGAGGCGACCGGTCCTTGCGCAATGGTTTGCGTGGTGACCATCGTTGTTTTGCCGTCGGTGCCGGTCACCGTTTGCGGCTCAACGAGCTGTACGGTGTCGTAGTGCTTGAAGTTCTGCACGACGCCCTGCGAGACCAGCACCAGCGAGAAAACGATCGAGATGGGCAGCAGCACCCACAGGATGCCGCGGGTGAGGTCGACCCAGAAGTTGCCGAGCGTTTTCGATTCGCGTCGCGCAATGCCCCGTATGAATGCGATAGCGAGCGCAAGACCGACGGCTGCCGACCAGAAATTGTGCGTGGCGAGGCCGAGCATCTGGGTTAGATAACTCATGGTGGACTCGGGCACATACGACTGCCAGTTCGTGTTTGTCGTAAACGAGATAGCGGTGTTGAGCGCCAGCGCCGACTCTACGCCGGGCAGGTGTTGCGGGTTGAGCGGCAGCATGCGCTGCAGCCGTTCAACGACATAGGTAAGCGCCAGCGTGGCTGCGCTGAAGACCAGCATGGCGGCGGCGTACTGAGTCCAGCGCATTTCCTCATCCGCCTGCACACCGGTAATTCGATAGAGCAGGCGCTCGCAGGGCGCGAGCACCGGATCGAGAAAAGTGCGGCGGCGTTCAAAAACGCGCGTCATGTAGCTGCCCATCGGCCTGGCAAGCAGCAGCACCGTCGCGATGAACACTGTGATTTGCAGCCAACCGTTCAACGACATCAGAATTTCTCCGGACGAAGCAGGGCGAATACCAGGTAGACGAGCAGGGCCGCGGCCACACATAAAAGCAATATGTTTTCAGTCATGGCGCGGTCCAGACTTCATTCCAGACTTGATATGTTCACAACCGGCTACATACGCAAGCGAGACGGCAAGCAATGCGCATGTGGTCAGCACAGCCAATAGGTCATACATCACGTACTCTCCTTGCCCGCCAGAGCGCGGGTGTGGAATCGCGAAACTTAAAAGTGGTACGTAACGTCGCCGGCGACGACGAACTGCGTGTGTTTCGTACCGAGATCGTAGGCGGGCAAATCATAGGAGTGCTCCAGCCGCAGTTCGGGGCGAAACAGCACGGTCGAGCCGATCCAGTGGCCGTAGCTGATCAGGTGTTCGGAGTACTTCGTCGTATAGCCGGTGCGCTGGCCTTTGATATCGTCGACGAATTCATTGCGTATCGACAGATAGTTATGCGTGTTGATTTCGTGCTCGACATAGTTCACGACCGCCACCTCCGGCGCGAAACACGTCTGTTCGCCGGCGGAGCAGTACGCTCCATTGGCGCCGGTTTCCGGCTTGATGGGATTGTCCACGTTGCCGCCGATATTCGGCACCTGGCGCTCGTACATGTACCAGGTTTCCGTGTCCATGTGCCATTTCGGATTGAATTTGTGATACCAGGTTTCGAAATAGCTCTGGATATTGTTGTAGGCGTACTTGCCGTCGTTGACGGAGTTCGCACAGGTGTAGGACGCATCGCCGCCTTTGTTCCAGGTGTAATCCACGCAAAACGTGCCGGTCGGCTTCGCGTCGCTGGTCCAGGGCGCAACGTCATTGCCGTCGGAAAAACCGGCCTGTATCAGCCAGTGATCGGATAACTTGATGCTCGCCACAATACCGGTCTGCGTATAAGGGTCAACTGTGTACAGCAGCGAGTGCGAATAAGTATAGTTATTCGGCGCAAGCTGCGCCTCGATGTCAGGCAGCGAGATATACCGCCCCATACGAATGTTCATGCCCTTAGCTACATGCGGCACATAGATATCGATGTAGTACATCACAGGGTCGTAACCGTACTCATGATTGCGGGCGAGCAACTGCTGAGAGAAAACGCCCTTGGACGTGGTGTAGCGATAATCCTGCCCCCAGAGCTGCGCGATGCGAAAGCCCCAGTCCACATGATCGGTCTGCACCGTATTTGGTAGCCGCTCGATGTAGAGCACTTGCTGGTCGGGGATGATCCGGTTGGGATTGTAATAGTATGCGGCCGGCGAGTTCGCGCCGTCGCCCTTGTTCGACGTGCTGGCATTAAAGCCACCATTGAACCAGCCATAAATTTTGGTCCGGCTCTTATTGGCATTGATGGCCTGCATCAGCGGATACGTTTGCGTGTCGGGCGCGCCGATGACGGGTGTTCCGCCAACGGAATAGTCACTGCTCGGGAACGGCGGCGAGTCTAGGGGGCCATCGTAGCCGCGGCGCAGCGGTGCGGGCGCGGCTGGCGCAGTGGGGTACCAGTCTTCCCGGTACGCGTTCACAAGGCGCTCGAAGAAATTGCCTTGTGGAACGGGGGCTGCCGGCAGGTCAGACTTGGTCGTCGGGGCCGATTCAGGAACGGCGTTGTGATCTTGCTGTTGAGCGAAAAGAACGGGCGAAGCGAGCAGTGCAAATGAACAGACAAACTTACGCATGGCGTCGGAAGAACCTTTCTCCATGAGTAGAAAGGCTTCGCCTGTAGGAAATCCGTAGAAAGGACGTTAAGAAACCGTAAGTTCGTCCAGTCCTTCGGGATCGAATCGGTAGCCGACCCAGGGTTCGCTCCGGATATAGCGCGTGGCCCCTTCTATTTTCTTGCGAAGCTGCGCGATCAGCACGCGAAGGTACTCCGGCTGATCGTCGCCGGCCGGTCCCCAAACGGCGCGCAGCAGTGTCTTGTGTGTGAGCACACGCCGCGGGTTGCGCGCGAAAAATAGCAGAAGGTCAAACTCTTTCGGCGTCAGATGAATGCCCTGCCCGCGCACCGCGATTGAGTGCGCGTCCGCGTCAATGACAAAATCGCCCAGTTTCACATGCAGCGCGGCCGGCTCAAGCTCTTCCGTGCGTCGAAGCTGCGCACGCACCCTCGCCAGCAGCTCCGGCATGCTGAACGGCTTGGTCAGGTAGTCGTCCGCGCCTTCATCGAGCGCCGTCACCTTCATCAGCTCGGTATCGCGCACGCTGAGCACAATCACAGGCGTACTTGCCACCCGACGCACCGCTTGCGTCAGCTCAAGGCCGTTCATCTCGGGCATCGCGAGGTCGGTAATGATCAGGTCAGGCCGCTCCGACTCGAAGCGCTCAAAAGCCTCCAGTCCATTACTTGCAATCGACACGGAGTAACCGCTGCTTTGCAGGGAGGTCCGCAACATCCGCGTGATCTGCCGCTCATCGTCCACTACCAGAATCCGCTTCAATGCCCCTCCCGCGATTGCGGTTTTTTGTTTGCTCGGCGGCCACCCCGTACAATGCTGCCCATGGACTCGCGGCTTTCTGTGGCGATCACCCGGTGGGTGCTGGCATTCGGCGCTCTGGCCGGAATTGTACTCGTTTACCGGCGCTGGCTCCACGTCAACCCCACCACCGTCGCGCTTAGCCTTTTACTGTTCATCCTGTTTCTCGCGGCCAAGTGGAGCCTGCGGTATGCGGTGGCGATCTCCATCGCGGCGACGGCCTGTTACAACTTCTACTTCCTTCCGCCAATCGGCGCTTTCACGATCAGCGATCCTCAGAACTGGCTTGCACTGCTTGCCTTTCTCGCAACCGGCGTTACAGGCAGCCGGCTGTCGCAGCGCGCGCGCGCTGAGGCCGAAGAGGCGCGCAGCCGCCAGCATGAGGTCGAAATGCTGTTCACTTTAAGCCGCGAGCTGCTGCGGACCGAGAATGTCGCCGCGCTCGTACATGCCTTGCCGGACGTTGTTCACCACACCGCACAGGCCGAATCGGTGGCCCTCTACTTGCTGGACGGAGACCGCCTGCACCAGACCGGTCCGCAGGGGAGTTTCAACCTCGAAATGCCCCATCTTCGACAGCTTGCCTTGAGCCTTGAGGGACCGGAAACGATCCCTGGCGAGGAGACGCGCATCCCTTTGCGGGCCGGTGTGCGCCCGCGCGGTCTTCTGCTTTTGCGCCGCGTCCGTCTCTCTTCGGAAAGCTTTCAGGCAATTGGCGGGCTGGTTTCCATCGCGCTCGACCGCGCTCAGGCGTTGGAAGACGTAGCCAAAAGTGAAGCCTCCAAGGAGAGCGAGCGCCTGCGTACACTCATTCTCGATTCCATCACGCACGAACTGCGTACTCCGCTGACCAGCATAAAGGGCGCGGCCAGTGCCCTGCTCGCGACTGAGAATATGGGCGAGGACGATCGCCGCGAGCTGCTGACGATCGTGGACGAGGAGAGCGACCGGCTGAACCGCCTTGTCGGGCAGGCAGTTGAAATGGCCTGGATCAAAGCGCACGAAGTGCACATGAACTTTGCCCCGGTCGCTATGGCGGACCTGGTGAAGCAGGCGCAGGAGAACTGTGCATGGGTCGTCAGTACGCACCCGCTGACTGTGAACGTGCCAATGCTTTCCGACGTGCTAGCCGATGCCGAGATGATCGGCAAGGTGCTCTGCAACCTGCTTGAAAATGCAGCGAAATACTCGAAGCCTCATGCCCCGATCTTTCTCTCTGCCGAGCAGAAAGACGGGTATGTCCTCACGAGCGTAGCCGACCGAGGCATCGGCATCGACCCCGCCGAGCAGAGCCTCATCTTCAATCGTCTCTACCGCTCGCGTTCCCAGGGCGGCCTGGTTCCCGGAAGCGGCATGGGCCTAGCGATCTGCCGCGCCATCGTGGAATCTCACCACGGCAGCCTCAAAGTCGTCAGTCAACCTGCACAGGGCTCAATCTTCACCTTCACTCTTCCGGTCGCGCACTCGGAATAACGGCAGCCCAAAAAACGGGCCGCCCTTTATGATGGGAACGACTCGCTTGAGCGGAGCACTTAGAACCTGTTCACGATCTTCTGAGTAGGAGGACGAGGAATGCGAGGTGAACCATTTGCAAGCTGGTGTTGAGCTTGCGTTCGCAATTTTTCCAGAGTCTTCGGCACTTATCGAGCCAGGCGAAGGAT
>JAABUX010001429.1_pt1 | contig 36388 bp, 37 predicted proteins | sample 5561851 | NCBI WGS metagenome assembly JAABUX01 (sample SAMN10711883, study PRJNA513361) | rock metagenome | isolation source: Antarctica rocks | place: Antarctica: Victoria Land, Richard Nunatak red sandstone | collected 2016-01-03 | reverse complement strand
GTTGGAATGACGCGCCATACTCATGAGTACGGCATGTTCTATTCCCGCGAGGCGGTCGGATCGTACGACGATCTCACCGCTTTGGGCGCTCGCACGAGATCCAAAGAACTCGCGAGCGACTATCGCGAGCTCGAGCGGGCGGTGCCGGAGCGCGGGGTCGCGCCTGATCGCGAGACGCGGGACCTTAGCGTGGCGGCCATGCGGGGGCAGCTCGAGCCAATCGCGCAGGGCGCCGAGAACGGCTACAGTCGCGATGAGCGCAAGGCGGCGTTTTCCATTCTCAATGCCATCGACCGACTTGAACGCGATGCGCCAAACCACACTTTAACGGTCGAGAAGGACTGGCATCAGACGCTGCGCGAGCCAAGCGAGCTTAAAGAGCAGATTGCAGCCGCGCGCGAGCAAGCCACGGAACGCGAATTTGCGCGGGCATTGGAGCGCGAGCGGGAGTCCGATCGCGGACTCCAGAGGTGAGTGAGGCCTGCTAGAAACTATACGAGAGACTTCATATCCCGGTCGTCGAGGCGACGTCGATCGCGAAACGAAGGCCCAGCGCGTGCTCCGGCCCGTTGAGCGATGGCTGCGCCAACGTGACGCGCGGCAAAAAAGGGGCCACCCGCTATAGGTGGACTCGTGTGACGTCCCGGCGTCGTCGACGAGCACATACCTCGACTAAATTCTTCAATGAGGACCTCGGTTGATATATTCGAGGTAAGTGGGAAAGGATTGTCTGTGTGACTTAAGTCTGATATCGTTGACCCGACACCCTGCTCGGAAGCGGCTCGCCTCATTGCCACGTCCTCACCTCAGCCTTCTTATAGGAGAGCCTGTTCATGCTTTTTGCCAAATTACAGTCGGCAACCACTTCGGATGCGGCGATTCGTCGCCGCCGCAGGCTTCAGCCCGCCGGCGGGGCCGGGGACAAGGTTTTTCCCCCGACGTATCCGGGCGAGGGCTCGCGCAACCCGCCCCCCCGCCATGTCTTCGAAATTCGTCGCGAGCCGTCGGGGAAAAATGTGGCTTGCGTTCTCATCGACTCCGTGCAGTCGCAAGCGAATCGCCTCGAGGAATCGCTTCGCGAAGCGATCGCCGACGGCGTCTCGATTCCACACGTTCGCGTTGACTTCGCGGGCTCCGGTGTCGACTTCACCCCGATTACGTCGCTCGACGCGCCGCATCGCTTGTTCGATGCGATCCTGCGCGATAGCGCCAACGACGGGGTTCCATTCATGCAGTCCGCCGAAGGCGTCGCCATTCAGTCGGCTACGAGCGCAGATGCCTCCGCAATCCTGCGACTGTCACCGACGGCGCTGATCTTCGGCGTTTGGAACTCGACGGGCGAAGGCGGCGGGCTCGGGGCAAAATTCGCTCGAGCGCTCACGAGTGAAATCAACGGGTTCGACGTGCCCGTTGAAGAGATCACGCAGCGTTTAGGGGACACAGAAATCCGAACCTTGGCCCGGCGAACGGGGAGCCGCATCGATCCGCTCGGTATTCTACGAAAAGTCGAAGTCTTCAAGACGAAGACGGCATGGGACACTGATCAGCAGCGTCTCGCGGATCGAAGCAAGGGCGATAGACCCAAAAAGGTACGTCCCTCAGAAATAAACCATGGGAACATCACCCCGTCGGTGCAAGCCCTCGGCGTCACCATGGCCTACGCCGAACACGTCGTGGTGCTCTCGCTTGCAGGCCTTCGTCGCGCGCGCTTTGGTCGCACCGATTGGAATGCCCCAGCGCGTGCGTATCTTGCTGCATTGGCTCTCCTCGCGATCGTCGAGCAAGACGCGATGGGCTACGCGCTGCGTTCGCGGTGCGACCTCGTCCCCGAGGGATACGCACCGTTCGAAATCGTGCGTTCCGATGGTTCGACCGAAACCTTCGATCTCGACCGCGCAGGGGCACGAGCGCTATACGCCGAGGCGAAAGACGCTGCGGAATCTGCGGGCATCGACTTTGCGCCTGAGCCACTCGTCCTCAAACCGCAGCAGAAACTCGTCGAGATCATCAAACGAAGTCGTGAACTCGCACTGCAAGGCGAAGGTGGTGAGGAGCCGGTCGATGCTGACGCTTGAGGTCGAGTTCTTGAGCGGCGTATGTTATGCGGCGGCCGAGCGAAATTCGAACCGCGCCGAATGGCCTCTGCAGCCGGATCGGCTCTTCAGCGCGCTCGTCGCGTCGTGGGCCGCGCGCGGGGAACTTGTCGCCGAACGCCGCGCACTCGAATGGCTCGAATCGCAGCCGCCGCCTCGGCTCATTGCCGGAGACGTAGACGAACGCATGAGCGTTGACTTCTATGTTCCAACAAATGACGCGCGATCAGGACGCGACGGGAATCTCGCCGTCGTCCCTCGAGCGAGATCGCGGCAGCCGCGCCGATTTCCCGCGGTTCGTCCGCACGACCCCATCCTGCATATCGTGTGGGATGCCGATCCGGACGAGGGCACGATGGATGCCCTCGCGTCGATCGCGCACGACGTCGTCTATGCGGGGCACTCGGCGTCGCTCGTCCGCGCGCACTTCACTCGTAACCTACAAACGTCTTCAGCTACGATCGCCGCGCGACTCGTTCCGTATGCCGGGCGCTTAGCCGAGCTCGAATATGCGTTTCAACGCGGTGCGCGGCCGTCCAAGGGCGCGCTCGTTTCGGCGCAACCAAGTCCGCACCATACGGCGTCGAACAATCTCTTCGGTCCCGACTGGATCGTATTGCCGAGTGCCGGCGGGTTTGTGCCCGATGCACGAGCGTTCGCGCTCATCGCCAAGCGCATGCGTGACGCACTCATGTCGTCGTTTGGCCTTCGCAACGAATCGGTGCCGGCGTGGATTTCCGGTCACGGTCAAGACGGCTCGCCGCTGCGTGGCGCCCATCTCGCGATCGTCCCCATGATCGACGTCGGTCATACGTATGCAGCCTCCAGTTTGATGGGGCTCGCGCTCGTGCCACCGTCGGGGATCGAGGGCGCCGATCGCATTCTTATTAAGGCTCTGCTCGCGTTGCGTGTGCCTGGAAGCGACGCACCGCAGATGCGCCTGCATGTCGGTTCCGGATCCTGGCATCTCGCATTTACGGACGACGACACGCGGCCGTCGCTGCAACCCAAACGATGGCTGAGCCACGATGCATCGTCCCAGACGCGTCGCTGGGCAACGGCTACTCCGATCGTCCTCGACCGCCATCTAAAAAGTCGGTGTGCCGATGAGCGGCAGCGGGAAATCGAGGCTCTTATCGCTAGCGCAGTGCAAAACGTCGGTCTTCCGGCGCCGTCGCGCGTCGTGGCCGATAAGCATTCGGCGGTTCACGGCGCGATTTCGGCGTCGCCGTCGACCGGCGAGCCGGGATGGATGCGGTGGGGCCTTCCACCGTCGCTTGAATCGCGCCGACTCACGCATGCGGTCATCGAATTTGCCGAACCGATCATAGGTCCACTGCTCGTCGGAGCGGGCCGGTTCGTCGGCTTGGGCCTGTGCTGGCCGCTTGGGGACGACCGTCGCGATGGCTGATTTGCAAGGGGAAGAATTTTCCGCATTCTTTGAAGCCGTCCACGGGGTCGAACCGTTTCCGTGGCAATCGCGATTGCTCGGACAAGTCCTCGAAAGCGGAGCCTGGCCGACGACGCTGGCGCTTCCGACGGGTACCGGGAAAACGAGTGCCATCGATATTGCGGTTTTCGCGCTCGCGGTCGACATCGTCCGAGCGAGAGCGGGCGATGCGCGCCGCATGCCGCTGCGCATCGTCTTCGTCGTGGATCGCCGGCTAATTGTCGATGCGGCTTACGAGCGAGCGTCACACCTCGCCAAAGCATTGCGGGAGTCGACGCATCGAATTGTCGTGGATGTCGCGCGCTCGTTGGCCTCGGTCGGCGAACCCGACTTCTCCCCACTGCATGTGACGCGAATGCGAGGCGGCGCACCGCGCGAGCGCGACTGGACGCCCTCGCCTGCACATCCAACGGTGCTCCTATCCACCGTCGATCAAGTCGGCTCACGGTTGCTCTTCCGAGGCTATGGCGTGAGCCCGGGAATGCGATCGATTCACGCCGGCCTGCTCGGCGATGACGCGCTGTTCTTGCTTGATGAAGTGCACCTTAGCGAACCGTTCCGCCAGACAATGCAACGCATCGCAAAGCTCCGGATCGCGGAACGTCGGCCGTGGGCCTTCGTCGAGCTGACAGCAACGCCGCGCGATGCCAACGCACCGGCATTTCAACTCAACGCCGACGATCGAGATAATCCCGATCTCGCAGCAAGACTCGCCGCGTCGAAACCCACGACGCTTGCGACGAGCGTTGCGACGCCGGAGCACCTCGCGCTAGCCTACGCGGATCATGCTGTGCGTCTTTCGGCGTTGGGTGAGGGCGACGCACGTCGCGTGCTCGTTGTGGTCAATCGAGTGGACCGTGCTCGGCGCATCTTTCAAGAGTTGCAGCGTCGCCTTCCCGCAGAGGCTCGAGTCGCGCTCTTGATAGGCCGCGCACGCGAAGTCGATAAAGCACGCGTGCGGGACGACGTCCTCACGCGCACGCGCGTCGGCGCGAGTGCACCCGAAACGTCTGAAACGTTCTTCCTCGTCGCGACGCAAACAGTTGAAGCCGGCGCCGATCTCGATTTTGATGCGCTCGTCACCGAGCTCGCGCCACTCGATGCGCTGCGTCAGCGTTTCGGCCGAGTCGATCGGATCGGACGGCTCGCCTCGCTCGGGCGCATCGCGCGCGGCGTCATTGTCGGACACGCCGAAGCCACGGCCAGCGGTGCGATCGATCCAATTTATGGCAGCGCATTGCCGCTGGCATGGAAATGGCTGAAGCGGCAATCCGAATCGCCGTCCGGCCTCGACTTCGGTTTCGAGACCATGTCGTCGGATTTCGGTTCGCTGCCCACGGATGACCGCGTAGCGATGGAGTCGCCACGTGTGGACGCACCGGTATTCCTACCGTCATATCTCGACGTTGTGCGTCGCACGCGTCCGACTCCGGTCCCCGATCTCGCGCTGGCGCTCTTCTTGCATGGACCTTCGGAAAACGTCGCCGATGTGCAAGTGCTCTGGCGTGCGGATCTCGAGCGTGCAAATGTTCCCGCGTTACTCGAGGTCATGCCGCCGCGCGTCGGCGAATCCGTTACGCTTCCGATTTGGCTCGCGCGTCAATGGCTCACGCGCGACGTGCGCGCGTTTCCGCACGTTGAGCCCGACGACGTCGCCGATGTCGAAGGAGGTACGCATGTAGATCGAGCCGTCGTCGAAGCCGACGTGCAGGTGTGGCGATCTTCGCCCAGCGACGATTGTTTCGAGCTAACGGCACTTGCCGATATCCAGCCCGGCGATATGCTCGTCATTCCGACGAAGCATGGCGGGTGCGATCAGTTCGGATGGGCACCATCGTTGAGAACCCAGGTCGAAGACGTCGCTCAAGCTGCCGGTGAAGATTACGTGCGCGAATACTATGCGGTCCGGATTCACCGCGACCTCGTCGCAAACGAAGCAGCTCGCGACCCAGCGGTTGTGACCGATCCGAAATTCGAAAAGACGATCGAGGACCGCTGGCATCGCCTCACCAAAAAGATCGGCGACGAAACCGATGCCGCAGCGCTCGTCGAGATCGTGCTCGACAGTTCATGTTTCGATCCGTCGTCACCGACCCGGCGGGCCGTCGAACGCTTACGAAACGCGCGAAAACTCGCGGTCGAGCGTCCGTACGACGACCCGGCATCGTTCGTTCTCGTCGCCCCGCGGGGTGTAGACCGGCCCGACGCCGCATCACTCGATGCAAGCACCGAGTCCGATGAACGCGCGACGACGGCGTTCTTTCGGTACACCCTCATACAACATGGAATCGATGTCGAATCCCGGGCTCGCAACATCGCGCGTCGCCTGCACTTGCCGCAAGCGCTCGTTGACGATATCGCGCTGGCGGGCCTTCTTCACGACGTCGGCAAAGTCGACGAGCGGTTTCAGCGCTATCTCGCGGGCACGCGCTGGGCTACGATCGACGAGCCACTCGCGAAATCGCAACGACCGCGCGCCGGCACCGCCGATGCGCAAGCGCACCGAGAGAGCGGCTTACCGGGGAATTGGCGGCACGAAGCGTTGTCGGTGCGTATCGCCCGCGAGCATGCGAAGTTCGCGGACGCGCGCGATCCCGAACTCGTTCTCTGGCTGATCGGCACGCACCACGGGTGGGGACGCCCGACGTTTCCTTCGGGAGACGATGCGGACGGACGGACCGTGCGCTTGACGCTCGGAGACGATATTGTAGAGCTCGGCGATACGCATGCTCCTCACTCACCGCACTTTATCGTCGATGTTCGGGATGAAAGTGGCCTGCGGCGCGTGAGCTGGGCGAGGATGTTCGATCGCCTCTGCGATCGCTACGGTGTGTGGGGGCTCGCGGCATTGGAGACGATCGTGCGTCTCGCCGACCACCGCGCTTCGGCTGCTGCCGCCGTTACGAGCGATCTCCGAACGGGAGCACCCTCATGACCACGACGTTTCGTTTGAACGGGATCATGCCCGATAATCTCCTTGGTTTTCTTGCGTTGCTCGGAGCGATTCGTGCAACCGATCGAGCGAGGCCGAGTTGGAACGTGCGCTCGCGATGGAGCGGAACCCCATGGCGTCCCGAATTCGAGTTGGACGGGGAAGTCGATCGTTCAACCTTCGTCGCGGCACTCGGCGAAGGTGTTTCATCACTTGCCGAAGTTATGTCGTTCGGGGACTACGCCGATCTCAAATATCCGAAGGCCGTTTGTCGCGAACTCTTAGGGGCGGCCGTCGATGCGGATCGAGATCGGGAACGGCTTTTTGCCGCGCTGATGTCGGATGGCGCCTTGAAAGACGACGGCATCGTCGCAGCACCGGCTACGTGCACGATGCTCGGGCAAGGCCACCAGCATTTCCTCACCCGACTCGAGACGATCGGCCGGGGTGGCCTTCCCGGCAAGAAGGCAAAGAAGGGTGAGGTCGACCTTGCATCGCCTGCATTCCTCGAGCGCGCGCTCTTCGAAACGTGGTTGCGCAACGATGCGACCGATAGCTTTCGTTGGGATCCATCGGAAGACAGACGCTATGCACTCCGTGAGCTCAATCCATCGAAGGATCCTGGTAAGACGGAGCACGGAGCGAATCGCCTTGCAGTTGTTGGGCTGCCGTTGCTGACGTCGTTGCCGACGGGCCGTCGAGGCGCGGCTTCGATCGCGACGATCGGTTTCAATCGCACTGAAAAACGGCGCCATATCACCTGGCCGCTTTGGACGGCGTGGCTCGATCTCGAGACCGTCCTCGCAATTCTCGTTCGATCTGAATTGCATGGACCGGCGCCTCTGGTCGCGCCATTACATCCGATCGGCGTAACGGCGGCATTCCGGTCCTATCGCGTTGAAAATGGTTATTACGCGAATTTTACGCGTGCCGAAGGGTTCACATAGGTCAACACATGTGGATGAGCTCTCCGGCTTGCAGGCAACGCTCGCCGGTTTTGACGCCATGCGTCCAATAATCGTCGAAAGTCCGTCGAGCGCCTCGCTGCTTCGGATGCTCCTCATAGGCGCTCGAAGTCGATATCACAGGGGATTGCGCTGCATTCCGCTCGCAACTCAGGCGTTTAACGGAGAGCTAGGGTGCCCGCTCGAAAACCGTCTCTCAGGCCCCCGTGATTTCGATGTTTTTCGGTGGTGCCGTCTCCGCGCGCGAAAGCGAGCGGCCTCATTGAAGCATCCATGTCGCGCTGCGCTCGGTCGGGTTTCCCGCGTCTCCGCGCGCGAAAGCGAGCGGCCTCATTGAAGCGAGGACGTGGCCGCGGTCGACCATGTGCTCGATAAGCGTCTCCGCGCGCGAAAGCGAGCGGCCTCATTGAAGCGAAGATTACAACGTCGATGTCAACTTCGACCCCGGCGTCTCCGCGCGCGAAAGCGAGCGGCCTCATTGAAGCGCAGGTCTTACGGCGGGCCAAGCCTACGATTTGTATGCGTCTCCGCGCGCGAAAGCGAGCGGCCTCATTGAAGCCAGGAGCGGCAGGTGCATCATCTACAGCCTCCAAGCGTCTCCGCGCGCGAAAGCGAGCGGCCTCATTGAAGCGCAAAAACACCCGTGCAGTCACGATCCAAAAGATTGGGTCTCCGCGCGCGAAAGCGAGCGGCCTCATTGAAGCCAGCCGTCGAGGCGTTCATCGCCCCGGCATACGCACGGTCTCCGCGCGCGAAAGCGAGCGGCCTCATTGAAGCGGGTTGTGGGCGTCCCGTCACCGAGGTGCTCGACGCCGGTCTCCGCGCGCGAAAGCGAGCGGCCTCATTGAAGCCCGCACGTTTTCGGTACCGATGCAACGGTCGCGACCGTCTCCGCGCGCGAAAGCGAGCGGCCTCATTGAAGCGCGGCGCTTGCCGTGCCGATCTTCTCGCCGCCAAGGTCTCCGCGCGCGAAAGCGAGCGGCCTCATTGAAGCAACGTCGGGGGGCTGACGTGCGGCGAGGCCGAGTTGTCTCCGCGCGCGAAAGCGAGCGGCCTCATTGAAGCTCATGCACGCGCGCGATGCTCGTCACCGCCACTTCGCGTCTCCGCGCGCGAAAGCGAGCGGCCTCATTGAAGCAACTGAGTTTGCGTGGAAGTGCGCTGGTCGCTTCGAGTCTCCGCGCGCGAAAGCGAGCGGCCTCATTGAAGCGCGTTACGCTCGGTGATCTTGCCGCCGGTCTCGTCGCGTCTCCGCGCGCGAAAGCGAGCGGCCTCATTGAAGCCCTTCTTCCGCGAGCGCGCGGTCGTTCGCGGTCTGCTGCGGCCCGCGCTGGGTATCCGCGCGCATTGTATCTATGATCGCTCGGCTACTAAAGTTCGGGCGACTTTGAGAGTGCCAGTATGGTGGCGTAGTCGGCTAATCTGATAGTATTCCACCCGGGAGAGGTTCTTTGATGCAGTCGACTGACGAAAATGCAAAACGCGATAACCTTGCGGACGTTCGGAGCGAAGCTGCGGCGATTGCGAAGGGATTCGAGAGCCACGCGCCCGAGAATCTGGGTGTCGCGATCGAGACTCTCGCGAAGGGAATCGTTCGGATCGTCGACGCGATCAATCAGAAGGGCGATCGTCCCTAGTCGTTGGTTCGCGGTCACCCAAAGCTCGGGCGCCTGTTTAAGCTTGTTCTCGGAACTCCGATTTGGAGACGCCGCTCGAGTCTCACCGTCGGCAATCATTTACTGACGCGTGCCGCCTTGTCGTATGCGTCGTCGTGTGGTCCAAGCGCGTCAACGTCTACGATTTTGTGCTTATCGTCCACGCGAAAGACGCATCTCCACTCAGTCGTCCGGTTGAACCTGACTTTCGCTGCCCGATGATTTTTGAGCTTTCCGACTTTGAGCGGAAATTGTTTCGGATCGGTTCTTAGGGCTGCCAAAAGGGAATCGAGTTTCGGTCGAAATCGCGAACTTTTAACGCCAAATTCCTCGATGACGGCAGATACGTCACGATGAAATCGGAGTTTGTACGGCTGCCTTTCGCCTCCGGATTCGGTTTCCGAGCTGTTTGGCGGGGGTTCGATCGTCAAGAGCTTCGAGGAACGCGTCCGCGTCGACGTACGCTTCGTCGCCATCCATCGCCCGACGTTCGATATCCGAGTCCGAGTTGCCGGGGTTGACCTGTTGTGTGAGGAGGTCGGCGACGTTCGTCTCGAGAGCGGACGCGATACGACTAAGGACGTCGAGCGTCGCGTTCCCTCGCCCGTTCTCGAGTTCGGAAATGACCGGGCGTGACACGTTCGATCGCTCAGCGAGAGCCGTCTGAGAGAGCCGCTTTTGAGCTCGACGAAAGAGTACATTTGACCTCAAGGCGTCGCGATCGGCGCTTCCCTCGTATTGCTTCATGGGCGACCTCCTAGCCGAAGCGTCGACGCGAGTGTGAGAATCACTCGTGTCGCACCCCTAACGGTAGGTTAACCCCTTCTGTCAAGTATAGGCTACAATCGAGTGACGCGGATTCCAAAGGCCGCTCGCCATTTTGTGAGCGCGAACACTATGTTCCGCGTCCAAGCTCGACGAGGCGACGACCTCGGCGTCGATCTGCGCTAGCGCCTCGCCACATCGCCGCACGTAGCCTACGGCTTGAGCGGCTCGCTCGACCGGCACGTTCGTGACGCACAGCGCGGTTCGGCGCTGATCACGTGAAAGGCCGGCGTTCTGCGCCGCCTGCCGCCCGTCGTCGGTTGGATCGACTCCAACAGCTTGCCACAATGACGAGACGCGGGCGTAGCACGCAGTTACGCATCGCCCCACGTGTCATCGGCGACCTGTGTAGCGATCGCTTGCTCGTAGTTTGACGTCGCCCGCCGCAGCTCGGCCGCGATCGCCGCCTGCGCTTCGCGGAGTAGGCGCACGATCTCGGGTCGATCGTCCGGACCGTTCTCGAGCATGCCGATCGCTCGAACAACGCGGTTGCCGGCGAGCGCGACGTCTTGCATCTCTGCGCCCGGGCGCGCGATCGGCGTCTGGCCGCGTACGAGGGTCGCAACGTACTCCGACTCGGTGTACCGAGGCGAGCGGCGAGCGATCGCAGACGCTCGTCGGCATCCTGCGGCAGCGTGAGATGCACGCTGCGTGTCGTCCGTACGGGCGGTTTTCGAGCCATGCGAGCGTCTCTCCGATCCGTGTGCCGCGCACACACTAACCTGCCCTCCGCCCTCCGTTATTTCCTCAATACCGAAGTCCCCACGAAGATTGTCGACGAAGCGGGCCGAAACCTCGACCGGACAGAACCGACGAAAAAGAAGAAGTGAACGAGCAAAGTGGCAGAGATGAAGCGAGCGAATAGCGAGCGCCGACCGAGGACTCTGAAGGGAACGCAAGCCGGACGGAAAACGAGCGTATGGCGAGCCATCGGAGGACGCAAACCGAATGCCTGAGACGCAGACGAACGAGATTGAGGCCGCCCGCGAAGCGCTGCAGCGCGCCGCGGCCGATCAGACGTTCAAGCGCCGGCGCCCGCAGAGCAAGACGGAGAAGATCCGCGAGCTGCGCCCCGAGATCGTGAAGCTCCGCAGCCAGGGTCGCACCTGGCAAGACATCGCCGACGCGCTCGGTGGGACGCTTGCGGCGAGCGCTGACACGATCCGGCTCGCGATCGGCTCGAAGGTCGGGTCGAAGAAACGGACGACGACGCGGGGCGCTGTTCCGCCGACGTCCACGCCCGCCGCGTCCCCAACTGCAGGTTCATCGCAGCGCGCAGCGCGCGACGCCGAACCGGAACCGCCATCCCCTCCGGCGCTGCCGAAGAAACGCTTCGGGCCGCCCGAGCTCTGATTCTCTATAAGGGGTCACATGAAGCGCCAGATCATCTTCGCCAGCGACAAGGGCGGCGTCGGCAAGTCCTACGGCAGCCGCACGTTCCTCGACCTCGCCCGCCGGGCCGGCCGCACCGTCTCCGCATGGGATCTCGACGGGTCAACCGGCAGCCTTGCGTTGCTCTATCCCGATCGCGATCCGCAGGTCGGGGCGGGTATCGAAGACGTCCGGGATCCCAAGGCCAAGGGTGAGTGGCTCGAGGCGCTTTATGGCGACGCGGATGATGTGCTGCTCGATGTTCCGGGCGGCGCACTCGACGATCTCGCGCGCGTCCTCGATGGTGGCGCGCCGTCGCTCGTCGCGGAAGCGCGCAACGCGGGGCGCGAGCTCGTCGTCGTCTCGGTCATCGGGATCAAACGCGACGCGACCGGCACCCCGCAGGACGCGATCGACCGATTCGGCTCGGCTGTCCATCACGTCGTGCTCAAAAACGGCTACTTCGGCGACGCCGACGACTTCGTGATCTTCGACGGGGTCGATCGGCCGACCGACGAGGACCCGAAGGCTCGGAAGTACGGCAAGACGGGTGCGGTCGTGCGCGACGCCGGCGGCGAAGTCGTCTTCTTGCCGCGGCTCAATCCAATCACCGACGCGCTGCTCGACGTCGAGGGCCTTACGTTCGTCCAGGGCGTCGACGCGCTCGAGCTCCTCGGTCGGCGTCACTCCTCGAACGTCCGGGCCTGGCTCGCGACCGCCGAGACCGCGCTTGCGGGATCGTGGTTGGCTCCGAACGGTGACGTCCCGATCGCGAAGGCGACGCGAACGCGTGCAGCCGCGAGCGTTGGGTAGCGGTGATCCACGCGTTGCTCGTGAGGCGTTTCTCGACTCGCTGACGACGGACGAGCAGCTGCGCGTGCTGCGGCAGGCCGAGAAGGTCGGACCGATGCCGGACGATTCGGATTGGCTCGTCGCCTACGCGGCGTCGCGCGCGGTCGCTCGAATCGAGGCGGCCGCGGCGGGCGCCGAGGCGCGGATCGAACGCGCGGCTAGCAAGGGCTCGCGAGAACCCGGACGTGCGGTTCTTCGCAATCGGGGCCCGGCGCCCGAGCTCTTCGCATTTGCCCTCGCCCTCGCCTCATTTGCAGGCGTCGCTGCGTTCGTGGCAAGATCGCCTCGAGGGGTGTCGTCGCTCGTCGTGTATGCGATCGCGATCGCGCTCGGCGTCGCGGCGTCGGCGGCCTACGTCTGGTTGACGAGGCGGTCGCGTCGCGCGTGAGATTCTTTGCTCGATCGTATTGACAGAAGCATAGAAGCCTATGCTACTGTGCGGGGGTGACGTGGGTCGGCCGAAAGTGAACCTAGTGCTTACCGCGGACGAACCGCCGGTCACGCAACTCGTCGAGCAGATAGAACGAGCCGTGGCGCTGGGCGCCTATCAAGCAGGCGATGAACTCCCCGGAGCTACCGCTCTTGCGGCCGATCTCGGCATCAGCCGAGTCACCGTACAGAAAGCGTACGCGATCTTGATCGAGAGAAAGATCGCGGCAGGGCGCCAGGGTGCTGGCACATTCGTGAAAGACGATGTTGCTGCCCGAGCACAGTTCATCTCCCGGCAACTTTCGGAAGCTATTCTGCTCGGACGAAATCTCTACATGAATAAAGCGGAGATCGTCGACGCATTTGAGCGCGAGATTAAGCGCCACTTCGCCAAACGGCCGGGTGGCAAGACGAGCAACCGAGACATCGAAGTCTGACGCTTACGAAGCGGCTCAACTCGATGAGCTGAGCGAGACCGAAAAAGCCGAGAAGCGCGCCGATTCGTGGCGCCGGGTCGCGAGCGGCGCAATGCTCGCAATCCTAGGTCTCATCGTGGTTTGCGTCATTCTTGCCTCGAAATATCAGCACGACGTTCTTGTGTACCGTGAGACCTCGCACGGTCTCTCCTACCAGGACGAGGCGCAGCAGATCCGGACACCTTCGCAGCTCGCGATCGAAGCGCAGCTCGGGTCGTTCGTGAAGGCGATCCGCAACGTCCCCGGCGTCGACTACGCGCTCGTCGACCAGAACGTCGCGCTCGCGCTCGAGATGACGGTCGACGTGCAACCCGCTCACGCGCACACGGACATGATCGCTTACTTCACGGATAAGGCGAACAATCCGAAACTGCTCGGCGCGGCTGGCGAAGTGCGCACCGTTCTCGACCCCGTCATCGCGTCGCCGATCTCGGCGAACACCTGGACGTTGAGCTGGGCCGAGCAAGTGAGCAAGCCCGGCGAGAAGCCGTCGCGTTCGTTTCATCAGGGCACGCTCACGATCGCGCCGCCGACGATCGCGACCGACCCGCAGCTCGCGGCAATCAATCCGGCCGGCGTCGAAGTGGTCCAGGCGGATCTCCACCTGTGAAGCGCTCGCTTCGTGTGCTTCTCCCAGCTCGCGCGGAGACGCGGCGGGGTCCCCAACGGGGTGCCGCTTCGAGCACGTGCTCGCGGCGCATCTCGCGCCGAACGGTCGCCGGAAGTGCCGCGCTCGCGCTCGGACTTGGATCAATCGCGCTCGGACGCGCCGGCGCGGCGAGCGCGTCGTGGCGGACGGTGCAGTATCATCCGTTCGAGCAGGTCGCAATCAGCTGCGCGGCCGCGCTGCTGTGCGAGATCGAACTCCAGCCGGGCGAGCACGTGCGCGACGGACTCGGCTCGTTGGTGCAGTTGTGGGACAACCACCTCGTCTACGAGGGCGTGAATCCCGAGACGCCTCATCTCGTCGTCAAGCCCGAGCGCGCCGGACTCAGCGAGAACGTGCTGCTGACGACGAATCGGCGCACGTATCGATTGTTCCTGACGAGCACGAGCTCGAGCGATCCGATGTACTTGCGCTTCGACTATGACGACGAAGAGCGCGCTCGCGACCGCCACCTCGCGCGCATGCGGCAACACGATCGCGCGCAGGAGCTCGCGGCCCGCCCCGCCCCAACGGCGACGCCGATCGTCACGCTCGATCAGGCGTGCGCGTCGATGGCGCAGCCGGTCTTCCGGGCCGACCCGACACCCGCGCAGTTCCATCCGCGCGCAATCTGCGATACCAGCGACCACACGTTCATCGCGCTACCGCTCACAGCGACCCAGCCGACGGATCTCCCGATCCCGCTTGCGGTCACAGCTGAGGGCGATCGGCCCGTCAACTACCGCTACGACGCCGATTCGCGCGTCTTCGTCGTCGACGGCGCTGGCGCCGACTACGTGCTCGTCGCGATGGACGGCCGCCGATCGGTGCGCGTTCGGATCCAGCGCATCGAGAAGCCGGAGGGCCGCAAGTAATGGCCGAGCACGTCGACGGTGAGCTCGATCTCGAGGACGAGGAACTCCACGCGCACGATCGCGAGCTCGAAGACCTTGAGGACCCCGATGGCGAGCACGAGCCGCGGGTCCACGATCCGGGCGGCGTGCCGCGCTCGCTGACGCCGCAGGGCTATCGGTCGGTCAATCCGCTGCTCGGCGTCGGTGCGATCGCGATCGTGCTCGCGATCGTGGGCGCCGTATTGTGGTCGTTGCTCGCTCATCCGCGGCCGACGCTCGCAGCCTTGCCGCTGGTCTCGGTCACGCCGGGCGCGACGACGCCACCGGATGCTTCGATGCCGGACCCGACGGATACGCCGCTCGGGCGGCCGCGAACTCGCCCTGTCTTCTCGATCGCGCAGTCCGGGGTGACGCCCTCCCCCGCAGCGATCACGACGGACTCGACGACGACGGCCGCGATGACGACGAGCGGGCCGCCACCGCAGCAGCAGATCGCCGACGCGGCGCCGCCGGCATCTGAGGTGCCGCGCGCAAAGACGGCGGCCGAGATTTCCGCCGACGCGAATGGTCGGGATCTCGCCGCGGCGAGCCGAGCGTCGTCACGGATGCAACTCGAGTCGCAGGATGCCCAGGCGCAGCGCGATCTCGGGGGTCCGGCCGCGGCGTACGGGGCGCTGGCGGCGGGCTCGGTCGCGCCGTACCCGGTCCAGGGCTCGCCAGGAGCGTCGACGGCTGCGACCGAGGCAGACGACACGTTCGCCTCCGAAGCGGGCGCCAGCGGGCACGCAGGCGGCTCTGCGGCCGGGCGGCCGGCGCACTCCACGTTCATTTCGGCGCGATCGGGCGATCCGGGCTATGAGGCGGCGACGAGCCGCTACGAGCTCGCGAAGGGCACGAACATTCCGGCGCGGCTTATCTTTGCGGTCGACAGTACCGTTCCGGGCGGCCTCATGAAAGCGCAGCTCACCGAGACGATCTTCGATTCGGCAACGCATTCGGTCGTGGTGTTGCCGGCGGGCACGATCGCGATCGGCGAATCGGACTCGGCGCAGTTCGGTGAGGCGCGGCTCGTCACGGCGTGGACGGAGTTCGATCTGCCTAACGGACGGCGGTTCTTCGCCTCCTCGAACGAGGGCGCAGGCTCGAAGGGCGAGGCCGGGATGTCGGTCTCGGTCGATACGCATGCGGGCCGCGCGTTCGGCAACGCGCTCGTCGGTGCGGTGCTCCAAGCGGGCGTTAATCTCGCGAGCCGCGCGACGTCGATCGTCGACGTTAACAGCGCGACGACGTCGCTCCAGGCGCCCACGCGGCCGCCCCCGACGCTGCATGCCTATCCCGGCCAACTCTTCAACATCGTCCTCTCGCGCGACGAGCCGTTCGATCGGTACGTCGCGGCGAGCGCGCCATGATCGCTCCCGCGTTGCTCGCGGTACTGCTCCAGCGGTGCGCGCCTAATACTGACGTTCGAACGCTCGCCGCGATCGTCGAGGTCGAGTCGGGCGGTGACTCTTGGGCTATCCGGGACCCGATCGCGAACCGGGCGATCCATCCGCGCTCGTACGCCGAAGCGGTCGTCACGGCCGATCGGCTGCTCGCCAAGGGTGTCCAGGTCTCGGTCGGGCTCTCGCAAGTGCTGCTGCCGCGGCCGGGGCTCGACGCCGCGACGCTGCTCGGTTCGCCGTGCGCGGATCTCCGTGCGGGCTCGAGCATTCTCGCGAGCGCGTACGCGGGGCAGATCCGACTCGTCGCGGCGCCATGGTCCGAGATTGGCCAGCAACTCGCTCTCCGGCGGGCGCTCTCGGTCTACAACAGCGGCAGCGCGACCGGTGCGCCGGAATATACGGCTCGCGTACTCGCGGAGCTCTCATCGCCGCTCGTCGAGTCCGTCACCGGGATCGCGGACGAGGACGCGGTCGCCACGCACCAGGCCGGCATCGCAACACATCCGGTCGTGATCGTGCGGTCGGTCGTGCCGGCTACGATCCGCGTGACGCCTGCGCCGTACGTTTCGTCGTTGTTCTACCGCAGCGAGGCGTCCCGATGATCGTGGTCGCGGAGCGCGTGTTCTTCGCCTCGCTCGCGCTCGTCGCGGGCGCCGGCGCGTCGATGATCGGCGCTGCTCATGGACTGCCGGGACTGCGCTACAACCCGACGGCGAGCGTTCCGGTCGGCCTTTATCTCTACGTGCCCGGCGTTACGGCGCGCGGCGAGACGGTGCAAGCGTGTCTTCCGACGCCGCTCGCGAGCTACGCGCGGTCGCATCGCATTATTCTCGCGGGATCGTGCGCGAACGGCTCGGAGCCGATCGTCAAGGTCCTCGCTGCCGCACCAGGCGACGTCGTCGACGTCGAGCCGGCTGCGATCCGCATCGATGGCCGCGCATGGCCGTCCAGCGTGATCCGATCATTCGATTCGGCCGGCCGCCCCGTCGATCTACGCATGCCGCTCGGCACGCAGATCGTCGCGCCCAACCGCGTGCTTTTACTCGGTCTCCACCCGCGCTCGTGGGATGGTCGCTACTTCGGCACGCTCCCATCTTCGGCCGTCACCGGTCGTTGGTTCCCCCTCATCACCGACTCGAGGATCACTTCATGAAGGCTCGACTCTCAAGCTCGCGTGGCGTCGCGCTGCGCTATCTTCCCGTCATCATCGGCGCGCTCGTCGCGACGATCAGCCCGGCATTCGCCGCTCAAGGCGGCGGCGCGGGCGCGCTCGCCTCAATCCAGGCCGGCGCCACGAACGTGCAGGGCGCGATGCTCGGCGTCGGCTTTGCGGGCGCGGTCATCGGCGTAGCGTTCGCCGGCTGGCATTTCTTAAACCACCGTGACGATTGGGCCGGGAGCGCCGGCCGTCTCATGGGCGGCATCATCGGCGGCGTTATCGTCTCTCAGGCCGTCCCGCTCGCATCGCTCGGCGGCGGCGCTCTGTTCTGATGGCCGATCGGCAGCCGTCCCGTCGAGAATGGGCTTCGCCCGTGCACGCGTCGATGACGAAGAAGCGGCACAAGTTCGGCGTCGACGGGCGGCTGCTGCTCGTCCCGATCGTCTTCCCGTGCCTTCTCGCGGTGCCGTTCGGCCACAACTTCTTGCAGCAGGTCGCGTTCGCCGCGATCGCCGCTGTCGCGTGGCTCGGCGCTAAGGCGCTCTGGGAGCTCAACCCCTATCTGCTCGACGACTTCATGGCCGAGGCGCGCCTGCCGCAGTCCATGTCGGACGACGCGAGTTCCGGCGCTTCGCCGCGGGCTCGAGGAAGCGCACGCTGATGCTCAATACAGCCCTTCTCGGGACTGCGGCGCTGCTGGTTCCCGCTGCGGCACTGCTCGTGCCGGAGCTTCAATCTCGCCGGCGCGCGAATGCGGCGGATCGCGCCCAGGCGTCACGACGATCGGGGCTCGCAGAGCGGCTCCCGTATCGTCGGCTCATCCGGTCGACAATCATCAAGAACGTCAACGGCTCGTACACGAGCGCGTGGCGAATCGCGGGCGACGACATCGGGTCGGTCTCCGACGTCGAGATCCTCAATACGGCGTATCACGCGGCGGCCACACTCGGATCGCTCCCGCCCGGCACGATCGCACAGCTTTACGCGCGGCGCGTGCCATTCCGGGAGTATGACCCCGCGCTCGGCGCCGACCATCCGGTACTCGAGCTGCTCGACGATCTGCGCGCCGACTTCTTCCTGCGACGGGAGCGGACGTTCACTACGGAGCGGACGCTCGTCATCACGTGGATGGCGCCGAGGCTTGGTCCGGCGCGCGGGAAGCCAGCCAATACGAGCGTCGAGGCGCGGCGCGATCGTGAGAACGAGCTGCTCGTCGACTTCGAGGATCTCTGCGCAAAGATCGACTCGGCGTTCTCCGGAGCGCTCAACGCTCGGCGGCTTGGATCCATACGCGAAGTCGACGGCCGCGGCGTCGAGCGCGTTCGCTCGGAGCTCCTCCGGTTCGTCGCGTCGACGATCACGGGCGAGGACAAGCCCTTCAACGTGCCGCCTCCGCGGACGCACCTCAACGGCCTACTTTCGACCGAAGTCCGGGGCGGCTACGACGTCGCGGTCGGCGCCGACGAGATCGGCTGCATCGAGATCAAGTCATTTCCGGACGAGGTCGTTCCGCGGATTCTCGATCGGCTCACCGAGCTCAAGGTCCCGCATCTGCTTTCCGTGCGCGTGATTTCGCAGTCCGTCGCGGCGTCGCGCGCGCAGCTGCGCGGGGCGGCGGTCGACTTCAAGGGCGCGGCGACGTTCAACTCGGGCTTCGTCGATCCCGAAGCGCAGAACGCGAGCGACCAGGTCATCGAGGCGTTCGGGAAGGCGTCGGGCGACTACACGCGCGTCGGGCAGGTCTCGATCGTACTCGTCGTTCGAGCACGATCGCGTGAGCTCGTCGCCCGCGCCGAGCGTGCCGTGCTCAGCGTCCTCGAGGACGCTGGATTCCGCGGGATCGTGCGCAAGATGGGCGCGCTCGATACCTGGCTTTCCACGCTCCCGGCCAACGGCAAGAACGGCACGCGGAAATACCCGCTCAACCCGCTCACGGTCGCGAAGCTGTTCCCGATTCATGAGGCGTCCCTCGGCCGGCGCTACGCCGGCTCGGAGGCGCTCCCGCCTCGGACGCCGGCGCTCACGTACGCGCTCGGTCGGGGCAATACGCTGTACCGGGCGCACATGAACGTCTCAGACGTCTTTCACGGCTTTGCGGTCGGGAAGAGCCGTAGCGGCAAGAGCGTCATGCTCGCGTATCTCGCGGCCTCGTTCCGCGGCCGGCTCCCGCTTGGCGGCGTCACGATCATCGACCGTGGGCGCTCATCGGAGCGCATGTGTCGGATGCTCGACGGCCAGTTCTACGATCTGCTCGGCTCGAGCTCGCCTGGCTTCGCGCTCTTCGCGGACGCCGGCGATCCCGATCGCGATCGGGAGCTCTCGATCATCCTCGAGGAGATGGTCGAGCTCCAACGCGGAGCGCCCGTAACGCCGGAGCAACGCGAGAGCCTCGCGACGGCGATCCGCGTGATCGCATCGATGCCGAAGAAGAACCGCTCGCTGTTCGCCTTCTACGAGCTGCTCCAAGATCCGGACGGCTCATTGCGGCCGGCGCTTCAGGCGTACACGCGGCTTGGGGAGCTCGGCGACATGCTCGATGCGAGCGAGGACTCGTTTGACGTCGGCCGCTTCAACGTGGTCGACATGGAGCGCGTCATCGGGCTCCCCGAGAAGTACCTGATCCCGATCCTCCGGGTCGTCGTCTGGAAAACGCTCACGCAGATCCGGCGGCTGAAAACGTCGATGGGCCCGCGCGGCCGCGACCTCCATTGGCTCATCCAGATCGACGAAGCGCACGCGATCATCCGGCATGCGATCGGCGCGCGCTTCATCTCGGACATCCAGAAGACAGGACGCAAGGAGAACATCGGCGTCTGGCTGTGGACCAACTCGCTCGTCGATTTCACGGCGAACGAGCGCGCTCGCAACGATCTGCTCATGAACGCGCCGAGCCGGTTTTTCTTCGGCGATTCGGGAGCGACGGATAACGACCCCGAGACGCTCGGGCTCTACAAGAGCCTACAGCTGCCGGGACGCGGCATCGCGCTGCTGCCGACCCTCCCGGAGCGCAGCTTCTTACTGCACCAGCCCGATGAGGGCGTGCTCGTCGAGCTCAACCTCAAGCTCGATCGCGATCTACTCGCCGTCGTCGGCACGTCGCGCGGCAACGACGCCGTCGAGCGATTCCGCGCCGACTATCCCGCGGCGCGGTTCGGGCCGCATCGCTGGAAGATCGAGCTGCTCCGCGCCGAGGGCGCGACCGACGCGGCCGACCGCTTCGAAGCCATCCTCGCCTCATACGGCCGCCTCGCGGGCGGTTCGCACGATCTCGTCGCGCTCGCGCGCTAGGAGTCCTGACGTGAAGATCTCCACGAAGAAAGCCATCATCGTCGGCGTGCTCGTCATCGGCATCGCCGCGCCGGCGTCCGCGATCGTCATGCCGGTCATGGAGGTCGGCCCGTTCGCGCATTTCGCGTGGATGGCGCAGCTCGCGCAGCAGGTCACGACGAGCACCAACATGGTGAAGTCGGTCTTCAATCAGGTGCAGCAGCTCGCGAATGAGTCGCGCAACCTTGCGTCGATCGGACCGACCGCGCGTGGAGCTATCGGCGATGAGATCGGCTCAATGACGTCTGGATCGTCGCAGGCGCCCGGCGACGCGGCTGCCGGTCAAATCATCCAGCAGTCCGCCGGCGCGGCGAACACGGTCGCTCAGGCGGACCAGCGCGCGCAGAGCGCAGACGGCGCGAAGTCTCAGGCCCAGGTCTCAAATCTGTACCTGAGTTCGATCGCGGGTGAAGCCGTGAAGGGCAACGCACTGGCGGCCGAGGAGCAAGGGCAGCGGAAGAACGACACGGCCGCTACAGCGTCCGGCGTCGCGCAGTTTTTCAGTGGAAAAGCGCCAGCGGCGGACATGCCCTGATGCGGAGGTGGCTAGGTGGATATCAAGGTGACGTACACAGCGATCGCTGCCGCCGTGTTGCTCGGAGCAACTACGGTCGGGCAATATGTCGCGAATTCGCGTCTTCAGGTCGAGGTTCGCAGCCTACAGCATTCTCCGGTGGCGTGTCAGCAGCGTTCCGAGGACACGGCGTCAACGCGCGAGGGCTTGCGTCAGTTCTTCGGCGGAAAGAAGCCGCCCCCGCAAGTCATGCCCTAGAGTTTCTTCGTAATGTGAGCGGCACGCGGCCTGGTGGTGTTGCGTTGCGCGCTGCCATCGTTATCGGTGTGATCGGATTCGTCGCACTCGGTTCTGTGTCGCCAGCGCACGCAGGTGGCTTTCTCGACGGATTCGCTAGCACGATCCAATCATCTACGGGTGGTTGGATGAACAACTCGCTCATGATCGGAAACGTACTGTTCTCGATCATGATGAGCGTGACTTTTGTGACCGCGATCGTGCGCTACGCGGCGCTTAATCACACGCTCGAAGGCTTCGGCCACGCTTTCATGGACTTGTTCATCAAGGTCATTCCGCTCTATGTGCTGATGGTCGGCGCGACGTCGTTGTTGCCGAATATCGTCGGCGTAGCAAACGAGCTCGGCGGCCAAATTACCGGAGTCCAGGTCAACGGCCCTTCAGAAATCTTTGCAGTCGGGCTCAACCTTTGTGGCAACGTCTTAAAAGCTGCAATCTCGCCGTTGTTTATGGGAAGTCTTACTCCCGGTGCTGGCGTGGCCGTCACGGCACTAACGAGTGCAGTCGCGATCGTCGTCGTACTCGTGCTAATGGCGTCGTTTTCGGTCATAGCATTCGAGTATTTCTTTGCTTTTGCGCAGGCGTATATCAATCTCTCGATCGGCGCTTTCGCGCTCGGCTGGAGCGCGAGCGGCGGGACGCGGCATATGGCTGAGCAATACCTCGCCGGCGCATGGCTCTCGCTCATGCGCATCGTCGTGACGATCGCTGTTACCGCTCTTATCGTGACGACCGTTCCAAGCATGACGGCGCTTTCTAACACTAGCGATTTACCGACAATGGCTATCGCCTGGCTTTCACTAGCCGGCAGCTCGCTGTTCGCCGTGCTGCTTGCCGTCAAGCTTCCTGATTTCGCGTCGAAGCTCTTCAGCGGACAGCCCGCTGTCTCGGCGCCGGAAGTGAGTAACTCTGTGCTGCGTGCGGGGACGATGATCGCCCGCGCGGCTCGATAGGAGGATCGCGATGCAAGAGGCGATCGAGCCAACGGTCGACGACGACCGCCGCTACCGCATGGAAATCATCGGCGAGTACGTCGAGCAGCGTAGCGAGATCTACTACGATCGCGAGCGCTCGCCGATCGCGGTTGAGCCGGGGCGGTATCCCGTCGTCGGCGCCGTGGCGCTCGACGGCAAGCAGCTGCATGACGGCGGTATCGTCTTCAGCGGCGTCGACACGACGACCGGCGAGCCGAAGACACTCGTCCAGTTCCATTCCGCCGGCGAACTGCGCGAGCTGAACCGGTCCGGGAAGCTGGAGCTCGAAGCGGGTCGCGATCGATCGCTGCTCGACGATCGAGCTGTAAAGCTGCAGCCGGCCGGCGATCGTGGGCAGCGATCGAGCGAAAAGCCGCGCCAGGCGATGCGGCGGTAGGGACGTGGCGAGCACCGTCCGGGCACCCTACAAGCTGCCGAAGACGGTCGGCGAGCAGCGGACGCATCCCGCCGCGTTCGCAGTGTTCGCGCTGACCGCGATCCTTGCCAGCTGGGCGGCCACACAGAGCCTCGCGTACCGCCTCGGATTCAACGCCGCGCTCGGAAAGCCGATCGCTCATCTTCCGTATCCGGCCGTCAAGGCGCTATACGAGCCACTGGCGTGGCTTCCGTGGGCCTGGATGATCTCCATCCCTCTGAGCCGGGTCGAGTATCCCCTGAGCGTCCACGCTGCCGTTTTCGGCCTGGTGTGGTGGCTCGGCGGCGGGTTGCTCGTCGCAATCGTGCTCACGATCGTCGTCGCCAGCATGCTCGGGACCGTCACGAAGGTTGACGAGCTCGTGGATAGCGCGCGCTGGGCGAGCGCACAGGATCTCGAGCGTGAGGGGCTGCTCGGCGGGAAGGCCGGTCCGATCATCGGCGGCTTCGAGACGCGCAAGGGCGTCGTGCCGCTGCGCTATGGCGGCGAGCTCGGCGTCTCGTACACGGGTCCGCCAGGCGACGGGAAGTCGGCCGTGCTCAAGAGTTCCCTGCTCATCCCGTTGCAGCACGAGGACGCGAAGTCGTGGACGGCCGGCGAGCGTCGTGCACATCCGTGGGGCGAGGAGCCGTCGATCGTCGCGCTCGACGTCAAGGGCAATCTCGTCGAGAGCACGTCGCGCTACCAGGCGGACGAGCTCGACAAGGACGTCTTCATCCTCGAGCCGCTCGCGACGAACGTCGAGGGCCGCGCGCAGTACAACCCGCTGTGGGGCATCCATCTTGGAACCGATCGCGAAGCGGATGACTGTTACCAGGCGTCGCTCGACATCGTCGACATGGACGGCAAAGGGCTGCCAACGTATTGGGACAAGGCGTCGACTGCGTTCGGGGGCGCTGCGATCGCAAAGATCGGCTACCGGTCGATGTACCTCGACGACCCGACGCTCTTCTCGCTGCCGGGCCTGGTCGATTACATCAGTTCGAAGGCGACGATCGACGATCTAATCGACGACATGCTCTCGACGCCGGACGATCCGCACGGCGTCTTCGGCTGGGTCGGCTTCGACGGCAAGCCGACGCGCGTGCGCCCATGGATTGCCGACGTCGCTCGCGCGATGAAGGCCAAGGCCGACGAGGAGAAGTCGGGCGTCTACGGCTCGTTCATCGAGTTCCTCGCGATCTATCGCAGCGACGTGCTGCGGAAGCATATCGGGAAATCGACGTTTTCGTTCAAGGCGCTCGCGAATAGCGCGCGCGCCGGGATCGTGTATATCAACGTGCCGGCGATGAGGCTGGACCATCTGCGACCGTACCTGCGCATGCTCACGCGAGCGGCGTTGCGCGAGCTCACCGAGTCGACGGGGTCGATCGCGGGCCGCGAGGTCCGCGGGAACGTCCGGTCGACCGTCTTCGCGCTCGACGAGGTTGCCGCGCTCAAGCACGTCGAGGAGCTGAGCTCGGCGTCTGGCTTCCTCCGCGGCCACGGCGTGATCCTCATGCTCTTTTGGCAGGCCGTCAGCCAGCTGCACCGGCTCTACGGCGCTGAAGAATCGATCCGCGAGACGATCGACGTCCATATCTTTGGTCGGCCGAAGACGCACGAGTCAGCGAAGCTCATCTCCGACGCGCTCGGGCAATTCTCGGCGCTGGTCACGAAGCGCAATGTCTCCGGGCGGCGCGCGTCGCTCGGGCCGCGCGACCACCTCGCGGAGAACGCCGACATCTCGACGCGCAGCCTACTGACGCCGTCGGAAGTCATGCGGCACCCGAAAGATCGCGCGATCATCTTCACCGGCGGCTTGCGGATCGACGCCCGGAAGTTCTCGTACTACCTGCACCCGTGGCTCAAGCAGCGCGCGGGTCTCGGTGCCGTCACGCGATCGGACGTAATGGCGCATCGCCCGCTGTTTATCGAGCAGCTCGAAAAGGAGATCGGTTTGTCGAAGGTCACGCAGCTGTTGCAGCCGCCGCCGAAGCCGAAGGTGACCGAGGCACCGCCGGAACCTGTGCGTGTGACGATCCCGAAGACGGACGACGCGATCGCTGGGTTTGCGGCAGCTGCGGCGATCCGATGAGCGAGCTCGCGACGGCCGGAAGCGAGTATGCCGTACGCCTAGCACAGACCGAGATCATCAGCCGCGTCAATTTCGATGCGGCGCTCGGGCCGCTCAAGGCGCTTCTCGACGATCGGACCGTCCAGGACGTCAACGTGAACCCCGACGGGCGGATCTGGGTCAGCCGCGGCGAGCGCGGTAAGAGCGAGGCGCCGGTGCGCATGTCGAGCGAGAATCGCCAGACGCTCATCGGCATGCTCGCCAATCGCCAGCACCGCGCCGTAGATCGGCTGCATTCACGACTTGCGGGCGACTTACCGTACTACGACGTCCGGTTCCAATGCTTCGGCCCGCCAATCGCCGAGTGGGCGCTCTGCCTGCGGTGCCATGCGACGAACGTTCGACCGCTTGACGCGATGGGCGACATGCTCTCGGGCCGCATCGTGCCGGCCCCGGGCGACGCGCCCAGTGCTGCGCGCACGGCCGGTTTCCTCGACGCTATTCGCGCGTCGATCGCGCGCGGCGATAACGTCGGCATCGTCGGACGTCCGGGTGCCGGCAAGACGACGCTCTTGAATTCGATGCTGCGCGAAGCGGCCGCGATGCGGCCCGGCGCGCGGCTCGTGACGCTCGAGGATCGCCGAGAGCTCCGCGCGAGCCACGACGACACGCTGCAGCTGTACGCACGCGTCGAGCAAGCGCACCCAAACGGCTCGCGTTACGAATATGGCTTCGTCGATCTGCTTTCTGATACGCTGCGGACCAGTTTCGATGTCCTCGCGTTCGGCGAGCTACGCGATGGCGAGAGCGCACTCGCGCTGCTCATGGCGCTCAACTGCGGCACGTCGGGCCTCGCCTTCACGCTTCACGCCGACTCCGCGCGCGACGCGCTCTCGCGGCTCGAGGATCTCGTCCGACTCTCGAAAGCGCCCGTCATACGGCGGACAATTTCTCGATTTGTGAACGCCTTATTGTACCTCGAGATGGATGATCAGCGGCGCCGGCGCGTCGTCGAGATGATCCGCGTGCTCGGCGTCGATGACGACGACGCCTATCTTATCGAGGAAGTCGCATGATCCAGCACTCGCTGCGCGCAGCCGTCGACGACGAGACAATCTCGGCCGAGGCTGCGTTCGCCGGAATCGACGCGGATGATCTCCAGCGTCTCGCCGCTCGCCATCCTGGCTCGACGTTGCTCGTGCGGCTCCGCAGCGAGCGGGGCGATGAGCGGATGATCCTTAGCGCGGCATCGGTCGAGATGTGGCGTCGCGAGCGCGTCCCGCGTCGGCACCGGAACGCCTGGTGGTACTTTGAGGACGTCCGAGATCTGCTCGCTCTCGCGAGCGGCGGCGGATTGTGAGGACGTCGACGGCGCGACCCGTCGTCGACGTCGTTGTGTTCGCGGCCATGATCGCGATCGGCGGCGCGACCGGCCTGGCGTGCGGGCACGTGCTCATGGCGTCGTCGTCGTCGTCGTCGTCGTCGTCGTCGTCGCCGGCTCCGGCCGGTGCGGTAGAGGCGCTGTGCGCGTACGGCGGTGCGGCGACGCTCGTCGCTTCGGGCTCGTGAATCGGATGCTGCGCTCGACGATGTTCGTGGTGCCGATCGGTGCGCCGATCGCCTGGCTCGTCATTCTTGTCATTAGCTGCGCCGTGGGCTATGTTGCCCTTCCATTCGTCGTCGGTTGGCGTCTATTTCGCGTCTCACCAAGGCCGCTATTGGTCAGAAAGAATCCCTAATGACGTTACAAGAGATCATCGATCGAGCTGATCTGCACAATTTCAAAATAGTCGAGGTGACCGAGACGGCGATCAAGCTTTCAGATCTGCCTCCATCGCCTCGTAAGGCTTACCGAACAACAGATATCACGGAAATCCAAGCGATTCGAGATGAGCTCAGGAAGCTAATGAATTCACACGAGTCGCAAACGTATAAGACTACCGGCGACGTAGCGCCAGATAGCACAGATATCACGGAAATCCAAGCGATTCGAGATGAGCTCAGGAAAATAATGAATTCAGACGAGTCGCAAAAGTATAAGACTACCGGCGACGTAGCGCCCGATAGCGCTGAAGCGCCTTGGACGGTCGACGACGGCTACTCTAAACACGGCTACATCAAAATTGGAGCTCGCGAGGTCGCAGTCAGCTACATGGTTGACTCGAAGCAGAAAGCATATTGGTACGTCTTTCCGTGGTTTCGTCGGATGCGAGACATTACTACTTGGCTAGCCGATCTCGACTTGCGTCGCCGAGAATGGTTCTACTTTGTGGACTCTAATCGTGATGAACTGAATGCATATCTCGCCGAACTTATGCTGGTTCATGATCTTGCACACGTAGATTTTGGTGCCTATTTAACCGCTCACAATATCGCACGGCGTGCAAGGTAAGCGATGCGCGCCGCCTCGCGGCGGCGGATCGGCCAGCGCCTGCATCAAGTACGTCCTGGGCGAAGAACTCACGGATAAGATCGAGCACGAGCGCGATCGTGACGATCCGCTTACCGCGGGTCAACGCGGTGGCATCTCGGCACTCTTCGCGGAGGCGCGCGAGCGACCGGACCTCGGCGCGGGCGTGATCTGGAAGCCCGCCGGTGGCGGCCCGCGTCCTGCGGCGATTTACGCGCGTGGAGTCACCTCGCTCGAGACCGCAGCGCTCGATATCGAGGCGGTCGTCCGTACGCAGCCGCGTGTGAAGCAGCCGGTGCAGCATTACGTCATCTCGCTCAACGAAACCGAGTCGGCTACGGTCTCCGACGAGCAGCTTATTCGAGCGGCCGAGGATGCGCTCGATCGTGCCGGCTGGGCGGGCCACGCGGCGCTCTTCGCCGTGCACCGCGACACCGATAACGCGCATTGCCATGTCGCGCTCGCGTCGGTCAACGCGGATACGCTGCGCGCGTGGAATCGTCAGAGCGACTACTACCGGCTCCATCATGCGCTGCGCGAGACCGAGACCGCCTTCGGGATGCAACACGAGAACGGGCTCGCGATCGTACGCGATCAGGGCCTGCCGACGGAGCGCATCGAGTGGGCGTCACTCGAGACCCGGCAGGCGTGGCGCAGCGAGCGCCAGGCCGAACGGCTCGAGGACATGGCCCGTTCGTTCCTCGCGGAGTCCGACGGGCTCGAATCGACGGCCGATCGGCAAGACCGCATCACGCACGCGATCGGAGAACACCTCGCCAAGTGCGCGGCGCGCGGCGAGACGCCGCTGCGCGCAGATCTCCACGTCGTCGCCGCGCGTCTGACGGCGACCCTCGAGACGGGCGAGGACGGCGCGCTCCGCGCGCGCCTCATGGAGTCGGCTCCCGAGGGCACCGTGGCGCGCGACGGCGTCGACTCGCTCGGCCAGAGCACTCAGCGGCTCGCGCGCTGGCAACCGACCGCGACCGTCTTCGAGCTCGACGTCGCGGCGCTCGCGCCGAGCCCGCTCGACGGTATCGCTTCCGGCGGTACGACGACGGAGCACGAACGGACGCAGCACGCGGCCGCGCTCGAGCGGCGCGCCTGGCTTCGAGATCTCGGCGACGTCGATCGCTCCGAAGCAGAAGTCGCCGAGCTCGTGCGGGCCGATCCCGGCCGCATCTCGCGCGACCTCATCGCCGGCGGATCCGCGACGTTCACGGCCGAGGACTTCGATCGCTGGTGCAGCGAGCGCGTGAGCGCCGAGTGGATGGAGCTCTCGAACCTCGCCCAGCGCACGGACGAGACGCTCGAGATCCTCAGCCCCGACGCCGAGACCCCGCTCTACTCCACGAAGGCGCAGCGCGCGCTCGAGGCGAGCGTCCGCGAGCGGGCTACGCGCCTGGCAAACGAACGCGATCCGCTCTTCGATCGCCGGGCGCTCGGCGCGGCGATCGTGGCCGAGGAAGCCTCGCTCGGGATTACGTTCAGCGCCGAGCAGCGTGGCGTCTTCGATCTCCTCGAGTACCGTTTCGCGTTCGTGCAAGGCGACGCGGGCACCGGGAAGTCGACGCTCATGGCCGTCCAGCGTCGATACTGCGAGCTGACGGGCCGCGAGATCGCCGGCTTCGCGACGTCGCAGCTCGCGGCCGAGAATCTCGGCCAGAAGGCCGGTATCCGATCGGTCAACACTGCGCGGGCCCAGGCGCTCGAAGACGCCCGCGGCGAGCAAATGGTGCAGCGCGACAGCCGGGCGATCCTCGACGAGAGCTCGATGCTCTCGATGGACGCGGCCAACGCTATGCTCGCGCGCATCGAGTCCCAGGGCGCCGGCGCGATCTTCATCGGCGATCTCGCGCAGCTGCCGAATATCTCTGCGGGCGACACCGGCCGCGTGCTCACCGCGGCCGCACGCGACGCCTCGCGCTACCGCGAGGTGACCCAGGTCTTCCGGCAGACGGGCCCTGAGGTCGCGTGGATGCGCGACGCGGTACCGCTCGGCGGCCGGGCGATCCGTGAGGCGGACGCCGATGGCTTCCGCGCCTATCTCGAGGAGTTCGTCGATCGCGGCCACGTCGTCTTCCACGATGACCGAAAAGCCGAGATAGCCGCCAAGGCCGCCGACGTCGTCGCGGCCGCGCGTGACGGCGTGCGCGTACTCGCGCCGGGCTTCTCGCGCCAAGACTGCCTCTATACGAACCGTGCGATCCGCGAAGCCCTCGGCCACGAAGGGACCGGCATCGCCTTCCGGCTCGCGCGCGGTGTCCGCGAGCTAGCGCCCGGCGATCGGGTCATCTTCGAGAAGAACGCCGAGGCGCGGGTTGGCGTTCTCAACGGCTACACGGGCACGGTGCGCGCCGTCGCGCAGGCAGCGATCGACGTCGAGCTCGACGGCGGACGCATGGTCCGGTTCGATCCCAAGGTGTATCCGCATCTCGATTACGGCTGGGCGACGACCACGCACAAGAGCCAGGGCCGCGGCGATCCGCTCGTCATCGGCACGCTCGCGAAGAACGACGATGCTCGCTCAGCGCATGTTGCGTTGACGCGATGCGAGACTGGGCTGCGCGTTCACACGCGCCTCACGCGCGATGAGCTGCTCGAGCACCTCACCTCGCAGGCGTCCCTCCGACCGAAGGACGACGCGCTGCTCTTCGAAGAGATCGTCCGTCGCACCGGCGGGCCGGACACGTTCTGGGCGCAAGCGGTGCGCACGGCACTCGCCAAGGACGCCGATCCGCTCCGCGCCGAGCATCGAGCGGAGATGCGTCAGCGAACGGAAGCGCGCGGCCGCGCCGTCGCTGAGGTCCTCGAACGCTTCAAGGCCGCCCGCGCGGCGGGCGTGAGCGACACGAAGCTCACGGCGCTCGATCGTGGTGAGAAGCGTGAGCTCTCGGCGGCGTACAAGGAGCACGGGCTCGAATCGTTCGTCGCCTGGGCGGCGCAGCGCCGGATGACGATCGAGCAGCGCGCCGATCGCGGGCGGCACGCCGAACGCGTCGCCCGCCGGGAGGCGCCGGATCGAGAGGCTCCACGCGCTACACGCACGCGGCGTCGATAATTGTTCACATCGCGGACATTGCCTGGGAAAGTTCGATCGCGATCATGCGATCATGAAGAACGAATCGCGCTTTGCAAGCGTCGACGGCGACGCCGCAATCTCGGAGCTCATCCGACTCGGTCTGGCCGAGATGGTTTGGACGGCCACAGGCGCAGGCTATCGGCTCGTCCAGGAGTTCAAAGAGCCGAACGCGGCGCTGCAGGCGCTCATGCGGCCCAAGTCATGAGAGCGGGAATGCGCTTGCCGCGCACCCCCGCTGCTGCGGCTACCGATCGCGCAGCTTGTAGCCGCTGCCGTGGACGGTCTCGATCAGCTTCGCGTGCCGCCCGAGCTTTATCCGCAGGCGGCGGACGATGACGTCGACGTTCCGGGTATTCTCGATCTCGAGAGCGACGTCTGCCGGCCACGCGATCTCGAGAAGTCGCTCGCGGGAGAGGACCGTCCCCGCGTTCCGGACGAGCGCTTCGAGAACCGTGAACTCCCGGCGCGGGACCGCTGCTTCGACGTCGTCGATGAGGACTTCGTGCCGGCCGATGTCGATGACGAGCGGCCCTATCTCGAAGCGATTGCGAAGGTCGGGTGCGGCTGCGACGGGCACCGGCTGCGCCAGGCTCGGGATCTCGCGGATGAGTGCGACTACAATCGCTTTGGCGAGGACGGTGATCTCGTCGGGCGTGAGTGACATTCGGGACTCGGACCCCTCTGCCGGCGGTGCCGGCGGCTGCTGATGGGGCCGTCTCGAGACGAGGTCGGGGAGCGGGGCAACGACGGCGCGACGCGGCGAGGCGTGGACCGGAGCGCAGCGAGGACCGGAAGCCGCTCGTTGCGCCGGTCGCCGACCTCGGCTAGGCTCCCGTGAATCAGCTGCTGCCGTCGCCGTCGGGAGAGGGCCGAGCACGACGCGCTCTCGCGCTCGTCGGCATCGCCCTCACCGCGATCCTCATTGCCGACCTTCGGCCGACCGCTGCCGACGAGCTCCCGGATCGAACCGTCACGCCCGGCGCCGTCATCACCCGCGACCGCGCCGCCGTTTGCGCTCACGGCTACGCTCGAGCCGCCCGACACCGCTACGACGCCGAGTGGCTCCGGTATCGAACCGCCATGTTCCGCGAGTACGGCCTCCCGCACGAGCGCTGGCGGGACTTCACCGTCGACCATCTCGTGCCGATCGAGCTCGGCGGCGAACCATTCGGCGTCCTCGACGGCCGCTGGGATCTCCGAAACGTCTGGCCGCAGCCCAAGGTCGAGGCGCGACATAAGGACGCCGTCGAGGATGCGCTACACGCCGCAGTGTGCTACGCGCGCGGTTACCGGGGCGTCCACCTGACGGTCGTTGCTGCGCAGCGCGCGATCGCGCACGATTGGACCAGGACGCCCGTCGGCACGCCCAGCGCGCGATGATCGCTGAGTGATTGAACCGCAATCCCAGCGGCGAATCGCTACCAGTCACCGCTACGGGATCGCCACGAGGATCGCGAACGCTCGAAGTCATGTGCGGTCGATTTGGCTTGACGCGTTCGCTGGCGAAGATCGCCGAGAAGCTCTGCGCGACCTACGACGAGGCGGGTTTCCAGCCGCACTACAACGTCGCGCCGACTCAGCCGATCCTTGCGGCGATTAACGACGACGAGCGCACCGTCTCAGCGTTGCGTTGGGGGCTCGTTCCCTGGTGGTCGGAGGGCCCGAAGTCCATGAAGCTCTCGACGTTCAACGCTCGCATCGAGACGATCGCGACGTCGCGCGTGTATCGCGAGGCTCTCGAGAAGCGCCGATGCGCCATTTTTGCCGACGGCTACTTCGAATGGCACAAGGAGCCGGACGGCTCGAAGACGCCCGTCTGGATCTACCGCAAGGACGAGCAGCCGTTCGTGTTTGCCGGTCTCTGGGAGACGTGGCGCGCGCATGACAGCGACGAGCGGATCCGCAGCTGTACGATCATCACGCAGCCGCCGAACGAGTTCGCCGGACGGATCCACTCGCGGATGCCCGTCGTGCTCGACGTCGACGAGGCAAGGGCATGGCTGGAGCCAGGGAAGGGTAAGCCGGCCGATCTCCTCGAGCTTCTCGCCCCGAGCCCCGCAGCGCTCTGGACGGCGCATGACGTCGATCGCCGGGTCGGAAATTTCGTTACGATGATCCGGGGCTGATCGCCGAACTGCCGTAGCCGACACCTTGGCTCACCAGAGCTTTGCCTTCGGTCGACCGTCGACTTCGAAGCGAGCGATGATCCAGACGCGCAGCCGCGCGCGATCATCGGGACTCATCGACTCGATGAGCTGCTCGATCGCTTGATGAGTCCCTGACTTCGGCGTCTCATTCGGCATCGAACACACGTTCGCTCGCTTGCTGAAGGCGGTCCTTCAGCTCGATTTCATGTCGCATTGGTGAACGGAGATCGAAGGTGCTGTGACGCCAGATCGATCCGGGCGCGGAGGGCCTCACTGACGCCTACTTGGTCGGACGACGGGAGGCGCCTAACCGGCTGTTGGAGCATTCGGCGTGCAGCAAACATATTGTGAAGAAGCCCTTGATGCTCGGCTTTTGATCGTTCGATCCGACTTGAAGTGGCTCGGGAACGGCGGCCGAGAAGGTCCCGTGAAGCGCTCGTAGAGTGCCACGCGGTCGCCCGCTCGGTTCGAAGAACAAGCCGAAGCCGCCTAAGTTACCGAAGCCCGACGCACCTGCGCTACCAGCCGCACAAGATATGAAGCTATCGTATACTGAGGCGAGCGCTGCAGCGAACGAGAGTCAGGACACGACGCCCGTTTCGAAGGCGTGGCTGCGGCGGATGATCTGTCGCGCGCAGATTTCGGTGCTTGATGGCATCATCACCGATAGCCAAGCTGTACCTTCGCTGGCTGACACGCTTTTTGGTTTACGTCGAGTGCGAGCGCACTACGAGCAACGACTCGCCGAATTCGCGGCTACGGCGGAACCGGGCGATCCTGATTTTGCGGAGCCGAGTCATGGCACCCCTGGTGAGACGCTCCGTGAACGAGTTGCGAATCGCTGAGGCATGCCCTTTGCCATTACGCGTCCGGAAACGAGAGGCGGCGATCAAGATTAATGGAGTAATCATGAGTCGACGACCGGCCACGCCGGCTGCCATGCTCCCGCTCGACTTCGGGCCGTCTGTCGAGGCCTCGGCCAGCTATGTTCCGGTTTCGCAGGCGGTCGATCGGATGGCTCGACCGGCCGTCAGCGAGGCAGACCAACGGCTCATGGCCATGTGGCTGCATGGAAAGTCAATTCACACGCAGCGGGCGTATCGGCGGGCCGCCGAGCGATTTCTCGAGGTTGTCGGCAGACCGCTTCGCTCCGTGACGCTCGGCGATCTGCAATCTTTCTCCGAGACCCTGACCGGGAAGGCCAGTTCTCGGGCGCAGGTCATAGCCTCGGTCAAGGCCCTCCTCTCGTTCGGATGGCGGCTCGGTATGCTGCCGGTGAACGTCGGGCCGGCGCTTTCGGAGATCAAGGCGCCTGATATGCTCGCGGATCGGATCCTATCCGAAGCTGAGATCGCAAGTATGCTCGCGTGCAGCAAGGGGCGCGACCATCTGCTCGTACGGCTTCTATACGCTGGAGGCTTAAGGGTCTCTGAAGTGCTCGGCGTGCGATGGTCAGACGTCGTCGTCGCGACCGATGGGACCGCGTACATTCATGTGCTTGGCAAGGGCGGCAAGACACGGACGGTACGCGTTACGTCCGCAACCACGGCAATGTTGATGCACCACCGCTTCGATGCGTCCCTAAATACGTACGTTTTCGCTGGCCGCAACGGAGCACTAGACACTGCGCAGGCGTGGAGAGTTGTTCGGGACGTCGCGAGACGTGCTGGGATCGAAAGAAGAGTGTCACCGCATTTCATGCGACACTCGCATGCGACGCATGCGATCGAGCGAGGTGTGAAGCCGGTAACCGTTCGTGACACCCTAGGCCACTCGTCGCTTGCCGTTACTGATAGGTACGCACATGCCCGGCCGCAGGAATCGTCGGGCCTTTCACTATTGGTCTAGCGTCGAATCATCGACGTCGAGCTGATCAAGCTCATCGAATAAAGCGCTCGCGAGTAGCAGCAGTCTGATCGCTTGTGCTGGGTCGTGTTCAATGTCACGGTGACCGCGGCGATTTCGGTAAAGCGAGTATGCGCCTGCGAAGAGGTCTCGGTAACCCTTTGCTTCGCCGGCATCTAACGGCTCGGGCGTCAAGACTCCTCGCCGACCGTTATTATTGGCTCCAAACGCTAAATTGAAAACGTTAATACCATACACGCCATCGGCTAGCCCGGCTTTCTTGCGAACATCAATCTCTAATGCGCGGAACGCCTCAAAGACGGCGCGATCGTACCGTATAGGCCGCGCTTCCAGCTCTGGAACTGATTCGACCGTGACTCGGTGGTGCAGAAGCACTGCAACGCTCTCAGACATCCAGTCGGTCGAGTCCGAGCTTTCTGCGACAAGTTTTCCATCACGTGATACCAGGAAAAACTGTGATGAATTCTGATGTATGTTGGGCACCAGATAGCCCGCTCGTTGGAGGTATGCTAAACCCTCGGAGATAGCAAGGGACGTTTCGGGTGATAACCCGTAAAACTTAATCATCTCAGCAATGTAACCAGCAATATTGATCCCGTGCGCTGGAACGACACGGCTGACGATGTCGATTAGCAGGGCGCGGCCGATGTTTGCGGGCGACATACGCAACAGTGCATCGCCGGGAATGGGTGGCGTTCGCTCTTGTCCGAAGATCGTTTTACTCCTTAGAAGGACGCTACCCAGGTGTCATTTTGAGGTTTCCCGAACTTGCCGGGAGTAACTCGCGGGCGTTCATTTTATCGTGGCAGGCGATCGGCTACAAGCATGTCCTGACGATCGGCAGAACGGGCCGATCGGCTGTTCGCCGACCAGCTCTTGTCGCACACCGGGGCGCAACTAGTCAACCAGCGGGAAGTACGCCAACGTCTCCTATCGTTATCCCATGCCGAACGAACCGACTCCAACATCAATTGCTCATCTCGTCGCTCAAGTCGTCAGGCTCGTGGCCCATGCCCCTTGGAGATAAGCGTCCGATGAGTACGACCTCCCGTCTTCGGGATCTCGGGCGACTGATCGTCGCGGTTCTCGACGACACGAGTGCTCAAGGACTGCTGGAGTACACGCTCGTGATCGCCTTCGTCGTCCTCATCGGTCTCGTCGGGCTGCGCATTTTCGCCGCACATGCCGCCAACGTGCTTAACAACGATGCGATCGCGCTCCCCTATTAAGACCCGCTCCGTCGGCGCTAGCGGTTCCTCACTCTGCGCGTGAAGTAGACGAATCGAGCGCGTGGTTTGAGCCCGCGGGACCGCTCACGCGTCGCCAGCTCTATGACGAGATCTCGAGCTCGACGACCCCAGCGCCCGTGAGGCTCCTGGCATTGATGCTCTTGCATGGGATGTAGCTCGGAAGGCGTGCCGCGGGAGCGCCCGACCGGACAGCCAATACTGTCACGCCACCCACACCTAGCCCCTCCGGCGCTACCACGGTGCGACGCCCAGGAGCTCGCAATCCGACGGCGCCACGCAGGCGAGCTGCGCGACGACCCGACCCGCGTGGCAACGATACTCGCGCGCGTATGTGTGCTGACGCCACGACCGCAGCACCTGATCGATCCCAGCAGAATGGGATCGCGGGCCGCCATCGGATACGCGCAGCCTCCCGAACGACGCACCGAGTTCGCTCGCGATTCGCCGCACGGTACTTATCAACAAGATCACCGTCCCGGACCAGGCCAGCGAGACGTCCCATGAAGCGGCCACGCGCGTCGAAACAACCCATGCTTTTGATCCGTCGAGGCGTTTCGACCGACTTGTGATTTACGAATCGCGAGGTCCTGGATTGACGCGTCACTTAGCCTGGTGTTGTGGGGGTCCAGCGGCGTTTGCTTCCGACTGCACTCTGAAGGAGCTCGAGTCGCATTGGGTATCATAAGTGCGTACTCGTGGCTGCACGCTTACGTGCTTGGGTGAGGTTTCGATGAAACACGACGGACCGAACAAATTGACGAACGGCTCGGAGGCGCAGGCGGCCAAGATTGATACGACGATCTCCTCGAAGGAGCGTAATCCGACGCAGACGCCCGACGGGTCGACGTTCGCACCCGGTGGACTCACGGCGCCCTTCGAGCCG
>JAABUX010001427.1_pt1 | contig 36418 bp, 32 predicted proteins | sample 5561851 | NCBI WGS metagenome assembly JAABUX01 (sample SAMN10711883, study PRJNA513361) | rock metagenome | isolation source: Antarctica rocks | place: Antarctica: Victoria Land, Richard Nunatak red sandstone | collected 2016-01-03 | reverse complement strand
GCGATGGTCGATCGGCTCAACTGCCCACCCGATCAAATCTTACGGATGATCCGATGGGCAACTATTGAGGTCGGTTCGAAGTGGGGATGACTCAGGGCCCGCCTCGCCCGATTTCGACGGCCTGGGTTGCCCGTCCGGCGGGCAGGGTTGGCGGGGATTCGGGCGGCCCGCCGGCGTTCGAAACGCTCGGCGGGGCGGGTCGTCCGGCGAACCGGCGACCCGCCCCGCGGGGTGCTCATCGAGGGGTGCAAGGGGCGTGGCGTCGAGAGTTCAGATGTCGATGCCGAGGCGGTAGCGGAGTTCCTCGAACTGCTCGCGGTAGGCGTCGTCGGTCGAATGGAGGTGCTCGGCCTCGGAGATGAACTTGAGGGTGTCGTCGCGGCGGAGGCCGGCGTCGATGAGGACGTCCTCGAACGGCTCGAGGTCGTGGGCGTAGACGAAGAGGAGCTTGTGCTCGTCGAACTGGACTTCCATGGGCCCGTTGGGGTTCAGGGCGGCCAGGCCGGTGCAGCCGTCGTTGAGCAGGAGCGACTCGTAGTCGTACAGGGTGCTCTTGAGGATGACGGTGTCCATGTGCTCGCGGTAGAGGTCGGAGTGGACGCCCGGCTCGCTCTCGTGGCTCGACTCCATCACGACGTCGACCTCTTCGCCGAGCGGGGTGAGCAGGTCCATCAGGACCTCGAATAGCCGCTCCGAGGAGATCGACGCGGCCAGGACGGGCATGGTGTTGCCCGTCTCGGGGTCGCGGTAGACGTCGCGCCGATAGCCTTCGCGGGGGATCACTTCCAGGCCATAGGAAGGGCGGACGGCGTCGGTCAGGGCGAAGTTCCCGTAGCGGCCAACCTGGAGGTGGGCATCCAGCTGTTCCTGATTGAGATCATCGAAGCTGGTCCGGGGCATACGGGTCGTATTGGTACGCAACACCCGCTCCAGGAAGCGTTGGATAAAGCTCATGGGAAAGGCATCCCCCTCCTACTGCAACCACGGTCGGGACTGTTTCGATGAACCTGAACCTCGGCCACCGCGCCGGACGACCTCGGGGCCGTCGGCCCCGAAGCTTACCCTCCCGGGCATTCGCCCGACACCGCGCACAAAGGGAGTCGAAACCCACCCCGGGGACGGTTGCCGCTCCATTGGCACCGCTACGCTGCCGTTCCTCGTATATATACCACGTGTGGCGTCGAAAATCGCTCGGGGGCTTAATCAAAGTGAAGCGAACACACGAAGCGAACCGATTCGAACACGACGCGATATTGATCGTTCCATGAACCTCGGAAACGGCCCGGCTGGCATTTCTTTCACAATGATTTACTTGAGCAAAGCCAGTGCCAGAAGGCCCGACTTGTCCGACTATAGGACCCGCCAGCCATGCCGGCCAAGAACTTGAGCGATTTCCCGAGGAAATCGCCGCCGGTCGAGTTCAAGGTCAATTCTTCAAGATCGGCGGATCTTTGTAAACGCCCCCCCGCCCCGCCCCAGCCTCCCGATCCGCCGATGATGCGCAAATCCGACGCACTGTGCCAATCCGGTCGCGACATCGCCCCCCGGCGACGGTCGCGGGCCCGTCTCGCAATCGCGCCTTCGGCCGTCGCCCCCGCGTCGACCTCCCTGGTATACTGTCGGACCCGGGGGCCGGAGGCTCGGCCCGGCGGGCCTCGACGTACCACGGAGCGGAGGCTGGGACGGACATGATGGCGATCGAACGGGTGGACGCCTACCTGGAGGCCCACAAGGGCGACTTCGAGGAGCAGCTCAAGGCCCTGCTCCGAATCCCCAGCATCTCCGCCCAGCCCGACCACGACGCCGACACCCGACGCGCCGCCGAATTCCTCCGCGACGACTTCCGCGCGATGGGGCTGGTCGACGCCGAGCTGATCGAGACGAAGGGCCACCCGCTCGTCTACGCCGCGGGGCCCAGGCTCCCGGGCCGGCCGACGGTCCTCATCTATGGGCACTACGACGTCCAGCCCCCCGAGCCGCTCGAACCCTGGACCTCCCCCCCGTTCGAGCCCACGATCCGCGACGGCAACATCATCGCCCGGGGGGCGACCGACGACAAAGGGCAGATGTTCACCCACTTGAAGGCCGCCGAGGCGTGGCTCAAGGCCGGCGGCGGGCTCCCGGTGAACGTCAAGTACTTGATCGAGGGGGAGGAAGAGGTCGGCGGCGCCAACCTCGAAGCCTACGTCGCGGCCAACCGCGCCGGGCTGGCCTGCGACTACGCCGTGATCTCCGACACCAGCCAGTTCGCCCCCGGCATCCCCGCCATCACCTACGGCCTGAAGGGCCTGGCTTACTTCGAGCTGATCGTGAAGGGGGCGAAGTCCGACCTCCACTCCGGGATGTTCGGCGGGACGGTGGCCAACCCGCTCAACGCCCTGGCCGAGATCCTGGCCAGCCTGAAGGGGCCCGACGGCCGGATCAGGGTCGAAGGCTTCTACGATCCCGTCCGCCCGCTCGAAGCCTGGGAGCGGGCCGAGTTCGCCGGGCTCCCGTTCTCCGACGCCGCGTTCCTCGCCCAGGTCGGCTCCCCGTCGCTGGAGGGGGAGGCCGGCTATACCACCCTGGAGCGGCGATGGGCCCGGCCGACCTGCGACGTCAACGGGATCTACGGCGGCTACCAGGGGCCGGGCCCGAAGACCGTCCTGCCGTGCAAGGCGGGGGCGAAGCTCAGCTTCCGGCTCGTGCCCGACCAGGACCCCAAGCAGGTGCTTGCCCAGTTCCGGGCCCACGTGGCCAGGGTCGCCCCGCCGGGCGTGACGGTCGAGGTGATCGAGCACCACGGGGCGCCGGCGGTCCTGGTGGGCGTGGACAGCCCGGGGGTCCGCGCCGCGTCCCGGGCGATCGAGGCGGGCTTCGGCACGCCCCCCGTCTTTATGAGGGAAGGCGGCTCGATCCCCGTCGTCGGCCTGTTCAAGGAGAACCTCGGCGTCGACACCCTCCTGCTCGGCTGGGGCCAGAACGACGACAACCTCCACGGCCCCGACGAGAAGTTCTCCCTGGCCGACTACCACCGCGGGATCAAGGCCGGCGCCCACCTCCTGGCCGAGCTGGCCGGTCCGAACGGCTCGGGCGGGGGGCAGGCGATGACCAGGATGCCGGAGGACCGCGTCTCCTTCGGGGCCTGGAAGGATGTCGCGGTCGACATCCCATTCGAGGTCTTCGAGGGAAATCGCCGCGAGATGTGGGGTGGCGGGCCCGGCGAGGGGCACGGCTGACGATGCTCGTCGCGGACACCCACGCCATCATCTGGTTTCTCTCCGGGGCGACCCGCCCGAGCCCGGCGGCGAGGGCGGCCATCGAGGCGGCACTGCGGTCCGGCGGCTCGATCCTCATCGCCACGATCTCCGTGGTCGAGGCCGCCTATCTGATCGAGCGGGGCCGGATCGACCCGTCGACTTCCGACCGGCTCGATCGCGCCCTGGCGGACCCTTCCGGCGGACTCGCGCCCGTTGAGCTGGATCAAGCCGAGGCCCGATCCCTCCGGGAAATTCCCAGGAACCTCATTCCCGACATGCCCGACCGGATCATCGCCGCGACGGCCCTCGACCGGAATTTGCCGCTCTTCACGGCCGACGGCAAGATTCGATCCTCGGGCGTCGCCACGATCTGGTAAAGCTGCCGTCCCCGGAGCCGAGCGATGGTCACCGCCACATTGCCAGCCGCCCCCCCGACGCCGGGCCTTCGCCTGCACCGGATCTCTTATGAGACCTACGAGCGGATGGTCGAACTCGGCATCTTCGGGCCGAGAGACAAGATCGTTTTGCTCGACGGCCTGCTGGTGGACAAGATGACCAAAGGCGCCCAGCACAACAGCGCCATCCTCCGCGGCCAGGAAGCCCTCAGGGCCGCGGCCCCGGCGGGCTGGCACGTCCGCCCGGATCAGCCGGTCGCGTTGCGAGCTGGCCCGGCCGGTGACAGCGCCCCGGAGCCCGACCTGGCGGTGATCTTCGGTAACTTCGAGCGATACGACGATCGCCATCCGAATGGATCGGAAGTTGGGTTGGTCGTCGAGGTCGCCACTAGCCCCGCGGCCGTCAGGATCGACCGGGCCTGGCTTGACCGCTATGCCCACGCGGGCATCCCGATCGCCTGCATCGTCGACATCACCGACCGCTCCATCGAGGTCCACTCCGGGCCGAGCGGCCCGACCGACTCCCCCGGCTACCGGACCTCCGAGGTCCTCCGCCCCGGCCAGGTCCTGGCCGGGGAGATCGGCACCGAGACCACCGGTCCGGCCGCAATCGCCCCGATCCCGGTCGCTGCATTTTTCGCCCCGGTTTGAGTCCTGCGAGATCGCATCCCCTCCGCGCCGGATATCGCAAAGGTTTTCGCATGCTCGACCTGAAGTACGTCACGGCCAACGTCGAGGCCGTCAAGCAGAACTGCCGCGACCGCAACGTCCCGGCCGACGTCGTCGACGAGGTCGACTGCGTCGTCGCGCTCGAAGGGGAGCGGAAGGGCGTGCTCCAGCAGGTCGAGGACGTCCGCCGCCGCCAGAACGAGGTCGCCCAGGCGACCGGCAAGGAGAAGGACGCCGACCGGCGGTCCGGGCTGGTCGCCGAGGGGAAGCGGCTCAAGGCGGAGGTCGGCCAGAACGAGGAGAGGCTCAAGGGGCTCGACGCCGACCTCAAGCGGAGGCTCGGGCGGATTCCGAACCTCACCCACCCCGACGCCCCCGTCGGCGCGACCGAGGACCTGAGCCGGGAGGTCCGCAAGGTCGGCACCCCGCGCAGGTTCGACTTCAAGCCGCAAGACCACGTCGCCCTCGGCAAGTCGCTCGACCTGATTGACTTCGAGGCGGGGGCGAAGGTCTCGGGCAACGGCTTCTACTTCCTCAAGAACGACGCCGTGCTCCTGGAGATGGCCCTCCAGCAGTTCGCGATCGCCAAATTGGCCGGGGCCGGGTTCGCCCCCATCATCACGCCCGACCTGGCCCGTACCGCGATTTTGGAGGGGATCGGCTTCACCCCGCGCGGGGCCGAGACCCAGATCTACTCGGTGGAGGCGACCGACCTCAACCTGATCGGCACGGCCGAGATCACCCTGGGCGGGATGCATGCCGACGAGGTGTTCGACGAGGCCAGGCTCCCCTTGAAGTACGTCGGCCTCTCCCACTGCTTCCGGACCGAGGCCGGCGCCGCCGGCCGGGCGAGCCGCGGGCTCTACCGGGTCCACCAGTTCACCAAGGTCGAGATGTTCGCCTTCTCCACCCCCGAGACCTCCGACGCGATCCACCGGGAGATCCTGGCGCTCGAGGAGGAGATCTTCACCGAGCTGGGCATCCCCTACCGGGTGCTCGACATCTGCTCGGGCGACCTCGGCGGCCCCGCCTACCGCAAGTTCGACCTCGAGGCCTGGATGCCCGGCCGCGGCGAAGGCGGCGAGTACGGCGAGGTGACCAGCACGTCCGATTGCACCGATTACCAGGCCCGCCGCCTCAACATCCGCTACAAGCCCGCCGGCCAGAAGGGAACCCGCTTCGTCCACACCCTCAACGGCACCGCCGTCGCCCTCAGCCGGGCGATGATCGTCGTCCTGGAGAACTACCAGAGGGCGGATGGGCTGGTGGACGTGCCGGCGGCGCTCCGGCCATACTTGGGGAAGGATGTGATTGGGGCGGGTCCATTGCGGTGAAGGAGAGGCCCATGCGAATGGTAAATGACCTACTCGTCCGCGGCGGAGTCACGGAGGTCGACAAGCTCGTCGGACGGATTGAGGAAAATGAGGTGAACAGGCGGTGGAGGCGAGAACCGACCGTTGAGAAGGATCCGCGACACTCGGGCATCGGGCGTCTCGGCGTTTTTTGTTATTCCTCGCAAGGGGGACCGGCCGCATCCTTGCTGATCGACAGGACGGGCCCGGGGGAGCTCTCCGCGTCGAGTGTCGTGCCGGCCGTCCCGAGACCCCTGACGGATGAGGAGTATCACAACACGAGTGGGGACAGAACCGAGACGGGGTCCGGAAGGCCGTCGAGCGACACCTGAAAGAGGCCGAGGGCTCGACCCGCAGGATCGCCGAAGCCCGCAAGATCGGCGGCCTCCCGGCTTCGCTCGTGGATGACAGCTTATTCGATGAGACGCTGGCCCTGAGTTTGGTCGAGTTGGCGGAGGATGTCATGTCCCGCGCCCTTGTCCTCGAGACGGATGACCTGTGCGTGGCCCACGCCCCCGACAGGATCATGTCCGGGCGGCGGCCGTCGCACAAGAATGAGATCAAGGACTCGATCCACTGGGGACATTATCTTGAACCCTCCCGGCGACTCGTCGCGGTCGGACATGCCCGGGATCGGATCTTCGTCGGCGCGAACAAGTCGGGTTTCTGGGACGATAAGAACACTCCATCCCTCCATCCCGGATTGCTCGACGGAGCGGACACGGCGGGATTGAAATTTCTCGGCAAGCTGGATGACGCCCTCCGCGTGCTCGGCGTCTCCTAGGTCGATCGCCACGAGGAAGGAGGCCGGCCGCGATGCTCCGAAATCCGCTGCTGGTCCCCGACCTCCGCGAGCTGATCCGGGCCGGCGAGACGTCGGCGCTCGGCGAGTTCCTGGCCGACCACCACCCGGCGCACGTCGCGGAGATCATCGACGACCTCGGCGACGACGAGGGGGACGCGGCGCTGGGGCTGCTCCCGGACCGGACCCGGGCCGAGGTGATGAGCTACGTCGGGCCCGACCGCCAGGTCCGCGTCGTCGAGGCGATGGCCCCGGCCGACGCCGCGGCCCTGCTCCACCTGATGTCGCACGACGACCGGGCGCACCTGGTCAACCGGCTCGACGAGGACCGCGTCGACGGCATCCTCCGCAACCTGGCGCAGGCCGAGCGCGAGGACATCCGCCGCCTCGCCAGCTACGAGCCGGGGACCGGCGGCGCGGTCATGACGACCGACTACGCCACGCTCCCCCCCGGCCTCACCGTCCGCGAGGCGCTCGACCGGCTCCGCCGCGAGGCCCCCGACCGCGAGACGATCGATTACAGCTTCGTCGTCGACGCCGACCACAAGCTCCTCGGCGTGGTCCCGCTGAAGCGGCTGATCCTGGCCCGCCCGCTGGCCAAGGTCGCCGAGATCATGCAGCGCGACATGATCTCGGCCCGGGTCGACGAGGACCAGGAGGCCGTGGCCCGCAAGGTCGACAAGTACGACCTCTTCGCCATCCCGATCCTCGACGCCTCCGACATGCTCGTCGGGATCGTCACCCACGACGACGCCATGGACATCCTCCGCCAGGAGCAGACCGAGGACATCCTCGCCTTCGGCGGCGTCACCGCCGACGCCGAGGCCGACGACGAGCCCTACTGGCAGGGCCGCGTCCTCTCCTCGGTCCGGCGCCGGGTCAACTGGCTCCTGATGCTCTTCGTCGCCGAGTCGCTCACCGGGACCGTCTCGCGCTACTACGGCTCGGTCGACCTGAAGCAGCCCCACCTCCACTTCTTCGTCCCGCTCCTGATCGGGACCGGCGGGAACGCCGGGAGCCAGACCGTCGGCACGGTGATCCGCGGCCTGGCCCTGGGCGAGATCCAGGTCCGCGAGGCGGCCCGGGTGGTCTATCGCGAGTGGATGATCGGCTCGATGCTCGGCGTGATCCTCGGCGTCCTGGGCTTCTTCCACACCTGGCTCTTCCGCCAGGAGACGCCCTACTTCGCCGCCGTGATCGGCCTGACGATCTTCGGCATCTGCATGTGGGCCAACACCGTGGGCGCCCTGGTGCCGCTGCTGGCCCGCCGCTTCGGGATCGACCCGGCCGTCGTCTCGGCCCCGCTGATCACCACGCTGGTCGACGCCACCGGGCTGGTCATCTTCTACTCCATCGCCATCGTCGTTCTGATCTGATCCGATCCGACCGGGACGCCCGCCCATGAACTTCGCCGAGATGACCGCGCCGGAGATCCGCCGGCTCGACCGCCGGACGACCCTCGTCGTCGCCCCGATCGCCGCGACCGAACAGCACTCGCTGCACCTGCCCGTCGCCACCGACACGATCCTCGCCGGCGCCGTGGCCGACGGGGTCGGCCGGGCGCTGGGGGATCGCGCCCTGATCCTCCCGGTGCTCTGGCTGGGGGCGAGCGACCACCACCTCCCCTTCGGCGGCACGCTCACCGCGTCGCTGCCGACGTACGAGCGGATGCTCGTCGAGCTGCTCACGCCGCCGATCCGCGACGGCTTCGGCCGGCTGCTCGTGCTCAACGGCCACGGCGGTAACAACGACCCGCTCCGCGTCGCGCTCCGGCGGCTCGACGTCGAGTTCCCCGCCGCGATCCTCACCGGCGCGGCCTACTGGGACCTGGCCGCCGCCGAGTTGGCCGCGCTCTGCGACGGGCCGCACAAGGAGATGGGCCACGCCTGCGAGATCGAGACGTCGATGATGCTCCACCTCCGCCCCGACCTCGTCCGCCTCGACCGGGCCCGCGACGACCCCGACACCTCCCCGCCGGCGCTCCGCGGCCTCTCCTGGGCCCGCGACTTCGCCCGGAGGACCGACCACGGCGCCGTCGGCCATCCCGAGTCGGCCTCGGCCGAGAAGGGCCGGCGGATGCTCGACGCCGCCGTCGCCCGGGCCGCCGCCGTCGCCCGGGCCATCCTCGACCTCCCCTCGCCCGCCGCGTGAGGCCGCGTCACTTCCCGGCATCATCGCCTAGCATCTGATTTGGGGGCCATGTTAATCTGGTGTCGATGTCCGCGATCGAGCTATATAAACCCCATAGATCTCCAAGAAGGTGGCGAATCGATGATGATCCGCAAGCGAACCGGCGTCGCGATCCTGGCGATGGTCGCCGTCGTGCTGATGGGCCGGCCCCCCTTGGCGGCCCAGGAGCCCGCGTCGGCGCCGAAGCCGGCCGCGACGGCCCCGAGGAAGAAGGCCGACCCCGCCCACCGCGTCCCGGACTACTTCGGCCAGATCGGCCTGACCACCGAGCAACGCGCCAGCATCTACAACCTCCAGGGCAAGCGGATCGAGAAGATCGATGCCCTCAAGAAGCAGATCGCCGCCGAGCGGGCCGAGATGCTCGCCGAGTGCGAGGGGGTGCTCACCGAGACCCAGAGGAAGCTCTACGATAACCTCCGACGCGTCGCCGCCGAGTCGAACGCCCGGCCGGCGGAGGTCCCCAAGCCGGCGAATTGACCCGGCCCGCGGCCGAGAAGCCCGCCGCCGCCGCAACCCGACGACCCGACCGGCAGCCCGGCGTTCCTTAACGCCGGGCTTGCTTGTTATACTCGGTCCCTTCACGGCGACCCCGGCGGTTGCGCCGGGCGAGGGGAGGAGCAGGGGATCGGGCGACCGGGGCCATCCGGGGGCGGGCGACGAGCCCCGCTCGGACGGCCTCGCGAGGGGGTGTCTTTCCTTGACCGAAGGGGCGTCCGGGTTGCAGTCGGACCCGGGTCGGGATGCGTCCGACCTGGCGGAGTTCGGGTATCGGCAGCGGCTGGATCGGACCCTCGGCGGGTTCTCCAGCTTCGCCGCGGGGTTCTCCTACCTCTCGATCCTGACCGGCCTGCCGCAGTTGTTCTACCTCGGCTATGGCGCGGGGGGCCCGGCCTTCTTCTGGACCTGGCCGGCGGTGTTCGCCGGCCAATTCCTGGTGGCGCTGTGCTTCGCGGAGCTGGCGGCGGAGTACCCGCTCTCGGGCGGCGTGTACCAGTGGGCCAAGCGGGTCGGCCCCGGCGCGGTGGGCTGGATGGCCGGCTGGGTGTACCTGGCCTGCGCGGTGATCTCGCTCGCCTCGGTGGCCCTGGCCTTGCAGGGGACGCTCCCGCAGGTCTCGCCGTGGTTCCAGCGGATCGGCGACGCGGGCGACCCCGCCGACGCGGCGCGGAACGCGGTGCTCCTGGGCTGCGTCCTGATCGGCCTGAGTACGCTGGTGAACGTCGCCGGGGTCCGCCTGCTGGCGCGGATCAACAACGTGGGCGTCTTCGCCGAGATGGCCGGGGCGGCGATCCTGATCGTGATGCTGGCGGTGCACGCCCGGCGGGGGCCGGGGGTGATCCTGGAGGCCCAGGGGCGCGGCCTGGGGCTGCCGATGGGCTACCTCGGCCCGTTCCTGGCGGCGGCGCTGACCCCGTCGTTCGTGATGTACGGCTTCGACACCGCCGGGGCCCTGGCCGAGGAGACCGACGACCCGCGGCGGCGGGCCCCCCGGGCGATCCTCGGGGCACTGGCGGCGGTCGGCGCGGCGGGGATGCTCCTGATCCTCGGGGCGCTGATGGCGGCGCCGGACCTGGCCGACCCGGCCCTGGGCCGGATGGGCGGCGGGATGCCGGCGATCATCAAGGGGGCGTTGGGGTCGGGCTGGGGCCGGCTGCTCCTGGTCGACGTCGCGGTGGCGATCGGGGTCTGCACGCTGACGGTGCACGCGGCGGCCGTCCGGCTGGTCTTCGCCATGGCCCGCGACAACGGCCTGCCCGGCTCCGGGGCGCTGGCCGCGATGCCGGGCTCGTCGCGGACGCCCCGGCTCCCGGCGATCCTGCTGGGGGCCTGCGCCGCGGCGATCCTGGTCGCCAACGCCAACTTCCCGAGGATCGTCGAGCTGATGGCCTCGGTGGCGATCGTCTGGGCGAACCTGGGCTACCTGCTCGTGACCGTGCCGCTCCTGGCCCGCCGATTGCGGCCGGGAGGCGCCCGGCGTCGCGACGGCCTGTTCCACCTGGGCCGGTGGGGGCTGCCGGTGAACGTCCTGGCGGTGGCCTGGGGCGTGGCCATCGTGGCGAACGTCGGCTGGCCCAGGCCGGGGGTCTACGGCGAGCCCTGGCACCGCCGCTTCGTCGCCCCGATGGCCACGGCGGCCATGCTCGGCGCGGGGGGATTGTACTACGCCCTGGCCCGCCGCCGGGGCCGCAACGGCGTGCTCGAGGAGCATCGCGCCCCGGAGTTCGCGGGCGCCTCGGGCCGGGAGACGGGGTCGATCGAGGAGCGATTCGGATGATCGAAAGCAGCCTGGAACGGGGCGTCGCGGCGCCCGAGGACCTCGCCGATCGGGACGACCGGGCGATCCGGGTCGCGGCCTGGTGCGTCCACCTCTACACGGCGATCGGCCTGGTCCTGGCGGCCTGGATCGCCGTGCTCTTGGTCCGGGGCGGGGCCGACGCCTTCCGCTGGTCGTTCGTCCTGATGCTGGTGGCCTCGCTCGTCGACGCCACCGACGGGACCCTGGCCCGCAGGGTCGGCGTGAAGGCGGTCCTGCCCGAGTTCGACGGCCGCAAGCTCGACGACCTGATCGACTTCCTCACCTATACCTGCCTGCCCCTGCTCCTGATCTGGCGGGCGGGCCTCTTCCCCGCGGGGGCCGAGGCCTGGCTGCTCCTGCCCTTGCTGGCCAGCGCCTACGGCTTCTGCCAGGTCGAGATCAAGACCGACGACGGCTACTTCCTCGGCTTCCCCTCGCTCTGGAACGTGGTGGCGTTCTACCTCTACACCCTCCAGCTCCCCGGCTGGCTGGCGGTCGGGATCGTCGCGGCCCTGAGCCTGATGACCTTCGTGCCGAGCCGCTACCTCTACCCCTCCTCGACGCCCGGCCGGCTCAACAAGGCGACCAACGCCCTGAGCGCCCCCTGGGCGCTGATGTGGGCGGCGATCCTCTGGCGGACCCCGACCGACGGGCCCCCGCCGGTGGGCGACGCGACCTGGTGGCTCTCGGTGGCCTCGCTCTACTTCCCGGCCTACTACATGGTCGCCTCGTGGATCATCACGGTCCGGCATTGGGCGACCCGGGCCGACCGGGGCTGAAACCGGACTTGTCGCCGGGCCCCCGCTCGGGTCCGATAGGGTGTGGAGTGGGGCGGCCCGGATCTGAACCTCGGCCCGCCCGGTCGAGTCGAAAAGGACGTGCGAGCGATGCCGATCCGAGCTAGGTTGGGGGTCGCGGTGCTGACGATGGTCGCCTGGGCCGTGCCGATCTCCTCGGCCGGCGACTCCCGGATCGTGACGACGGACGACCTCGTCTATTCCGGGTCGGGCCCGGACGCGCTGAAGCTCGACCTGGCCGGCCCGATCGAGGGCGCCGGGCCGTTCCCGGCCGTCGTCGTGCTCTACGGCGGCGCCTGGCGGACGGGCAACAAGGGGGGCAACCGGCCCACCCTGGCCGAGTTCGCCCGACGGGGGTATGTCGCGGTCTCGCCCCAGTATCGGCACTGCCCCCAGGACCCGTTCCCGGCGCAGGTCCACGACGCCAAGGCGGCCGTCCGCTGGCTCCGGGCCCACGCCGCCGAGTACCGGGTCGACGCCGACCACATCGGGGCGATGGGCTATTCGGCCGGCGGCCACCTGGCCCTGATGCTCGGCGTGACCGGCCCCGACGACGGCCTGGAAGGGGACGTCCCCGCCGGCTCGCCCAGCTCCAGGGTCCAGGCGGTCGTCAACTACTTCGGCCCGACCGACCTCCTGGCCGACGACCTCCCCGCGATGTCCCAGGGCCTGGTCCGCGACTTCCTGGCCGCGACCCCCGCCGAGAAGCCCGACGTCGCCGCCAAGGCGTCGCCGCTGACCTTCGTCACCAAGGACGACGCCCCCATCCTCACCTTCCAAGGCACCAAGGACCCGCTCATCCCCGCCAACCAGGCCACCAAGCTCGCCGACGCGATGACCCGCGTCGGGCTCCCGGGGCGGGCCGAACTCCTCATCGGCGCCGGGCACGGCTGGTTCGGCGCGGAGATGAAGCGGACGATGGCCGAGACCTACGACTTCTTCGAGGCGAACCTCCGGCCCAAGGCCCACTGAAGCTTGTGGCCGCCCTCACGCCGGCCCCGTCCCCGCGAGCAGGGCGGGCCGCCGCATCGGAATCCGGACCGTCGTCCGGGGCGGGCGGGCCGGCGTCGAGACGGCCGCGGTCGGGGTGATCTCCATCCCGGTCCCGGCATCGGTCCCGGCGCCGTGGGCCGACTCGGCCGCGGGCTTGGCGACCCAGTTCGACCAGGCCGAGGGGACCGGCGCCGTAGTCGCGGTCAGGTCCTTGAGGGTCTGGGCGGTGCCGCCCTGGCCGTACTGGAGGTAGACCCACGGGGCCCGCGTGGTCTTGAGGAACCACTCGGCCGTATTGGGCCGGAAGGCGGAGATGTCGACCTTGCCGTCGCCGTCGTAGTCGGCCGGGGCGGGTTGGTCGACGCCGGGGAGGCCGAAGTGCTCGATCCGGCCGGTGTTCTGGATGAACCAGCCGGCGGTCGAGGGCTGGTACACGGCGACCTCGGCCTTGCCGAGGCCGTCGTAGTCGCCCGGGACCGCGACGCAGCCGGGGCAGCCGTACTGGACGACCCGCACGCCGGCCGGGCCGATGATGAACCACTGCCAGGTGCTCGGCCGGAGCACGGCGATCTCGGCCACGCCCCCGCCGTCGTAGGCGGCCGGCACCGGCTGGTCGAGCCCGGAGATCCCCCAGGCCTTGGCCTCCACCGTGTTGGTCTTCGACCGCCAGATGAACCAGGTCCCGATGGACGGGCGGTAGACGGCCAGGTCGGTCCGGCCGTCGCCGTCATAGTCTCCCGCGACCGGGATATCGCCGGCCTGGCCGAAGGGGACCGTCCGGCCCCCCTTGGGACCGAGGATGTACCAGCTCCCGGTGGAGGGGCGGAAGACGGCCACCTCGGTCGCCCCCCCGTCGTAGCGGCCGGGGGCCGGGATGTCGCCCGCGATCCCCCAGTTGAAGGTCCTCGGCCCGGTCGTCGGGCTGTCGATCGACCAGTCGCCGGTCGAGGCCTGATACGAGGCGACCTCGGCGTGGCCGAGCCCGTCGTAATCCCCCGGGACCGGGATGTCCGCCGGCCGGGACGCGGCGAAGGCGACCCCCCAGGCGACGTTGTCCTGCCCGATCGCGACGACGGTCGACCGCGGCCCGGGCAGGTTCCCGGTCGCGGTGACGGTGTACGTGCCCGCCGGGAGTTGCAGCGAGTAGCCGCCCGAGGCCCACGTCTGGGTCGCGAAGGTCCCCTGGCCGGCGGTCCCCACGGCCCGGATCGTCACCCCGCCGAGGCCCTCGCCGGGGGCGTAGAATCTGGAGCCCTGGTTGTCGACGTAGAACGTCCCGGTCAGGAAGGCGGTGCCTTGCCTCCAGCCGAACTCCTGCGTCACCAGGGCCGGCCCCACGTTGAACCCCGCGTTCGCCGGGTTGGACGGGTTCGAGGGCGGCGGCGCGGTGGGGGTGACGCCCGTGATCAGGCCGACGCCGACCTCGTTGAACGGGTACGAGCCGGCCGCCGTGTTCGCCTCGGCCGGGCCGGGGGCCAGCAGGTTCTTGAGGTGGCCGAAGTCGGGGTTGCCCCAGTCGAGCAGGAACCCGGCCTCGAAGTAGTCGGCGTAGGCCGTCGCCGACGAGGGCGTGACGCCTCCCGAGAAGGCGAAGATGTTCTCGCCGGTCGCCCACGAGCCCGAGCCGGTGGGGTAGTACGCCTGGCCGTCGGTGTCGACGGCGACGCCCGGGTCGTTGAGGAACCCGGGCGCGGAGTGGCGCTGGTCGTTCCGGGCCAGCATCGAGGCGTCCTCGGCCAGCGCCGCGTCGATCAGCCGGGGGTTGAACGCCAGGGGCGGCTCGGGGGCGTAGGCGGAGATCGTCCGGTAGAACTGCCCCAGGTCCCAGCCGGCGGTCGCCCGGTGGATCAGCGGGTCGGTCGCGGCCAGGGAGAGCAGGCGCTGCCCCTCGGCCGCCGGGTTGGCCCTGGTCCGGTCGATCAGCTCGAGCATGTACTGCTCGGCATCCGTCGGCGCCATGCCGGAGAGCAGGGCCCGGGGTTCGAGCCGCTCCGGGGTGTCCCCGACCCGGGCCCGGCGCGAGGAGCGAACCTTCGCCCCTCGCGTGGGGCGGACGCGACGGAAGATCGCCGTCATTGGTGTGGTCTCGCGGGTGATGGGCGACGGCGGGCGGGAGGGCGTCCCGACGCCTGGCGATGGGAACCGGATCGGTCCCGAAGGAGTCCGGGGCGAGGTCCGCCCCGAGGATTCCTAGGTCGCCACGCGAGGCCCGTCAAACCGAGGGAAGATGGGGAGGGCCTGAAATCAACGGAGATCCGGCCCGGGCAGGGCCGCGCCGAGATCCGGCAAGGTGGGTCGAAAAGAGATGTGAGGGGATTTGCGGGATCTGCTAAATCTAGCTGATCGCTCGGGAATTTGGGAGAAATGCGTCGGGCGGGTCGGCTGCGATGAGGCCCACCGGGATGAACCGGCAGACGTCGTCACAACCGACCCGCCCGACATTTGATCGCGTGTTAGAGTTTTCCGACCGATCGAGTGCGAATAGGAAAGAGGCGAAGATCGACCTCGGGGCGATCCGTCGCCGGCTCAGGCAGGCCGGGCCCGCATCGGCTGGGGCTTCCAGTAGGTGAGCGACCGCCAGAGCCACTCGGCCGGGCCGAATCGGAACCGTTCGAGCCAGAGCGGGCAGATCAGGAGTTGTGCCGTCCAGATCGTCAGGACGACCGCGTAGAGCAGGGGCCGGTGGAGCGTGGCGAAGAGGTCGAGGCCGTGGCCGTAGAACAGCGTGGTGCAGGCGATCGAGTCGAACAGGTAGCAGCTCAGGGCCATCCGCCCGGCCGCGGCCAGGCGGCGGGTCAGCCAGGGCAGGGCGTCGGACCGGCAGATCAGCATCACCAGGCCGATGTGGCCGAAGACGACCGGCAGGCTGCCGTAGAAGGTCAGCATCGGCCAGCCGTCGAGGGTGTGCCAGAGCTGCCGGCCGAGGAAGAAGCCGTTGCTCGCCTCGTGGATCGCGTCGAAGGCCATCAGGGGGAGCCCGACCCCGTAGCCCACGGCCATCATGGTCAGGTAGGCCCGCCTCGACCGGGTCGCCGCGAAGACGCCCAGCTTCATCAGCCCCATGCCGATCAGCATCCTCCCGCCCGCGAACCACCACCCCACCAGGACGAACCCAAGCGTCTGCACCCAGATCAGCGAGCCGGCCCGCTCCTTGACCATCCCCCAGTACGTCCCGCGATGGGTGGCGATCGACTTGAGGAAGTCCTCGCGCTTGGGCATCTCCTGCTTGGACATCTCCTTCCAGCCGTCGCGGACCTTCTCGTCCCACCAGCCCGGCTTCCGGCCCGCCTTCGTCGCGGCCTCGGCCCGCTCGGCCGTCCGCCTCATGTACGGCACCCCGCCGAGCCGGAAGCCCAGCAGGAGCGGGACCAGGATCAGGTTCAGGCAGACCCCGACGACGATCAGCGTCTTCGGCGACCACTTGCGGACCGGGTACAGCAGGAGGCCGCACGACGCGTACATCACCAGGATGTCGCCGTCCCAGATCAGGTACGAGTGGATCAGGCCGATGACCAGGAGCCAGAGGACCCGGCGATAGTAGACCCCGCGCATCTTCGCCCCCCGCCCCTCGGCCCGGTCCGACATCAGGACCAGCCCCGCGCCGAAGAGCATGGAGAACAGCGTCATCATCTTCGTGTCGAAGACGAGGTGATTGAACGCCCAGAGCCCCAGGTCGGCCCGGTCGTATTCCGGGGCCATGATCGGGATGCTGTAGACGCTCCCCGGCCAGCCGAAGCCGACGATGTTCATCGCCAGGATGCCCATCAGGGCCACCCCCCGGATCACGTCGACCGAGGCCACCCGCTCCCCGCCCTCGACCGGCAGGGCCTTCGCCGCGGGCCCCGGGGCCGGCTCGTCGACGGCGATCGGGAACCCGTCCACCGTCTCGCTCGGCCCGTCGAGGGCCGGGGCGAATTCGCCCTCATCCGCCGCCACGATCGGCTGCTGTTCGATCGACATCGAGGGCTACTCCGGCGGGTTCGCTTGCGACGAGATCCGTCGTCAAAAATGGGTTCGTTCGGTAATGGAGCGGTGGCTTCGCTTCAAAATGGCGGTGGATTCGTCCGGTGGACCCCCGTCGCGCGGGCCTGGGCGAAACGAACCCAACCCGCCGGTCGGGCCCGTACCTTGGTGGATTTCATCCACCCTACGGGACGGACCCGACTCTCTTGTCGGGTGGATGAAATCCACCAACCCGCAGGCGTGGCCCGGACCCTGGCCCCCGTCGGGCGGGCGGTCCTCGACAAAACGAACCCAACTCCTCGGCTCGGATCGGGTAGGCCCGACCCCACAGGGATAATAATCGCGATCGGGCCCCCGGTCTAACACACATTTCGCGCGGGGCTCGGATGCTCGTCCGATCGCGGACAGGGGGCATTCGCCGATCGTCACGGATCATTCGTCCGAATCGGCGGGGCGCCGCCGTTCGCCTCGGCCCCGGCCTCCTCGGCGACGTCGAACCAGACCTTCGAACGGCTCCCCGGCTTGCCGTTGTAGTTGACGGTGACCTCCTCGCCCGGCCCGATGTCGCGGAGCGCGATGAACCGCTTGGCCTGCGGCCCCACGTCCTCGTAGCGGGCGTTGGGCCGGAAGGAATGGTTGTAGAGCGAGCCGTAGCCCAGGGCCAGCGCCACCTTGTCGCCCTCCCAGCCGAAGCAATAGTCCTCCAGGACCGTGCCGGACAGGCCCTTGGAGAATTCCTCGGCCGTGAGCAGGAGCACGGGCACCCGCTCGATCACCTCGCCCTTGCGGATCGGCCGCCGCGCGAAGACGCCCCGGCCCTTGCCCTTCGCCCGCTTCACCTCGATCGCATCCGACTGCGTGAACGCCATGCGGTTCCCCCTCCCCCCGGCGGGGACGACGGGGCCGGGTCGGCCCCGGTGTCGGAGTCTCCGCGTCCCGAGCGGCAGGATACCGCCGGTCCGGGCCCGGCGACAGGCCCCGGCGCCGCCCGGGGCCACCCTTGAATCCTCCGAGATCGGCGGCGATGGTGGTAAGCTCGACGGAGGGTTCGTCACGCGAGGCCGGGCACGGCGGGGGTCAACTCATGGCGAAGAAGAAGGCGGCGAGGCCGGAGACCAAGTCCGATTTCCTCCGCAAGGTCCTGGCCAGGAAGGCGGACCTCGACCATCGCCAGGTCAACCGGAAATGGGCCGAGGCGGGCCACCCTGGCGAGATCAGCAGCCCGCTCTACTACAAGGTCCGGGCCGAGCTGGGGATCAAGACGGTCTGGACCTGGGGCCCGGCGGATCGACCCGGGAAGGGCCGGGCGAGGCCGGCCGAGGGCGACGGGGGCTCCTACCAGTGGAAGGTGACGCTGCTCGGCCTGGAGCCGCCGATCTGGCGGCGCATCCAGACCGGCGACGGCACGCTCGACGACCTCCACGAGGACATCCAGGCCGCGATGGGCTGGACCAACTCCCACCTCCACCACTTCCGGATCGGCGGCCAGTTGTACGGCGACCCGAGGCTCCTGCAGGAAAACTTCGGGTCGTTGGGCTACGCCGACTCCACCGCGACGCGCGTCCGGGACGTCGTGCCCGCGGACGCGTCGCGGTTCGCCTTCGAGTATGAGTACGACTTCGGCGACGGCTGGGAGCACGAGGTCCTCTTCGAGGGCCGCCCGCCGGCCGGTCGCCACCCGCTCTGCCTGGAGGGGGCCCGCGCCTGCCCGCCGGAGGACGTGGGCGGCGTCTGGGGCTATGCCGACTTCCTCGAAGCCATCGGCGACCCGGCCCACGAATCCCACCGGGACCTGAAGGAGTGGATCGGCCGCAAGTTCGACCCCGAGGCGTTCAGCCCGGCGGCGGCGACGCGGAGGATGAAGCGGGGCCTGCCCGGCTGGTGATCCCCCGCCGCTCAGGTCGCCCCGCCCTCCGCCGAGACCAGCCGGGCGATCAGCTTGCGGGTGGCCGAGCTCAAGGTGTAGCGGTCGAGGTGGTCGATCGGCACCCAGGCGGCGGCGACCAGCCCGGGGCCGGGCACGGCCTCGCCCTCGATCCAGGCGGCGCGGTGGACGTCGAGGCTCACCCGGTGGGTGGTCACGCCGAACCGGATGGTGGTCGTGGCCGGGCCGATCGAGGCGCGGACGCCGGCGAGGCGGCGGACCCCCTCGGCCAGGTCGATGGCCTCGCCGAGGCCGAAACCGCGGCCTGCCGGGTCGGCGCCGCCGAGGTGGACCGTGGGGAACTCCCAGAAGTGCTCCCAGAGCCGGCCCGGCCCCCGGCGGACGATCAGGACCAGGCCGTCGCGAACAATCACGACGCACGCCTCGGACACCTCCTTGGGCGGGACCTTGGGCGTCGCGACTGGGATGCGATCCTGAATCCCCAATTCCCGCGACCGGCATGATCCCGCGACCGGGCAAGCCAGGCAGAGCGGGGCCCTCGGGATGCAGACCAGCGCCCCCAGCTCCATGAACGCCTGGTTGAAGGTCCCGGCGCCGGACCCGGGCACGAGCCGGCCGGCGGCCTCCCAGAGCCGGGCCTGCGACCGGGTCGACCGCAGGTCCTCGCCCCAGGCCAGCCAGCGGGCCAGGACGCGCCGGGTGTTCGCCTCGACGATCGGCGCCGGGCGGTCGAAGGCGAACGAGAGCACGGCGCCGGCGATGTAGCGGCCCACGCCGGGCAGGGCCCGGATCGCGTCGGGATCGTCGGGGAAGGCCCCGCCGTGCCCGGCCACGATCGCGCGGGCCGCCCCCTGGAGCTGGCGGGCCCTCCGGTAATAGCCGAGCCCCTCCCAGGCCTTGAGGACGTCCGCCTCGTCGGCCGCCGCCAGGTCCGCAACGGTCGGGAACCGGGCGAGGAACCGGGCGAAGTACGGCACCACGGCCGCGACCGTCGTCTGCACCAGCATCATCTCCGAGACCAGGATTCGATAGGGGTCGCGGTCCTCACGCCAGGGAAGCCGCCGGCCCGCACCGCCGTACCAATCGACCAGGGCCCGGCGGACCCGGTCGAGCCAGGCCTGATCCAGATCCGGGGAGAAATCCCCGCTTTCGGGATTTGACCCGGATGTCCCCGAGCCCGGCCCTGCCCCGGGGGCTGCCGATCGCTTCTTCCTGCCCATGAGAGGTGGCCCCGAGTTGCTTTGAAATGAGCGATATTGTGTTTTCGGGAGAAAAGATCGTTAGAGGGATTGACTTCCCGTATTCAAACAATAAACTGTGGGTGTGCAATCGATATCGAGGCCACCGTCGGCCTCGATCGGGATTGGCGACGATCGCCGCGACGCCGGCGCCCCTGATTGGAGCTTCAAAGCCATGTCCGTCCCCACCTCGGCCGGTTTCGTTTGCGGGAACAACGCGGCGACTTCGCGTGCGAATCCCGCCCCCCACCGACCCCGAGGCGGGCGGCCGGCGCCGGCGATCGCGGCGAACCCGCTGGAGCGGCTCGCCCAGCTCATGCGGTCCAACGAGCGGCTGATGGATGACCTGGCGGCCAGCCGGGCCCGGTTGGAGACGGCCCGGGCGTATCTCGACGAGCCCGGCGGCAACGCCCCTCTCGGGACGGCCCACCTCGACCGCTGCCGGGTGAAGCACTCCGGCATCCTGGCCCGGCTCCGCGGCAACCGGATCGAGGCGTTTGACCTCCTGGGCCGCGACGGTTCCGAGGGCTGATTGCACCGACTCGGGCCCGGGACGCGGCCCCAACGCCGGCACGGATCGACCTTGACCAGAACCCGGAGGTGCATCATGGACCAGTCGAAGGCGAATCAGGCGAAGTGGAAGGGCCGCGCGGACCAGGCTTCCGAGCCGAGGCCCGCCCGCAAGCCCCGGAAGTACCGGACCGACATCCAGCCCCTGACCGAGGTCCAGCGCGAGCTGGCCAGCCAGTACCTGCCCCTGGCCCGCAAGCTGGCCAAGCCGCTGAAGACCATGTTCTCCCAGTGGAGGGACGATTTCGAGTCGGCCGCGTGCCTGGCGCTGGTCGAGGCGGCCCGATCGTTCGACCCGTCGCGGAATATCAAGTTCGCGACCTTCGCCCGGTTCCGTATCCGGGGCGCCTTGACCGACGTCGGCCGCGAGATGGAGCTGCCGGGCTGGGACGACTCGCTCGGCGAGGCCCCCGACGTCGTCACCCTGACCCCGTTCAACGAGGAGCACGGCTCGGTCCTCGTCGCCGTCGTGCCGCCGCCCGTCGGCGCCGAGACCGACGACGCCGACGCGGTCGAGCAGATCCTCCGGAAGCTCCCGGCGCGGCACGCCAACGTCTGCCGCCTGTACTACCTCTACGGCAAGACGCAGGCCGAGATCGGCGAGGCGATGGGCTGCTCGCAGTCGGAGGTCACCCGGCTGCACCGCAAGTCGCTCGACCTGCTCTCCGAGCCCTATCACCCCGACGGCCGGGTGAACCGGCGGGCCTGGCGTCGGAAGCGGCCGCGCCACCTCCACGTGCCGATCACGACCGCCGCCGAGCAGCCCGTCGAGGCCGAACCGGCCTCGGCCTGATCGCCCGTCTCATCCGCCAACGCCCGGCGTCTCCCGATCGTCCCCCGCCTCCCGATGGCCCGCACCCGCGAAGCAGGAATTCTTGTCACCCATCAAGGAACCGATCATGCTTGTCTTGAAGCGAAAAGAAGGCCAGTGGGTCGAAGTGACGCACCGCTCCGGCGACATCCTCCGCATCCGGGTCTGCAAGATCGAGCCGGGCCATCCCGGCCACCTCAACCTCGCCTTCGACGACGCCGAACGCTACTTCGCGATCGAACGCCCCGAGCGCAAGCACCGGGCCGCCGACCCGATCGAGGCGCCAGCCGCGGGCCCGATCCCGGCCTGACCCGGGCCGGCCGGGGCCCAGGCGTATCCGGGATTCGCCGATTCTCGACGCGGTGGGATCGTCGTCGGGAATCGGCAAGCCCTCGGCCCTCCAACTCCCCCCAAACAGCTCAGGCCCCGGCCGTCGCGAGGACCCCGTCGGCCGAGGGCGTGGCGACCTCGGTCGCCCGGACCAGCGCGATCTCGGTGCAATTCGGGAAGAGCGGGCAACGCACGCACTCGTTCCAGATCTTGTGCGGCAGCTCGGACTTCTCGATCTGATGGAACCCGCACCGCTCGAAGAAGTCGGCGACGTAGGTCAGCGTGAAGACCGTCTTGATCTCCAGCTCGGCGGCCGACCGCCAACACGCCTCGACCAGGTTTCGCCCCACTCCCAGCCCTTGCGCCCGCTCGGAGACGGCCAGGCATTTCAGCTCGGCCAGGTCTTCCCAGAACACGTGCAGGGCGGCGCAACCGACGATCCGGCCTTCGGGGTCGACCGCGACGAAGAACTCGCGGATCGCTTCATAGAGCTCGCCCGGAGACCTCCGGATCATCAGCTTCCTGTCGGCGAACGCCTTGATCAGTTCCTGGATGGCGGGGACGTCGCCGACGCGAGCGGGGCGTATGTTCAATCGAGGGACCCCCAAACCCCGGTGGTGAGGCCGGGTGAGCTTGCAAAGGACCCGGGCACGCCCGGCGACATCGCGGGCGGACGGGGTCCGGACTCGAAGTGTCATTCTAAAGGCGAGGGGCCCCGAATCAAGGCCGGGCCCGTCACCTCACCGCCGAGGCCCCGTCCGCCCGGGCGGTCTCGGCCGGGGCCCGGGGGCCGGACACCAGGCGACGCGGGAGCACCCGCTCGCGATAGAACGCCTCCATGTGGCGATAATCCGGGCCCCGCGACGCCTCGACCAGGCCGAAGTTGCGGTCGATCTCGTCGCTGGCCTGCTCCAGGCTCCACCCGCAATACATCATCCGGTAGGCCATCTGGACCATCGACGCCCGGTTGATCCCGTGGTGGCAGTGGAAGTAGACCGGCTGGTTCTCGGGGTCGGCGACGACGGCCGCGGCGGTCTCGAGCTGGTCGGAGACGGTCCGACGCTCGCTGGTGCCGCGGAGGTCGACGATCGGGACGTGGACCCACTTCACGCCCAGCTCCCTGGCCAGCTCCTGCTCCTGCCGGGGCAGGGCATGGTCGGCGGGGTGGGCCAGGGCGACGATCGTCCTGATCCGGTAGTCGCGGACGAGCCGACGCATCGGCCAATCCTTCTGCCAGGCCCCCCGGTAGATCCGCCCCGGCTCGACCTCGGCCAGGCGGTCGGCGAAGACGTAGTCGTGGCCGTGCCGCCAGGCCTGCTCGCCGGCCAGGATCACCAGCCCCAGGATGAGCAGCCTCCGGGCCCATGTGCGTCGCGCGGTCATCGTCTGGAGACTCCGTTCCGTGATCGGCTGGTTTGACGGGCCGACGACGACCGGCGAGCCGGGGCGGATGGTAGCAACCCCCCCGGGTCGGGTAAAGGCCGGTCGCGGTCGATGCCCTCCCACCGGTCAAAATCGGTCGCTTGGGGGTTTCGGGTTCAACGAAGGTGGCGGAACGGTTCAACTTTGGCGTCGCCAAGGCGGATGGAAAAGCTAAGATGCCGCGGCCCCGGCCCGCCGATCGGATGGAATCGAGTCGAATCGCCGGCCCGCCCTCGGCACCCGCCTTTGAGGTCAACGCACGATGACGCCGCGACGGACGCTCTGGGGATTGATCGCGGTCACCGCCCTGATCCGGCTGGCCTGGGCCGCCAGCCTGGGGCCGGGCATGGACGAGGCCTACCACTACCTGTTCGTGGTCCACCGCGACTGGAGCTACTTCGACCACCCGCCGATGCTGGCGGTGGTCGAGGCCGCCGGCGTGGCCCTGAGCGGCGGGGCGATCTCGACCTTCGCGCTCCGCCTGGGCTTCATCGCCCTGTTCGCCGGGTCGACCTGGCTGATGGCGCGGCTGACCGCGCGCTGCTTCGGCGACCGCGCGGGGGTTTATGCCGCGTTCGCCCTGAACGTGACGGCCTACCACACGGCGGCCTCCAGCACCTTCGCCCTGCCCGACGGCCCGCTCCTGTTCTTCTGGCTGCTGACGCTCAACGCGCTGGCCTCGGCCCTGGACTCGCCCGACCGGATCCGGGGCTGGGCCTGGGTGGGGCTGGCCTGGGGCGGCGCGATGCTCAGCAAGTACCACGCCGTGTTCCTCCCGGCCGGGGCGCTGCTGTACCTGTTGGCCGAGCCCTCGGCGCGTCGGGTCCTGCTCAAGCCGGGGCCTTATCTGGCGGCGGCGATCGGGCTGGTCGTGTTCTCGCCGGTCCTGGCGTGGAACGCGTCGCACGGGTGGGCGTCCTTCGCGTTCCAGGGGGGGCGGGCGATGGCCCGGATCGGGTTCCGGCCCGACACCCTGGCCGCGGCGATCGGCGGGCAGGCGGCCTACCTCTTCCCCTGGATCTGGGCGATGCTGGTCGTCCTGCTCATCAGGAGGGGACGCGACTTCTACCGGGGGGCCTCGGTCGTCGAGCGGTTCCTGCTCTGCCAGGCGGCCGCCCCGCTGGCCGCGTTCACCGCCGTGGCGTGCATCCGCCCGGTCTTGCCGCACTGGACGCTCGTCGGCTACCTCTCGCTGTTCCCGCTCCTGGGCCGTTCCTGGGAGGCCCGCTACAGCGCGGCCCCGGCCCGGATGAGGCGGCGGCTCACGGTCGTGGCCGCGGTCCCGCTGGCGATCATGGCCTTGATGGTCGCGGAATACCGGACCGGCATGCTCCAGCGGGTCGGTCTGACGGCCAAGGTCGACCCGACGGTCGACCTCTACGGCTGGGACCAGGTGGCGGCCGAGCTGGGCCGTCGCGGGCTCCTCGACGCGCCCGACACCTTCTTGTTCACGCGGAACTGGTTCACCAGCGGCCAGCTCGCCTTCGCGACGCGGGCCAGCGGGGTCCCGGTCCTCTGCTATAACCACAAGGACGCCCGGAGCTTCGCGTTCTGGAGCCGGCCCGAGGACTGGGTCGGTCGCGACGGGATCCTGGTCTCGGTCAACGACGTGGGCTACGAGCCCGAATGCTACGGGCGGTTCTTCGAGCGGATCGAGCCGATCGGCCGCTTCGAGGTGACCCGCGGCGGGGGCGTGGTCCGCCAGGTCCGCCTGTTCCGCTGCGTCCGCCAGGTCGTGGCCTTCCCGTTCCGGCCCGGCGAGCCCGACCCGTCGCGGGCGCGGGTGGCCTCGGGGGCGGCGGAGGTCGGCGGCGCGATGGTCCGCTGACCGGCCGGGCGGGCCGGCGGGGTCCGCGAGGAATGGGCGGTTCGCGGGCCCGGCCCTTCCCCGGTTCGGTTACAATGGTCCGGCGCGTGACCGGGGCCGAGGGCCGGCATCGGGGTGCCGGGGGTTCGCCGCGTCGACCGGATCGCCATGCGGAGCCGATCAACCATGGAAGCCGAGAGTTCCATCCTCCCCGAGCGGATCGCGGGCCAGGCGTCCAAGGTGGTCGGCCTTTACCAGATGTTCCTCCGGCGGAACCTGGAGCACTTCTTCCCCGACGCCGTGCTCGACCTGACCAGCGACCGGAGCTTCATCCACGTCCATTCCCTAGCCGGCGGGGACCGCTACCGGATCGAGGACGACCCGGACGGCTTCGGCGTGGCCATCGAGTGGCTCCGGTCCCGCTACACGTTCTCGCCGGGCAGCCCCGCGCCGTTCCTGCCCGCCGAGCGGCGGCTGATCGACGTGATCGTCCGCGTCCTGGACCACCGGTTCCTCGCCCTCTTCGACTCCGAGGCGGTCCACCGGGCCGAGATGTTCCAGTACGCCTTCGAAGACTTCATCGTGACCGACTACCTCGACCCGCCCAACGCCGTCCGGCTCCCGGCGGCCCTGGAGGCGCTCCGGGTCGCCGCGCTGTCGACGTACGAGAACCGGCGGGTCTCCACCGGCGCCCTGCTCCTGGGGACCGACGACGACCCGGCCCTGCCGGGCTGGACCAACCCCGACGGCGCCCCCCGATACAGCGTCCGGCTCACCGCGATCAAGGGGTTCCACCGGCTCTGCGACGGCGTCCGGACCGTCTACCTCGTCGACCGCCTCGGCGACCTCGCCCGGGCCGTCGACATCCGCCGATGGGCCGACCTGGCGCAGGGGACCGAGCCGCCGTCGAGCCCCTGCCCGCGCGCCTACTGCGACCACGCGCGGGCCACGCGGTCCGGCGACCACGTCTGCCTGGTGCTCACGCCGTCGCAGGAGATCAAGGTCTTCGCCGGCGGCGACCTGGCGTTCTCCTTCAGCGACGCCCGGTGGCGGCTCCTGGACATCCCCACCAAGTTCGCCACCTGGTGCCGCGCCGTCGGGGCCTCGAGCTGCCGCGACCTGGCCGGCCGGATCTTCCAGGCGGCCCTGAACCTCGGCGAGGACCGCAAAGGGGCCCTCTTCGTCGTCCTCCGCGACCCGGCCGCCTCCGTCGTCAGCCTGATCGCGCCGACCGACCGGATCGACGAGGACATCGCCGTCGACGACCCCAAGGACCCCGACAACCTCTCGCCCCGACTGGCCAAGCGGTCGCTCCACCACGTCGTCCGCGGCCGGGGGATCGCCGACATCGACCCGACCGTCCTCGAGGCCCTCGCCGGGGTCGACGGCGCCGTCGTGACCGACCGCGACGGCCGCCTGCTCACCTTCGGCGCCATCCTCCGGATCACCCCCGAGACGCTCAAGGTCGCCCGCGCCGTCGAGGGCGCCCGGACCCTCGCCGCCCTGGCCGCGTCGCTCCACGGCCCCGTGCTCAAGGTGAGCGAGGACGGCTTCCTGACGATGTTCCTCGGCGGCCGCCGCGTCTGGGAACTCTGAGCGGCGGAAATTCACGACAGACGGGCGACGGGGTGAAGCACGCAAGCACTTGTCACTTGCAGCAAGTTGACAAGGATTGCCAAGCCATTCAAGCTGGGCGGCTGGAGGGAGGCCCTTATGGAAAGCATGAATATCGCCCTGCCCGAATCGATGAAGCATTTCGTGCAGGAACGGATGTCGGCGGGCGGCTATAGCAGCGTCAGCGAGGACGTCCGCGAATTGATCCGGGCCGACCAAGGACGCAAGGTCGAGGAGCGGGTCGGCGCCTTGTTGCTCGAAGGCTTGGATTCCGGCGAGCCTGTTCCGGTGACGAGGGATGTTGGGAGGAGAAGAAACGCAGGCTGGCGGAGCGGATCGGCAAAACCATCGTGCCGCAGTGACGCCGCGTTTCACCGTCTCACCCGCCGCTGACCGCGGATCTGGCGAGTGGGAGGCTTCGAGAAGCACCTGATTTTCTATCGGACGGCCGGCGACGGCATCGAAGTCATTCGTGTGCTGCATGGAGCACGCGACGTCGACAGCGTTCCGGATCCGGTCGGCCAAAGGCTTCGCAAGCCGCCCGTTTTCGGATGCCCCGCCACTTCAACACGACCAGCCTCTGCCCGAGACGCAAAGGAGTGGCAAAACTCGGTGATCGAGCCGGTTCAGGCGTCGGGCTTGGAGGGGCGGGAGCGGGCGCGGCTGATCCCATGGGTGACGGGGACGGCGGCCCGGGCGTGCGGGGCCTGCCGGCGGGTCGGCCGCGGGGCGATCCGGACCTCGTCGGTGAGGCCGGTGAGGAAGTCGCGGACGGCCTGGAGATCGGTCGAATTGATTTCGGGAAGCTTGGTTTGCATGAGTCGCTGGTCGGAGCCTACGAGACGGAAAAGATCACCCCAGGACACCTCGTCGCGGGGGAAACTCCCTCGATACCCGGGGGATATCGGCGGCAAATGTATTTGCAAACGATGGGCCGAAAATCGGGATCTCGCGGGAGGGCGGCCCGGGTGACGGGCCTTAACTTCCGAAGGGTCTCGGGATAGTATCGGCGAACCGGGAGTCTTGTCCATCGGAGTCTCGTGGCTTCGACGCTTTTCCCACCCATCTCGGCCGCGACCGGGGCCCGGGGCCGGCCGGCGGCCGGGTTGCCAACGGTGCGTGCCGATCAACCCCCTCCATCGCTCGATCTACCTGACCGGGGCGACCGCCTCGGGCAAGACGGCCGTCGGCGTGGCCCTGGCCCGTCGCCTGGGCGCGGAGGTGGTCGCGCTCGACTCGATGACGCTGTATCGCGGGATGGACATCGGCACCGCCAAGCCCTCGGCCGAGGAGCGGGGCGGGGTCCCCCATCACCTGATCGACGTCCTCGAACCGTGGGAGGCGGCGAACGTGGCCGACTACCGGGCCCGGGCGCTCCGGGTCGTGGCCGAGGTGGAGGCCCGGGGCGGCCGTGCCTTGTTCGTGGGCGGCACCCCGCTGTATCTCAAGGCGTTGCTCCGCGGCCTCTTCGAGGGGCCGGCGGCCGACCCTGCGCTCCGCGCGGCCCTGGAGACGGAGGCTGACCGCCTCGGCGACGCCCCCATGCACGCCCGGCTCGCGACCCTCGACCCGTCCACATCGGCCCGGCTCCATCCCCACGACCGCCGCCGCGTGATCCGGGCCCTGGAGGTGATCGGTGCGACCGGCCGCCCCCTGAGCGAACTCCAGGTCGAGCACGATCGCCCGGCGCCGGCCGGGGTCGCGGTGTTCGCCCTGGAGCGGCCCCGCGCCGAGCTTTGCGGCCGGATCGACCGCCGGGTCGAGCGGATGTTCGCCGACGGCCTGGTCGAGGAGGTCCGCGCCCTCCGGTCGGCCCCCCGCCCGCTCGGGCCGGTCCCGGCGCAGGGGGTCGGATACAAGGAGGTGCTCGACCTGCTCGACGGCCGGGTCGACCGCGCCGGCGCGATCGCGCGGGCCCAGGCGCGGACCCGGCAATTCTCCAAGCGGCAGGCGACCTGGTTCCGGGGGCTGGCCGAGGTCCGGGCCTGGCCGATCGGCCCCGGCGAGGAGCCCGAGGCGACGGCGGACCGGCTGGCCCGGGCGATCGACGCGGCGAACTGACCTTCCGCGATCCCCGGCGATCGGGTATCAAACGCCCCCAAAGTCCCGGCCCCGCGGACCCGATGCCGGGGCCGCGCGGCCCGCTCATCCCGCACGATGGCGTCGGTCGGGCTCGTTCCCAAGGAAGGGGACCGTTTCCATGATCGGGCGATTCGATTCGACCCAGGACCGAACCCGGGCCGGGCACCATGACGGTGCCGGGCGGCGGGTCGCCCGCGACTGGCGGGCGGGCCTGTTCCTCGCCGCGCTGGGCATGCTCGCGGCATCGACCTCGGAGGGGCAGCAGCAGGCGCCCCCGCGGACGCCGAAGGCCAAGGTGACCGCGGTGGTCCCGATGCCGGCCGCGCCGCAACAGGCCCCGATCGCGCCCGCGTCGCTGCCCGAGATGGATGGGCCGGCCGCGGCCCGACCCGCGGGCGGGCTGACCCTGCCCCCGGAGGCGGGCGAGCCGGCCCGACGCGACCCCGAGGTGATCCCCGCCGAGGCCGCGACCCCGCCGCCGGCCCCCGAGGACTCCAACCCGCTCCCGGGCGCCTCGGCCCCGCCGGGGGGGATGGCCAACGGCCGAGGGCCCGGCGGCGAGCCCGAGTCGTTCGTCCTGCCCCCGGACCGCCTGACCCCCGGCAAGCACCGGGTCCAGCTCTCCGTCGACGTCCAGGCCAGCCCGGTCATCAACATCGGCAAGGAGTCGACCGTCCGCCTCGTCGTCGGCAACGAGGGCAACGTCGACGCCTTCGGCGTCTCCGTCGTCTACCAGCTCCCCGAGGGGCTCGAATACGTCTCCGGGACGCCCGAGGCCACCCAGGACCCGGTCAACAAGTCGCACTATTACTGGAAGAAGTCGATGCTCGCCGCCAACGGCGACTGGACGATCGTCCTCAAGGTGGTCGCCCGCGAGTCCCGGGCCTGCGAGCACGCGGCCACCGTCACCGCCAAGGCCGGGTCGCGGGCCAGCACGACCGTGCAGGAGCCCAAGCTCAAGGTCGAGGCCACCGCCGCCCCCGGCCGGGTGCTCAAGGGGACCCAGGTCACCTACCAGATCGCCGTCACCAACCCCGGGACCGGCCCGGCGCGGGGCGTGATCGTCCAGGCCAAGCTCAGCGGCGGCCTCAAGCTCGGCTCCGACGACATCGTCGAGCAGACCATCGACGCGATCAAGCCTGGCGAGCGGGTCGCGCTCGACCCCCTGATCGTCGACGCCGTCGCCGGCGGCCAGCAGTCCTGCACCGTCGAGGTCCGCAGCCCCGACGTCAACTCCGTCCCCGCCGAGCACCGCGTGACCCGCCCCGTCGAGGTGACCGAGCCCAAGCTCGCCGTCAAGCTCGCCGGCCCCGACTTCCGCTACACCGGCCAGCCCAGCGAGTACAAGCTGACCGTCTCCAACCCCGGGACCGCCCCCGCCAAGAAGGTCAAGGTCACGGCCTCGCTCCCCTCGCAGGGCGGCCGGCTCAAGCCGGGCCCGCTGCCCGCCGGCGCGGAGTTCGACAAGGGCACCCGCCGCCTCTTCTGGCTCCTGCCCTCACTCGAACCGGGCCAGTCGACCGACCTCGCCTTCACCTACGAGACCAACAGCCAGGGCCAGTACCGCTGCGCCGCCGAGGCCACCTCCGGCGCGATCCGCCAGGCCGACCAGATGACGACCGAGGTCTCCGGGATCGCCGCGCTCGACATCCAGATCCGCCAGAGCAACCGATATCTCGACGTCGGCAAGTCCAATTACTACGAGATCACCATCAAGAACCAGGGGACCAAGGAGGCCACCCGGCTCCAGCTCAGCGGCGAGATCACCAAGAACCTCCGGATCACCCAGCAATACGGAGTGGACCGCGGCGAGGTGGCCTGGAACAAGGAGACCGGCAAGTTCGTCTTCCCCGAGATCGACGCCCTCGCCCCCGGCAAGACCCTGGTCCTCGGCCTCGACGTCCAGGCCGACGCCAGCGGCCCCGCCCAGTGCCACGCCTACCTCTCCCACGCCGAGATGCCCGACGACAACAAGGTCGAGGACGTGATCTCCACCATGATCACCGGGGGCGGCCGGCCCCGCCCCGCCGCCGCCGCCAGGCCCTGACCCGCGGCCTCCACCACCCCCACATGACGAGGGAGCCAATCCCGCCCCCCTTCTCCCCCCGGGTGTATCTACCAACAGTGTAAATGTGTCGGCTCTTGTTCCGTCAAGAGGCCGGGTATATACTGTTGGTAGATCCGGGGCCGCGAGGGCTGATGTGGTGGAAAAGCAACAGGAGTCGGAAGCGGCGATGCTGGGAATGGTTCCATTACTGGGGTGCCGGTGCCGATGCGGGCACGAGTGGCTACCCCGCGATGCGGAGAGGCCGCGCGTGTGCCCGAAGTGTAAGAGCCCGAACTGGGACCGGCCCAAACTATGGACCGGCAAGCGACCGATAAAATCCGAGGAGGATTAAATCGGAGAAAGTCGCGGGCGATTTCACCTCCAATTATGCATTCGTCGTAGGTTCCTTCGTTCTTAACTCCGTCGAAACGGAAAAAACCGGATTCCTGATCTCGAATCGGGATGCTTGGCTGTGTCTATTGTTGGTGAGGATTGATCTTTTGTCCCCATTCGGCATATTTTGCCCATATTGCCAGGCCCTTACTCAATAAAGGGGGTCGCCGATGTCTCCCGATGAGAAGGCCGCCCGACTGATTGATGCTGCTTCCGCCCTGCTCGCCGCCGCGCCGAAGCAGCAACTCAACACACTTTCGTTGAACAAAGGCTTGTTTTACCTGGATCTCGTGAGCTTGCGTGATGCGGGTGAAGTCTTCACCTGTAACGCCTACATCGCACTTGAGAACGGGCCCGTTGTCGCCAAATACAAAGACAGGCTATTGAAGCGCCTGGAGAGTCTCGGGGTAGCCACCCTGACCCAAATCGGCAGTGCGAAACGAATCCAACTCGTCAAGCCGCCCGAATTCAGCGGGAGCGTCTCAACGATCTCCGATATCGCGACCAGGATTGCACGATGGTGCTCCAATAAGACCGCGGATGAATTGTCGGTCTATTCGCACGACAATCCCGGCTGGATCATCGCCCGCCAAGATGAATCGCTCGGGCGGGGTGCGAAGTGCTCCATCGACATGAACATTGCGATGCAGCAAATCGCTGACGAAGATCCTTGGATGGATCTACCTTTGGCTGATCCCGAGAGAGCGTCCTGCAATGCCGTCGATGTCGAGAAAGGTCAGCCTTGGTAAGATACGTGCCGGAAGATGGATCTTGGGAAGTGAGGCAGACGGCGGGAAATGCTCAGGCCAGAGCGATGTTTTCGAAGGCGCAGTTCGATGCGACTCGATTATCATTAAAGAAATTCCTATGCGGTTATTTTTCAAATGGCGAATGTAACTCGGCTCAGGGTAAGGCTATTCGCCCGATGGGTGCAACACCCAAGGGCGGCAAGATCCTCAAAGTAAGATGGGCTTACCCTGGCTGTGGTAAGAGCGGCGGCTTTCGGCTGGCGATAGTTGTCTATTGCCGGTCACATCGGGTTATTATCGCCGAAACCTTCATTCGCAGCGATGACCCAACTGCCGAAGATTTTGAGGCCGCTGTCGCCGGTCTAGAATAAAATTAGACAGTCCTCCCGTCCCTTGCCGAAATGGCGAATGACCGCGAGCCGGTATGTGGGCTCGCGGTCATTTGAGTTTAGGTGCAGACCGGGTGGGTTTAGGTGCAAGTCGGGGTTAAAGTGCAAAGCCCCCGGGGGGAGAGGGGAGAGAAGAGGGGGCGGCGCCGCGTCCGACGATTGGCCCTCGGGCCCTTCCCGGCGTATGATCGGGCCGCCGGCATCCTCGACGACCGCACCTCCCCGACGGGCGGAGATACCCTCGATGCGATCCCCTCGACCGACCGTCGCCCGCCCGGGCGTCCTGATCCTGCTCGCGGCCTCGGCCTGGCTCGGCGGCGGCTCGCCCGCCGGCTCCGAGGAGCCCAAGGCGGCCAAAGGGCCGGCGAACCGGCTGGCCCGCGAGACCAGCCCGTACCTGCTCCTGCACGCCCACAACCCGGTCGACTGGTACCCCTGGGGCCCCGAGGCGTTCGCCAAGGCCAAGGCCGAGGGGAAGCCGATCTTCCTGTCGGTCGGCTACAGCAGTTGCTACTGGTGCCACGTCATGGAGCGGGAGAGCTTCGTCGACCCGGAGATCGCCCGGGCGATCAACGCGGGCTTCGTGGCGATCAAGGTCGACCGCGAGGAGCGGCCCGACGTTGACCAGATCTACATGACGGCCGTCCAGGCGTTCAGCGGCGGCTCGGGCGGCTGGCCGATGTCGGTCTTCCTGATGCCCGACGGCCGCCCCTTCTTCGGCGGGACCTACTTCCCGCCCCGCAAATTCGCGGCCCTGCTCAAGGCCGTCGCCGCCGCCTGGCGCGACCACCGGGCCGAGCTGGAGCGGGACGCCGACGGGCTGACCGAGGCCGTCCGACGCTCGGCCGCCAACCCCGCCCGGGCGGGGAGAGTCGCCCTGACCCGCGACCTCGCCGCCGGAGGTCGCTCCACGCTGGGCGAGCAGTTCGACCCCGAGTTCGGCGGCTTCGGCTTCGACCCCGCCCGCCCCCGTCGGCCCAAGTTCCCCGAGCCGGTGAACCTCGTCTACCTCCTCGACCAGCACCGCCGCGACCGCGCGACCGGGCCGGCGGCGAAGGATCGCGACAAGGGGCCCGGCCCGATGGCGATGGTCGTCAAGACCCTCGACGAGATGGCCCGGGGCGGCATCCGCGACCACCTGGCCGGCGGCTACCACCGCTACAGCACGGTCCGCGACTGGAGCGTCCCCCACTTCGAGAAGATGCTCTACGACAACGCCCAGCTCGCCGAGGCCCACGCCCTCGCCTTCGAGCAGGCCGGCGACGCCCGATGGAAGGCCGAGGCCGACGCCACCTTCGCCTTCGTCGCCCGGACCATGACCGCCCCCGACGGCCTGTTCTACTCCGCGCTCGACGCCGAGAACGACGGCGAGGAGGGCAAGTCCTACGTCTGGACCCGCGCCGAGGTCGAGCAGGCCCTCGGCGGCCCCGGGCCGGGCTTCGACGCCTTCGCCCGGGCCTACGGCCTCGACGCGAAGCCCAACTTCGAAGGCGGTCGCTTCGTCCTGCTCCGCCCCCGGGCCGTCGCCGCCGCGGACCCCGAGGACGCCCGCCTCGGCCCGATCCGGGCGAGGCTCCTCGCCGCCCGCGACCGCCGCCCCGCGCCGATGCTCGACGACAAGGTCCTGACCTCGTGGAATGCGCTGATGATCTCGGCCTATGCCGAGGGCTATCGGGCGTTCAAGGATGATCGGTACAAGCTCGCCGCCGAGAAGGCCGCCGATGCGCTCCTGGCCACGATGAAGGGGGCCGACGGCCGGCTGCTCCGGACCTCGCGGGGCGGCAAGGCCAAGCTCCCGGCCTACCTCGAAGACTACGCCTTCCTGGCCCATGCCCTGCTCCGGCTCCACGCCGCCACCGCCGACCCCGCCCGGCTCGCCCAGGCCCGTGCCCTGGCCGACCGGATGATCGCCGACTTCGCCGACGCCGAGGACGGCGGCTTCTTCTACACCGCGGGCGACCACGAGACCCTGCTCGCCCGGCCCAAGGACCCTTTCGACAACGCCGTGCCCGGGGCCAACTCCGTCGCCATCCGCGCCCTCGTGGCCCTCGGGGTCGCGACCGGCGAGGCCCGCTACCTCGACCAGGCCGGCCGCGCCCTCGACGCCTTCTCCGCCTCGCTGGCGACCCGCCCCGCCGCCTCGCCGCTGATGCTCCTGGCGCTCGGCGAGTACCTCGACGCCCGGCCGCCCCGGCCCGACGCCCCCCCGCCGTCCCCCGCCGCGCCTCGACCCCTACCCGGGGCCCCCGGCGTGGTGACCGCCGCGGCGAAGCGGGCCGGCGACGGTGCCGGCGCCCTGGCACCGGGCGCCGGGTTCGAGGTCGAGGTGACGCTCGCGATCAAGCCCGGATACCACATCTATGCCAACCCCGCCGGGACCGACGACGTGATCCCCACCGTCCTCAGCCTCGCCCCCGGCTCGAAGGCGACGCTCGAAGGGGTCCGCTACCCGGCCGGGGAGTCGAAGGTCCTCGCCGCCAGCGGGCCGGGCAAGGTCGCCGTCTACGAGCGCCAGGCCAGGCTCACCGCCCGGGTCCGCCTCGCCGCCGACACCCCGGCGGGCGAGGCCACCATCCCCATCCGCGTCCGCCACCAGGCCTGCGACGACCGCGCCTGCCTCGCCCCGGCGACCTTGGAAGTGCCCGTCCGGGTGATGGTCGGGCGGAAGTGACGAGAATCCGGGCTGGGCCGGACTCGCCTGGTAGACCTCGGCCCTCGGGTGAAGAATCCCCACGATCCGGACGGAGCCCGAGATCCGGCCCACCCTCAGGATGGATGTTTCTCACAAGGTCGAGTGCAGCGAGGTCCGCCTTACGACACCGACAATCCCAAACTCCCGGGTGGCAGGGGGTAAGCGCGGCTTACCCCCTGCCACCCGAGAAGCACTTTTCTGCCCAACCATTCTTGGTTGGTCCATCTCGCATGATGGAGGAAACCCGCCGACACGTCGGCGTGGCCCGAGCCGTGGTGGATTTCATCCACCCTACAAGGCCCTGATTGCGCAAATCCTGACAGAAGAGCCACTTACATCAATGGGCTCAGTGGGTTGCCGTTCGGGTTGTCGTCCGGGAGAGGTCGCGCGGCACGCCCATCCGCCCGCCGAAGGTCGCCGCCCCGAGACCGACCAGCATGGCGAGGAAGCTCCAGAAGGCGGCGTGGCTGACGTTCCGGGCGGCGATGTCGCCCGCCTCGCGGGCCTTCTGCTCGGCCAGATCCTTGGTCTTCTCGTACTGCTCCTTGGCCTGGTTGTAAGTCTGCTCCCAGCGGCCCACGATCTTGCCGGCTTCCTCCTTGCTCTTGCCGGTCCGGGCGGCGACGACGTTGACGACCGCCTCGCGGTCGGCGGCGTTCGCGGTCGCGGAGACATTGTTGAAGAGACGGTCCAGGAGGCCGTTCAATTCTTGGTCGGTCGCCTGCGGGTTTTCCGCCGTCGATCCCGCCGTGTCCTGGGCGTCCTTCGTCGCGCCCTTCGCCTGCTTCTCCAGGGCCTCGGGCTGGAGCTCGGGCTTGCCCGTCTGCCGGAGCAGGGTGCGGGCGTCCTGCTTGATCGAATCCCAATCCACGCCCCGATCCTTCATCTCACCGCGAACGGCGTCGGCCACCTGCGGGGAGGCCGCGGCCAGGCCCTGACCGACGACGGACGCGCCCTGGCCCAAGGCTCGGGCCGCGCCGCCGATGATGGCCCCGACGCTGGTCGTCAGCAGGTAGAAGGTGAAGAGCGTGGCGAGGCCCCAGGTGAGCACGCCGTGGAGCGAGCTGTCGATGACGCGAGGGATGCCGGCCAGGCGGCCCGCCGTCCATCCGCCCGCGAAGAGGGAGATGAGGCCGGTGATGACGAACCAGACTCCGGCCCCGACGCCGAGCCCTCCGGTGGGGTCCTGCTCTCGGAGCGGGTGGATCGTGCTGGCCCCGATGGCGATGCCGAGGACGCCCAGGAGAAGTTGCGTGACCAAGGCCACGGTGACGCCGGCGAACACGGCGGCCCAGGAGACGCGATGCGTGGTCGCGGGCAGGCCATTCGACCCATGCATGGGGGCGATGACCGTTTCTTCGATGATCGTTTCTTTCTTCATTTTACTCTCACGTGTTCATCGAGCGTGGGGGGGTCCCGGGCGAGCCCCGAGTACGGAGGTGCCCTAGTCTCTCCGGGACGATGGAGCCCGCCGACAGACCTCTTCCCATTCCGTTAACGCATGTGTATTCAGCAAGTCCTGTTCCAGAACATCCCAGGGGTCGCGGAGTTGCCCGACCCGAGCAACGAACGCCGTGGGTTTGAGCAAGACTAAGAGGCTATCCGGGAAGTGGGTTTGGCCCTAGAATCCCCGAGGTGGCCAAGACTTGCATCCTCGCTCAACCCACGATACCTGCCATGCGTAAAGCCTACA
>JAABUX010001424.1_pt1 | contig 36487 bp, 26 predicted proteins | sample 5561851 | NCBI WGS metagenome assembly JAABUX01 (sample SAMN10711883, study PRJNA513361) | rock metagenome | isolation source: Antarctica rocks | place: Antarctica: Victoria Land, Richard Nunatak red sandstone | collected 2016-01-03 | reverse complement strand
ACTATCCGGGCCAGGCGATCAAGCACCCGCCACGGCGTGTCGCCAGCCGTCACCACGCCAGCCGTCGAACCCGCGGAGCTGCCTGTCATAGATGCAGGTCAGCCACTCATCCTTGGTGAATAGCTACTCCGCCAGCTGTTCGAAGGCCGCTGGCTACCACCCGGCCTCGAACCAACCGGGTAAGACCAGCGCCGCGGACCCGTCACATCAGCCGCCGGCACTTGGTGAATAGCTACGGCCCGGCCGTTCACCTTTTGTTTTTTAATGATTACACCCGTTATAGACGCTCCGGTGGCAGGATAGGTGCGCAGGACAGTGCAACTGACGGCTGTCCACAGTGTCTAGTTGCTTCCGGGGCCAGTGCTTCCGGCGCAGGGGAGGAACCAATGTTGGAGCGGTTGGATGTCGGCTCGTTGTCGTCCGGACGCGAAGAGGAGGTGTACGATCCCGCTGACCAGACCACGTACGCCAGGCCTCGTCGGCAAGACGTGGTGACTGTTCCCGTCATGCTGCTGCAGCCTGGTGACTCTCCGCGCTTGGAAGGTGAAGACACGGCGCATATAGAGCGGCTAGCAGAGGCGGATACGCCGGTTCCGCCCATTCTCGTTGATCGGCGCAGCATGCGAGTGATAGACGGGATGCACCGCCTTATGGCCGCATCGCTCATGGGGCGCACGGCGATTGAAGTTGAATTCTTTGATGGCAGTTCAGCAGATGCGTTCTTGCGCGCTGTCGAAGCCAATGTGACGCACGGATTGCCCCTGTCACAGGAGGCTCGCCGGGCGGCGGTAACTCGGATTATGCTGTCCCATCCGCAGATGTCCGACCGGGCGATCGCTAGGTCGACAGGCTTGGCAGCCAGGACGGTGGCGGGGATCCGGCTGTGTTCAACTGACGCGGTGCAGCAGTTAAACGCTCGGGTCGGCCGAGATGGCAGGGTGCGCCCGCTGAGCGGGACGGAGGGTCGGCGGCGGGCGGCGGAGCTGATCGCCGAGCGTCCTGGAGCGTCCTTGAGAGAAGTCGCCAAGCACGCGGGGATATCGCCCGCGACGGTGCGCGACGTGCGATTGCGCCTGGAACGAGGCGAGGAGCCAGCGGTGACCCGGCCGAATACGGGCCATCGTGGTAAGGACTGGGCGAGGCAGGGCCGGGCTGCTCGACCTGGGGTGGACAGGGGCGACAAGGAGCGCGCGGGGTCGGCCCATTCGGTCCAGTCGGCTGAACAGCCCGATCCCATATCCGCGTTGGAGAAGCTGCTACGGGACCCGTCGCTGCGTAATAATGACCGAGGCCGGAATCTCCTACGGTTGCTGCAGCACACTGCGGTCGCGACAAAGGCTCGGCCGGGTGTCATGACCGCTGTACCTCCTCATTGCTCGGCCCTAGTGTTATTGCTGGCGCGTCACTATGCCCAGATCTGGCTGAGCATCGCCAACGAGCTGGAAGAACGTATGCGGGTCATGGAGAACGTATGCGAGTCATAGAGTCGTGGGATAGCCGATGGTCCGATGGCGCGAAATTAGGCCGGTGCCGAGATGTGCACCAGGGCGGTTTCCACGAGTGCGCAGGCGGAAGTATGGCGGTGATGAACGCCCGCCGGCTGTCGGCGACGGTCGTTTCCATCCTGCCCGCTGCGGGCATTGCGATTCCGGCCGGTTCATCAGCCAGGCACCCACAGAGGCGTCGAGCACGTTGGGATCGCGCCGGTGAGTACCCGCCAGACCGTCGTTTCGACGGCGGTCCGGCAGGAATAGCGTCCGCTGGCAGAACAGAATCCCCGCAATGGAACTGAGCGGGCGAGGACTGTGCTGCTGACGGCGGACGGGCTGACCGGGCCGCAGATCGCGGAGCGGGTCGGGTGCGCCGAGCCGACGGTGATCAAGTGGCGGTGGCAGTACGCCAAGTGCGGCCTGGCCGGGCTGGATGACGCGCCCCGGCCGGGCGGCCCGAAGACGGTGCTGACTGATGAGGTGATCGCGGAGATCCTGGCCGCGAGGGTCACACCGCCGCCGGAGGCGCTGACCGCGCAGAGGGTGACGCACTGGTCGTCACGCCGGTTGGCGGACTGGCTGCGCCGCAGCCGGCAGATCACGATCAGCCACGATTCCATTACCCGGCTGCGGCGCCGGTTCTGCCTCCGGCCGCACCGCACTGAGAGGTTCAGGTTCTCCGCTGACCCCGCGCGGGAGGCGAAAGTCCGCGACGTGGTCGGCCTGTACCTGAACCCGCCGGACAACGCAGTCGTGGTCTGCGCCGACGAGAAATCCCAGTGCCAGGGCCCTGGAGCGCTCCCAGCCGATCCTGCCGATGCGCACCGGCATTCCCGAGCGGCAGGCTCATGAGACTATGCCCAGCACGGGGTGACCTGCCTGTTCGCCGCCCTCAACGTCGCCGCCGGCCAGGTCACCGACGCCTGCTACCCCTGGCACCGGCACCAGGAGTTCCTGAAGTTCCTGAAGTTCCTGAAGAAAATCGCCGCCGCCTACCCCGGCACGGACCTGCACGTCATCTGCGGCAACTACGGCACGCACAAGCACGCCGGCGTCCGCGCCTGGCTCGCGGCGAACCCGCGGGTCACCCCGCACTTCACCCCGGCGAGCTGCTCGTGGCTGAACCCTGAGGGAGTGCTTCTTCGCCGTGATCACCGGGCAGGCAATCCGACTGCTGCTTCACCTCCGTGCGCCAGCTGACGGACACCATCGGCGCGTTCACTGATACCTGGAACGACCACCCCCGCCCGTTCGCCTGGACCAAAGACGCCGACGAGATCCTCGGCAAGATCAACCGCCCAAAACTAAACAAGCGCCTTTGCAAACCACTAGATGCATATATATGCAATGCTTACGCCTAAATGAGCGCGATACCATGCGTTGACCGGGGAGATGTCTAGTAATACGCTATGACTGCAGCCTAGTTTCGCGAACCAAGGAATGAGGAATCAGCACGATACTCGTTATCTACCGGACGTTCGCCCGCTAAAGGACGGAGGAATTGCGTGCCAGATGATACGGCTAACTCTGGCCGACGGGTAGCTGTGGTCGGGGCTGGAATCTCCGGATTGTCTGCCGCGATCTCGCTCCACAGCGCTGGATACGACGTCGATTTGTTCGACCGGGACACCGTACTCGGCGGTCGTTTCGGAGTTGCGAAGCTGGGTGAACGCTCGATTATGCTAGGCGGCAAGAACATCGGCCATAAGTATACTGCATTTCGCTCTTTCGTGGGCACTCTTGGCGACTTCGACTACGAGCCGTTTGGTATCAACCAGTCCATGATGAAAGATGATAAGGTGCTGGCAGTTGACAGCTCTCGGCGCCGCAGAACACTCGGCAATATTCGAAAGATGGGCTCGTTTCGGGACCTGACCAGGCTGGCTCTGATGGCGGCCAGGATTAGGGCGAACGAAGCAAACAAGTTCCTCGGTTCCAGCTACTTCACTGCGCTCTCCCGTCGCTATGACCATGCACCGCTTAGCTCGCACTTCTCCAAGTCGCTGACCAAAGTACTGCTGCGGCCGATGACCGTGCGGATGAACGGCGCGGAGCCTGACGAAGTCTATCTCGGCACCTTCGGTACCAATCTCGCCCTGCTGATGGACACCTACGACCAGCTGAAAAATGGCATCCACTCGGTGCTCGACGAGGCGGCCAAGCGGGTGCAGGCGCGGTTGAACACTCAGGTGGAGGGCATCGTCGTCCGCGACGGTCAGGTCGTCGGCCTGCGGATCTCCGAAGACGGGAAGCAGCCGACAGAAGAGAACTACGACGGTGTCGTGATCGCAACGCCTGCGTATGCTACCGCGCAAATCCTCGCGGCCGAGTGTCCCGTGCTTAGCAAGCGCCTATTCGAAGTCCAGTATTTTCCGACCACGGTTATTCTTGTAGAATATGACCGGCCGATGTTCAGTTCGGCGGTGCGAGCACTGGCTATGGACGACGGCGGACCGTGCAGCAACGCGGGTGCGTACGGCATGGAGGATCTCCACATCGTGCGGTACACCTTCAGTGGCCGCAGCGCCAGGATCTTCAGCGACCCCAGCGACGAGCAGATAGAGGAGTGGGTCGGCGCGGCCGAGAAGCGCCTCACCGAAACTCTCGGCATGGGGCAGGCGAAGCGGGTGCGCAGAGTCGCGCGTAACTGGAAGGCAGGCTACAGTGCCTATCTTCCTTACCACGGTGAGTTTCTGGCAGAGGTCAGGAGCGCAATAGCCGCGATCCCCGGTCTCGAACTCGCCGGCGACTATCTGTTCGGCGTCTCGATCGAAGCGTGCAGCCGGTCGGGCCAAGCCGCAGCCGCCGCGTTGTCTGAGCACCTCCCGCGTAGATTCCCGGCGTCGGCATGACCCTCGATCGCGCCCGGCCATACACCGTGGTGACAGGTGCGTCCTCGGGGGTCGGCGCTGAACTGGCGAAGGGACTTGCCGCCCGCGGTCATGCGCTGGTTCTAGTTGCGCGGCGCAAGGACCGGCTGGAGGAGCTGGCTCGCGAGATTCGCAGCAGGCGCGGGACACCCGTCGATGCCCGGCAGTGTGACCTAGCCGACCGGGAGCAGCGAGCTGATCTCACGAGTGAGCTGGCGAACTCAAATGTCGCGGTTTTGTGCAACAACGCGGGCTTTCCGACCTGCGGCCCGCTGCTTGATAGCGACCCGGCACGGGAAGCGGCCGAGGTAGAGGTCAACGTCGTCGCCATGCACGAACTGACGCTCGCCGTGCTGCCAGGCATGGTCGCACGACGGTCGGGCGCAATCCTGATCACCGGCTCCAACGCGGGTGAGCAACCGGTACCGACCGCGGCGACCTACGCGGCGAGCAAAGCGTTCGCGAACGCATTCGCGGAGTCACTGCATGAGGAACTTCTCGGCACCGGAGTGAGCTGTACCTTGCTTGAGCCAGGGCCGATACGTACGGAATTCGCCACAATCGGCGGGATACGGGCCGGGGAAAATCATATCTGGATGGGCTGGAAATCGCCGACGAGCGTCGCGGAGGCAGCAATCAAGGCCATGGAACGCGGTCGGCGGACCGTCATTCCAGGCCCGCTCGCTAAGTTTCAGGCATATGGTGGCCGTTACCTGCCGCGGGCGTTGCTGATGCCGATTATCACGAGGAAAATCCTGCCGGCATTGCGAGGTGAAGATGATCTGGACGCAGCACGACTGAGCAGAAAATAGGCTCTGTCACTATGTTGTCATCGACCGCGCTGCTGCCCTGCATGAATTGTTGGCATGCGGCAGTCAGGACATTGTGGGAGGTCTGGCAGTGCTAAACCAACCGGGCTCGTCACAGGCTTACACGGTTTATTCCCTGCTTTCGGAGCGGGCTCGTAACCTTGGATCTAAGTCTGCATATACATTCCTGAAAAACGGAGAGGGCGAGGAGAGATCGGTCACCTATGGCCAGCTCGACCTTGAGGCACGTGCGCTCGCAGTCCGTATCCTGCGAGACGCCGAGCCGGGGGACCGGGCGCTGGTCCTGGCCGACGACAACGACAATTTCGTCCGCGCATTCATGGCCTGCCAATACGCGGGCGTCATCGCGGTGCCAGTGTGCCCGCCCGTGCCCATTCAATCCGAACGTCGGGTCGCCGGGCTGCGCGCAATTGCCAGCGACTGCGCCGCGGCGCTTGTGCTGAGCTCGGGAACGGCCGAGATCCGGGAGGTGGCACCCGAGCTGGCGGCGCGGAGCTGGATCGCCGTCGACGAGGTCGGCACGGACCTGGCGGCTGACTTCCGGCCGGTATCAATCGATCCCGACGACCTATCGTTCCTTCAGTACACCTCGGGATCGACGTCATCGCCGAAGGGGGTGATGGTCACACATCGCTCGCTGATGTTCAACGAAGAATTGTTCTCCCACTGCTTCAGCCTGAGCCGGGATGACGTCATTGTGTCCTGGCTGCCGCTCTACCACGACATGGGCCTGATCGGGATGGTCCTGCAGACGCTGCATCTCGGGGCGCACGCAGTCTTGATGTCCCCCCTCTCCTTTATCCAGCGGCCGGCCCGCTGGCTACGCGCGCTGACTCGTTACCGAGGCACCATGACAGGGGCGCCGAACTTCGCCTACGAATTGTGCCTGCGCCGGATTCCGCCGCAAGACCGGGCCGAGTTCGACCTGAGCAGCCTGCACTGCGCGTTCAGCGGCGCTGAACCGATCAATGCGGCGATCATGGTGAGCTTCGCCGATGGCTATCGGGCGTCTGGCCTGGACCGCAACGCCATGGCGGCCGGCTACGGACTGGCCGAGGTGACGCTCGTCGCCTCCGCTTCTGCGCCGGGTGCCTTCCCGCCCTGCGTCCGCGTGCAAGCCGAAGCCCTGCGGCGCGGGAAGGTGACGGCAGGCAATGATCGGACACTCGTCAGCGTGGGCAGACCCCAGCTGCATCGGCGCGTGGAGGTCGTCGACCCCGTCACCCACGAGCCCTGCGCCGACGGTAACGTCGGCGAGATCTGGCTGTCCGGTCCCGATGTTGCGGTCGGTTACTGGCGACGGCCCGACGAGACTGCGCGGATCTTCGGCGCGCACCTGGCCGGCAGCGGAGATGGTCCGTTCCTGCGCACGGGGGACACCGGCGTGCGGTACCGCGGCGAGCTGTTTGTCACCGGACGGCTCAAGGACCTGATCATTGTGGGCGGGCTCAACCACTACCCGCAGGACATTGAGCTGACCGTTGAATCCGCGCACGAGTGGATCCGCCCCGGATTCACCGCGGTCTTCGCGCGCGAGCCAAGCGACGGCCGCAATGCGGGGCAGGAGCAGGTGGTTGCGGTGGCAGAAGTGCAGCGGCCCCGCAATAGAAGCGGGGAGATGCCCGGCCGGGAGGATCTGGCGCTCTCGGTGCGGACCGCGGTCAGCTTGGCCCACGGCATCCAACTCCACGACATTCTCCTGGTCGTGGCGGGGGCAGTACCTAGGACCACCAGCGGAAAGATCCAGCGGACCGCGTGCCGTGACTATTACGAGCGCTCCGAGCTGGTCCTGGCGCGGCTTCCCGCGGCCCGAGAGCTGAAGGACATGCCCTGATGAGCCGACGTGAGCTAGTCGTCAACTGGATCATCAGCCGGATCGCCGACCTATGCGATGTCGACCCAGCCACTATTGCCCCCGACGCATCGTTTGCCGGCATCGGGCTTTCGTCGCTGCAAGCATTGGAGCTATCGGACGACTTGCAGCAGTGGATCGGCTTGCCGCTGCCACCGACGCTCGCCTACGACTACCCGACCATCGGCCAGGCCGCAGACCACCTGGTCGAGCAGACGACGTCCCGGCCGACCCCGGCACGCGACGAGCCGGACGTCGGCGACCACCTGAGCGGGGTCGAGCCAGTCGCGATCGTCGGGATCGGCTGCCGGGTGCCCGGCGCGAACGGCACGGCCCAGTTCTGGCGACTGCTGTGCGACGGCGTCGACGCGATCAGCGAGGTACCGCCCGACCGGTGGCAGCCCGCTGCGCCGCGCCATCCGGCTTCCTCCTCGGGCGGCCCCGCCAGCATGCGGTGGGGCGGCTTTCTCGCCGACGTCGACGCGTTCGACCCTGGCTTTTTCGCCATATCGACACGCGAGGCTGCCCGGATGGACCCGCAGCAGCGCATCGTGCTGGAAGTCACCATCGAGGCCCTGCAGGACGCGGGCATCGCAACGGGATCCCTGGCCGGCTCGGCCACGGCTGTATTCCTCGGCGCGTCCACTTTCGACCACGGCGCCGCGGTGCTGGGCACGCACGATGGTCTCCAGCCGCACGACGGCACCGGCATCGCGCTCAGCGTGATAGCAAACCGCGTTTCTTACTGCCTCGACTTGCACGGCCGCAGCATGGTCATCGACACGGCGTGCTCCTCGTCGCTCGTCGCCGTGCAGCTAGCCTGCGAGGCGCTGCATGTCGGCCGGACCGACTTGGCCATCGCCGGCGGCGTTAACGTCATCACCAGTCCCCGAATTGCGCAGAGCTTCAGCGCCGGCGGCCTGATGGCCGCTGACGGGCGTTGCAAGCCGTTCGATCACCGGGCGGACGGCTACGTCCGCAGCGAAGGCGCGGGCGTCGTAGTGCTCAAACCCCTCTCGCGCGCGCTAGGCGACGGCGACCGTGTTTACGCGGTCATCCTCGGCGGGGCGGTGAACCAGGACGGCCGGACTAACGGCATGACCGCTCCGAGCCGGCCGGCCCAGGAGGCCGTATTGGAGGCCGCCTACCAGGCGGCTGGCATCGACCGGACTGACGTCGATTACGTCGAGGCCCACGGCACCGGCACGGCTGTCGGCGACTCGATCGAGGTCGGGGCGATAATCGGCGCGCTCACCGCAGGCCGACCGCACTCGCGTCCGCTGCTCATCGGATCGGTGAAATCGAACTTTGGTCACCTTGAGGCGGCGGCCGGGGTCACTGGCCTGATTAAGACCGCACTTGCTCTGCACTACGGGCGCATCCCGGGAACCGTGCACTTCGAGCGGGCCAGTCCGCTGCTGGGACTCGACAGTCAGCCCATTGAGGTGGTCACCAGGCTGACTAGTTTTCCGGAACGCGCCGGCGCCATCGCCGGCGTGAGCTCCTTTGGATTCGGCGGTACCAACGCGCACGTCGTGCTGGCGGCCGCGCCGACCCCAGCACGGGAGGCTCGGCCGGTGGAGCAGGAGGCGTTTGCGGATCAGGAGACCCCGGTGCTGCTGCCGGTGTCCGCCCCATCGCAGATGGCACTAATCACACGGGCTGGGGCGTGGGCCGAGCACGCGCATGCCCACCTCAGCGAGCCGGGCTGGAGTCGGAGGGCCGCAGCGGCCGCGGCTCTGCGCGCCGACCACCACCGACACCGGCTGGCGATGGTCGTCTCGGGCAACGTCGACGTGGCCGCGGGGATGGCCGCGGCGGCTTGTGGCGAGCGGCTGCCCGGTGTGAGCGGGCCACGCGAGATTGGCCGTCGCCCGCCCAGGATCGCGCTGGTTTTCCCCGGGCAGGGTTCGCAGTGGCAGGGCATGGGCCGCGAACTGGCCCGGCATGTACCGGCATTCCGGAACGCCATCCGCGAGTGCAGCGCTGTCATCTCCCGGTGGCTGGAGCATCCCCTGTGGGCCGATGAGGATGGACTCGTAGCCGACGGCACCCACGCGGTCCAGCCCGCGCTGTTTGCCATCCAGGTCGCCATCGCGCGGACCTGGATGGCTTGGGGCTTGGAACCGGCCGCAGTCGTCGGCCATAGTATGGGAGAGATTGCTGCCGCCCACATTTGCGGGGCGCTTTCGCTGGATGACGCCGCCCGGATCGTGTGCGAGCGCAGTCGGCTGCTCGCCAGGATCTCCGGGATGGGCGGCCTTGCGCTCGTTGAGCTGAGCCGCGACGAAGCTACGGACCTCGTGGCCGCCCGCGGTGACGCGGTGACCCTGGCCGCGGTCAACGGGCCGCGGGCTATCGTGCTGAGCGGAAGCGACGATGCGCTGGACCACCTGCTCGCAACGCTCGCCGAACGTGGCGTTTTCACCAGGCGCATTGCCGTGGAGTTCGCCGCGCATAGCGCTCAGGTCGAGCCGCTGCTGCCCGACCTGGCCGGCGCGCTAGCCAAAATCGCGCCAGGCGCGGAGACCATCCCGCTGTACTCGACCGTCACCGGCCTTCCGATCTCCGGAACCGAGCTGGACCCCGGCTACTGGACCCGCAATGTTCGCGCCCCGGTGCTGTTCGGGCCGGCGCTGACCAACATGATCGAGGACGGCTACGACGCCTTTCTCGAGATTTCGCCGCATCCGGTGCTGACCAGGGCAATTGCGGAGAGCTTGCACGACAACGGCAGCGCTGCAGTCGTGCTGTCGTCGATGCGTGACGATGGCGAGCTACGCGGCATGCTCGGCACGCTTGGTGATTTCTTTACGCTGGGCGGCCGGGTGAACTGGGCGGCGGTCTACGCTACGGCCACCGTGGCGCAGCTGGACTTGCCGCCGCACGACTGGGAGCACACCCGGTTCCCGATCGCCCGAGTCGGCTCCCCTGCACCGCCGGCGTGGGCTGGCATGCGGGCCGGGCGCCTCAGCATGCCGCAGGTCCGGGTCAACGCCGATCCCACGCTCCGGCTGTGGCCGCTGCGGGTGGACCTGCGTGCCCGGCCTGAGCTCGCCGACCATGTCGTAGCAGACACGGCGGTCGTGCCGGCTGCTTACTGGCTGACCGCCATGGCGGAAGCGGCGAGCGATACGTTCGGCACTGACGCGGTGGTAATCGAGAATGCGGTCTTCGCGCAAGCCCTCGCCGCGGACGCTGGCAGTGATGTCCAGCTCGCGCTTCGCGCGGACGGGGGGAGTTCCCATCATGCGGCCATCGTCTCGATTGCCGAAGAAGGACAGCCGGTCACCCATTCGGCCGGAATGGTCCGCGTCCCGGTGCCGGACGAGCGGCCGGCAGCCATCGACATAGACGCGCTCATGGCCCAGTGCACGGCGGACGTTCCGGTCGCCGGGCTCTACGAGCGCCTGGCGACCGCAGGCCTGCGCTATGGTGACCGGTTCCGCGGGCTGAGCCAGCTATGGGCTGGCGCCGGGCAGGCGCTGGGTCTGGTGCGGACGCCCCAAGACCTGGACGATGCAGGGACGTGGCCGCTGCATCCCGCGCTGCTCGACACCTGCCTGCACACGGTGGCCGCCGCGCTCGAAAAGGGCGACGAGCTGGGTGCGCTGCCGCTGCCCGTCGGGGTTGCCGCGGTTTGGGCGAGCCGCCCGGCTTCGGCTTGGCGCCAGGGATGGTGTCACGCTCGGGTTACAGGGAGCGCCGCGGTCCAGGGACAGGAGATCACCGCCGATGTCGTCGTCGTCGATGACAATGGCGAACCGATCTGGTACGCGGAGGGCTTCCGGGTGCGGCTGGTCACGGGAGAGCGAAAAATTCAGGACGGCCGGCTCTACGACCTCGCCTGGCTTCCGGTACAGGTGGCCAGGCGCGCCAAGTTCACCGGTGACTGGCTCGTTATATCAGACGGAGACGGGATCGGGGAGGCACTAGCGGGCCGGCTGGCCGCCGCGGGAGCGCGATGCCGGGTCCAGAAGGCAGACGCCGAGAAGGAATCGCCCGATCTGGGTGCTGACCTGACCGGCATTGTTGATACCCGAGCCCTGGCCCATTCTGCCGCTGGTGCCGGGGCGATTAACGACATCACCGGCGCGGCCCTGCGCCTCGCGCAGGCCATCGGCCGGGGCCGGTGGCGGGACCGGCCGCCGCGGTTGTGGCTACTTACCAGGGCCGCCGACGAAGCCACGCTGGCCAGCGCGACGTTGTGGGGACTTGGGCATACCGTCGCCAACGAGTACCGGGGGTCGGGCTGCTCGGTGGTGGACCTGCACTCTCCTGTCGACGACCTCGATCTTGTCTGCTCAGCGCTCGCCCTCGCCGACCCGCCCTGCCACCTTGCGGTCCGTGGCCCGCAACTGTTGGCGCCCCGGCTGGTCCGCTCGGCGGCCGGATCGAGTCAGCTGACTGCCGCCAGACCAGACCACGACTACGTGATTACAGGCGGTCTCGGCGGCCTCGGCCGGCAGGTGGCGCGCTGGCTGGCCAGGCGCGGGGCACGGCACCTCCTGCTGGCCGGGCGCGGCGCGCCCTCGCCGGACGCTGAGCTGGTCATCCGCGACCTGGTCGACCAGGGTGTTGAGGTGCGCCAGGCGCGGATCGATGTCGCGAACGCGGCCGGTCTGCGCGCCGCACTGCGGCCCGACGGCAGCCGGCGGCCCATCGCCGGTGTCTTCCACCTGGCGGGCGTGCTTGAGGACGCCCTCGTGGCCGATCTCGATCCCGTTGCGCTGCACCGGGCCCTGGCTGGCAAGGCAGTGGGCGCCTGGAACCTGCACGACCTCATCCGTGACGAGCCGATCGAGGAGTTCGTGCTGTTCTCGTCGCTGGCCGGCTTGATGGGGTCCCCTGGGCAAGCCGCATATGCGGCGGCCAACACCTTCCTCGACGCACTCGCCCAGCATCGCGCCCGGCTCGGGCTCCCTGCCGTGAGCATCGCCTGGGGCCCATGGGCGGGCGAAAGTCTTGCCGTCCGGGCCGGTGGCGTAGGCCGGCTGGCCGACCGAGGGGTTCCGCCGCTGCGTCCCGAGGTGGGGCTGGACCTGCTGGAAAGGGCAATATCCTCTGGGCGGCCCAATGTCAGCGCCGCGGCTTTCGCTCCCGGTGAGCTCAGCCGGATCGCTGGGTGGCCGGTGGCCAGCCAGCTGCTTGGAACGCTGATCGAGACGGGGAGCGGTCAGGGCGGCCCGGAGCGGGGTTCCGCCCGGCTCGATGTGCTTGCCGCTCCGGTCGGCGAGCGCGCCAGCGTAATGATGCGATTCCTGCTCCGCCAGCTCGCGAACGTCCTGGGCACCACGGAGGCCCCCGTCGCGCCGGAGGTGCCTTTCCAGGCTCTTGGCCTCGACTCATTACTGTCGATCGAGCTGCGCGACCGCCTAGAAATCGGCCTAGGCCTGCGGCTGTCGGCGACCCTGGTGTACGCCAACCCGACGGCCCACGCGCTCGCCAATGCCTTGCTGGATCAGGTAACCCCCGCCACGCCCGTCACCGGGCAACCGGATGTGCGTACTGGTGGCCCGGCGGAAGCCGCCGACCTGTCCGCGCTGGATGACGAGCAGATTGGCGCGCTGCTGTCCGCTGAGCTGGAGACCTGACGAAGAGGATCGAGCAGAATGAGTGAGACCGAGCCGACGGATCAGCGCAAGCTGGTAGAGCAGGCCCTGCGTCGGCTGCGCGAGATGAAGAAGGAGCTGGCCGAGGCGCAACGGGGCCAAATCCGCCGACAGCCCATCGCCATCGTCGGCGCCGCCGTGCGCGCTCCCGGCGAGGTGGACCAGCTCGACACCTTGTGGGCAGCGCTGCGGTCCGGCGTGGACGCGATCACACCGCAGCCGGAAGGCGCGGACGGGCGTCGGCCACCGCCGGGCGAACGGGTGCCGAACGGCCGCTGGGCCGGACTGCTGTCCCGAGTAGATGGGTTTGACGCGGGCTTCTTCGGAATCTCCCCGGTTGAGGCGGCTTACATGGACCCGCAGCAGCGCATATTGCTCGAAACGGCGTGGGAAGCCGTCGAGGACGCGGGAATGCCAATCGAGCGGCTGCGCGAGCGCAGGACCGGCGTGTTCATCGGGATCTACGGCAGCGACTACCTCAACCTGCAACTCGGCAGCAGCACTGAGATTACTGCCTACACGGCTCCGGGCGGCGCGCACAGCATCGCGGCCAACCGGCTCTCGTACCTGTTTGACCTGCTCGGGCCAAGCATGACGGTGGACACCGCATGCTCGTCCTCGCTGGTCGCCGTACACCTGGCTTGCCGGGCGCTGCATGCGGGTGACTGTGACTTCGCGCTGGTCGGCGGCGTGAACGTCATCCTGTCTGAGTCATCCACCATCCTCACCGAGAAGGTGCTGCCCATGGCACCGGGCGGACGTTGCCGGACCTTCGACAGCAGCGCCGACGGCATCGTGCGGGCCGAGGGCTGCGGGATGCTGCTGCTGGAGCGGGAGGCCGATGCCCTCAGCCACGACCAGGCGATCCGCGGTGTGATTCGCGGCACGGCCGTGAATCACGACGGGCGCACTAACGGCCTGACTGCGCCCAGCCCCAAGGCGCAGGCTGAGTTGTTGCGGCTGGCGCTGGCCGACGCGGGCGCCGATCCGCAAGATGTCGTGTATATCGAGGCGCACGGCACGGGAACCCGGCTGGGTGACCCGATCGAGATCGAGGCGCTGCGGGAGGTCTATGGCCAGGGCGAAGTCCCGTGCGCGGTGGGCTCAGTCAAGACCCAGTTCGGGCATCAGGAAGCGGCAGCGGGCATTACTGGCCTGCTCAAGGCGATGCTCGTGCTCGAACACGGCCAGGTGCCGCCGCACCTGCACCTCAGGCAGCTCAATCCGGAGATCAACCTGGACGGCACCCGGCTGATGGTGCTAGGCGGCGGCGGTCCGCTCCCGGACGTCCCATCCCGCCTGGCCGCCGTCAGCTCGTTTGGATTCGGCGGGACGAACGCGCACGCGATTCTTGCGCCACCGCCACCGCCACCGAGGGAGCCGTGCGGGCCGCCGGCGGCCACGCCGGATCGGTTCATCTTGCCGCTTTCCGCGCGTGCCCCAGGTGCGCTCGCAGAGATGGCCCGCCGCTATACCAGCCTGCTCTACGCGATCGATTCGGCCGAAGCAATCAGGGCTTGCGCCGCCGCAGCCGTCGGGCGAACGCATCATCGGTATCGGCTGTGTATTAGCGCGGACGACCGGTCCGGGCTGGTGGCGCAACTGCGCGCGGTCCGCGCCGCGCATATCAGGCCCTCGGCCGCCCCAGCGCCGCGTATCGGCTTCGTCTTCAGCGGGCAAGGCTCCCAGTGGCCAGCGATGGGCCGCGAGCTGATGGCGACGGAGCCGGTCGTGCAGTCCGAGGTGGCCGAGTGCGACGCGATCGTGAGCCGGCTCGCCGGCTGGTCGGTAATCGAGCAGCTGGAGACAGCGGGCCGGGACAGTCGCCTAGACGAGACCGAGGCCGCTCAGGTGTCAATCGGCGTGCTGCAGCTCGGGCTCGTCGCCCTATGGCGGTCGTGGGGCATCGAGCCTTCGGCTGTGGTCGGACATAGCATGGGAGAGATCGTCGCGGCTACGGCGGCGGGTGCGTTCGGCCGGGAGGCGGCGCTGAAGCTCTTGCTAGACCGCGCGAGACTTACGGAGCAGGGAGCGTTGGGCGGCAGCATGCTCAGCGTCGCCCTGTCAGGAAGCCAGGTAGCCCCCCTGCTTGCTGGCGGCGAAGGACGGATCAGTATCGGCGCAGTGAACGGACCGCGATCGACCATCGTGTCCGGTGATGGGGATGCGGTGAAGGCGGTCGAGGCGGAGGCGGCGCGGCTGGGCGTCATCAGCCGCAGGCTGCCGGTCAAATATGCCTTTCACAGCCCGCTACTGGAGAGTCTCGCAGGCCGGCTGGCGGTTGCCGCGCCGCAGTCGGTCGGCGGGGACGGTGACATTGCGTTCTACTCCACGGTTACCGGCGACCGAACGGATATGGCGGAGCTCGATGGTCGCCACTGGGTGCGCAATCTTCGCGACCAGGTCGAATTTTACTCAGCGGTACAGGCAATGCTCCGGGACGGTATCACCGCTTTTGTGGAAATAGGTCCCCATCCGTCGCTGCTGCGAAACCTCGGGGAGATCACCGAAGAGTCGGGCCGTGACGCGCTGGCCGTCGGCAGCCTTCGTCGCGACCAGCCACTCTGGGCCTCGCTGTATCGATCGCTGGGCCAGCTGTATGAGGCGGGCCTGCACATCCGCTGGGATGCGGTGAACCCTGCCCCCGCTTCGGGCTATCGGCTGCCGACCTATCCATGGCAGCGGACCCGGCACTGGCTCGTCCTGACAGACCGACCCGCGGCGACGGTTCCGGAGGTTGGCCTGTCACCTGTCCCCCGTTCCGAGCCGACCGCCCCTATTCCCGCCGACGCCGCCGCGGGCGGGTACGCCAGTAGCACCGCGGCCGCAGGTGCCCGCAGCACCGAAGACGCGGATTTCGCTGACGCCGTACTTACCTACGTACGCGATCAGATCGCCGCGGCCAAGGGGCTGCGCGGCGCGGCCCTGCTGCCGATAGATCAGCGGCTCTATGAACTGGACTCAATAGTGATCGTCGAGCTGAAAAACCAGATCGAGCGCCACTTCGGGATCACGGTCCCGTTGCAGGCCCTCCTGGGGGCGGACACGCCGCTGCTGCTCGCGAAAGTCATAATCGAGTGTACTTCGGCGCGGAACGAAGCGCGGTGACGAGCCCTTCGGCCGGCGTCGGCGACCCGCCGACGCACCTGCTGTCGCCGGTCGAGCCGCTGCGACACCGGCCGCATGCGCGTATCCGATTGGTGTGCTTTCCGCACTCCGGCGGCACGCCTGCGGCGTTCCGGGACTGGGTGGACGGGCTAGCCCCGCAGGCCGAAGTCTGGAGTGTCACCTTGCCAGGCAGGGCCAGCCGTTCGGAGGAGCCTTTCGCCCGGGAGTTCGAGCCGCTGACAGCGCATGTCGCCGAGGCGATCAGGCAGCGCGTGCCCGTGCCGTTCGCGCTGTTCGGCCACAGCTTGGGCGCTACTGTCGCCTTCGAGGTGGCCCGGCTCCTGGAGCGGGCAGGAATGTCGCCGGCGCACCTGATCGTTTCGGGCCGGGCAGCGCCCGACGCTGCGCACCCCACTACGATTCCGCGGAAAGATGCTGAACTGCTGACCCGGCTCGACCAGGTATACGGCGGTATTCCCGACGCGATTCGAGCTGAGCCGGAAATGCTGAATTACCTGCTGACGGTAATACGCGCGGACCTCGAGCTGTCCGCAAGTTACATATTCCTGCCCGGACCGCCGCTGCGGGTGCCGGTCAGCGCGCTCGGTGGTGATTCGGATCCGACTGTCTCTGTAATGCAGCTCTGTCAGTGGGGTGACCACACAGTAGGCGCATTCACGCGCCTGATTTTCCCGGGAGCGCACTTCTACCTTAACGAACAGCAAGATGCGGTTATTATCGCGGTCCGAAAGATCTTGCTGACCGCCTTGACTACCTCAGCAGCGACCAACCGCCCGGAGGAACTGTGGAGCTCGGAGTAAATCCATGACTGATGCACAGGTCGACCTTGCCTTCGACCAGACCGTGCCGCGGGGAATCGCGCACCGCCGGGCGGTCGGTGAAGTGTTTGTGACTGACTCTGCGCAGGTGGCCGAGGACGAATTCGTGCTAGCCGTTCAGATCCCGCGCGCGCACAGCCTGTGGGCGGACCGGACGGTTCCTTACCATGATCCGCTGGCTACCGGCGAGGCCGGCCGCCAGGCATCCTTTGTCGTGCTCCACCGGCATCTTGGCGTCCCGCTGGACCTGCCCTTTTCCATGCAACGCTACGAGCTGACCGTGGCCAACCTGGACGCCTACCGCGACAACGAGCGGTCACCGATGCAGGGTATTCTGCACTATCGCCTGCGCGACAAGGAGTTTCGCGGCCGCGAGCTGGGTAGCCTGCGCTTCGAGGGTGAGCTGATGATCGACGGGGTGCGCGCAATGCGCATCGGCGGCAACGTCGTGTTCCTGTCTCGCGACGACTACCAGGCGCTGCGGGCTTTCCGGCGCTCGCGTAAGCCGGTCGAACCAGGCCGGGTGCCCGAGCAGGTGAAACCGATCGGCGCGAGCGCGGTGGGCCGCGTCGATCAGCGCAACGTTGTCATTGGGACGGCGACCACTTCCGGCGATAGCGTGCGCTATCCGCTCGTGATAGACCAGCGGCATCCATCATTCTTTGATCACAGCTACGAGCACGTGCCCGGACCACTGTGCGTGGAGGGATTCCGGCAGGCGGCGATTGTGGCCGCGTACCAGCGCGGGCTCATCGAGTCGCCGGTCGTCGCCCTCACTGGCTGCGAGATCAGTTTCGCTGATTTCGGTGAGTTCGAGGGACCCCTGTACTATACGGCCGACGCAGCCGCTGTCGGCGAGGGGGCGAGCGTGCAGGCCGTCCTGCATCAGTTCGGCAAGCAGATTGCTACCGGGCATCTTCAGCTACGGCAGTATCCCTAGGAACCGCCGGGAACTAGCCGGCGCCACTCGTACTCCGAGCGCGTTCCGCCTGGCCGCGGCCACCGTGCGGACCTCCTGCGGCGCCGCATGCACCCATGCGGTCACATCCCGGCCGCGGTGTTTCCCGCACAGCACCACTGAACGGGCATCGGAGCCTCCCGGAACGGAAAGAGATCTGGGCAATCCCTTGTCCTTGACGGGACCCCGCTACCCTCCCCGCGGCGACACGCGCACCGCCCGCAACGTGACGCAACCGGGACAAGCCCGCCGCGCTGGCCGTCACAGACAGTAGAGGAAGACCGCCGTCCCCGCACGCGGTGCCAGGCCTGAATAGTTACCTGAAGTGACGGAAACCACGCCGCGGCAACCTCAGATCCCTGCGCAACCGCACGTCGGCCCGGAAGAACGCCCGTCAGCTCAATAATCCTTGACCTGCGACTTTGCTGGTCACCCTGACGGAGGCCAGAACGGCAGTTACCCTATGCCGTGCAGACGGCGCAGGTAGTCGTAGTTAGAAGGCAGTTTCGCGGCCAGCTCGTCCTGCTGTTGCTTAACGGACGCGAACAGCAGCTCCGCAGCCTTGATTGACTCCGGTTTATACGTAAGCGCCGGCAGCGGGTGATCGGGGAGTACGCCCATCCCGGTGAGGATGCAGTAATAGCTCCCGTTAGTCCAAAAATTATTGAACTCTGCCTCGAAGTTGCTGTAGTAGGAATTTTCGTCGGTGACCGGAATGTTTACCGGGACCCCGGATTTATACATGGCTACTTTTTCTTGAATGCTTTCGGAGAGCTGCAGTTCTTTGTTTGCCCTCCAGAATGGCGTGTCGATTCGGGGGGAGTAATAAAAGTGCGCCTGGAGGAAGTCGCGGGTTTCGTCGAAGATAGTCTCGATCTGGTGATTAAACCGGTCACGCAGAACCGGGTCAAACCGACGGTCGGGAAAGTTCTTGGCGAGCTGGTAGATGGCCGCGTAGATAAAGTAGATCCCGGTCGACTCAAGCGGCTCAAGGAAACACGATGCGAGGCCGATGCTCACGCAGTTGTTAACCCAGGCGCGACGGTTACGACCAACTCTGAACCGGATCTGGTTCAGTTCGGTCTTCTCCGGGTCTAGTCCCCAGAGGCGGCAGAATTCCTCCGTCGCCTCGGTCTGCGTGGCAAATTTGCTGGAGTACACATACCCGGTGCCGAACCGGGACAGCAGGGGAATCCGCCAGGTCCAGCCGGACCGCATGGCGATAGCTGAAGTGTAGGGTTCTACCCCATGCGCCGCGTCATCGTGCGGAACTGGAGTGGCCACGGCGCTGTCGCAGAGCAGCCGGTCGCCCATATCGATGAAGGGCTCGTCGAGAGCCTGGTTGATCAGCAGCCCGCGGAATCCCGAACAGTCGACGAACAGATCGCCCTTGATGGTCGCGTTGCCCTTGGTTTTCAGGGCCGTGATGAAGCCTCGCTCATCCTTCTTCACTTCGGTGAGCGTGTCCTGCACATGCACGACACCCTGCTTCTCGGTCGCAAATCGCCGCAGGAAGTCCGCGACCAGGTGCGCATCGAAGTGCCAGGCGTAGTACGCGGCCCGCTCGCCGTTCAGGAAGCGCGGCGCCAGCTTTCCGTCCATGATCGCCGGTTCCTTGAAGCACGCATAGTCGAAGGGCTCATCGGTTGTACCGCTCAGCCGCTTGTAGGACCAGTAATGCGACAGCGGGATCTGCTCCTCCGAGGGCAGCAGCCCGAACGGGTGGAAGAAGTGATCTGGCCTACCCTGCCAGGACCGGGCATGCGGGCTGCCGTCTCCAGGGGTCCGCCAGTTGATGAACTTGACCGCGACCTTGAAACTAGCATTGCACTCGCGCATCCACTCTTCCTCAGGGATGCCGAGGTAGTCGAACACGACGCGTTGCAGATTAGGCACCGTCGCTTCGCCCACTCCGATCCTCGGGATCGCGGGCGCCTCTAGCACGGTGATCTTCACAGTTCCCTGCAGCGCTTTGCCGAGATAGGCGGCAGTCATCCATCCGGCGGTGCCGCCACCGAGAACGACGATCTTTTTTATCCGGTTGTCCATCTGAGCCTCCGATTAGACTGGCTCTTACGCCACGTTCCCGGTCAGTACGACGCACGGCTAGCTCAAGCCACACCAGCCGGGCTCCCCGAAATTGGTGCAGACGCCCGGATAGCCGCCAGAATTCCATCCCAGAATTCGTACCTGGCCGTCAGTGCCAAGTTGACCGTCGCCGCGCACTCCTGCCACTTAGCGTCATCGTCGCCGCACAGGTCGGCGAGCATTTGCATGGCCATGGGCGTGTGCTGCTCGCCGTCGACCTCAATGTGACGCGTCAGGTAGTCCACGAAGGTATCCAGCTTGTTGCCCTGATCTTTGACCGCGATTACCTGGGTGAACATTTCCGGGATGAGGTCTTCTCGGCCGAATGCGAACGCGGCCGCCTGCGCGTGCACAGGCGCACCTTTGATAATGCTCCAGGTCTTGCGCACGAAGCCGACGGCAGGATCGGGCACGGAAGTCAGGATGAGAGCCTCGTCAACCGACACGCGGTCGCGTATCAGGTCGATGAACGAGTTGATCACCGACGTGTCCGCACCCGCTTCTCCCATTCCGTCGACGTACAGCTCGAAATGGCTGATGAAGCCACCGCCGAGTTCGTCGCTTTCCTCGACGAGGACAATGTCGTTAATCAGGTGGCGGCTGGCGGTCGGGCCGGATGGCACCCACGGGACCTCTACGCAGGTCAGGCTGCGTTGGAGGGTCTTGAGCAGTGACATGAAGTCCCACACCGCGAATACGTGGTGCTCCATAAATGTGACGATGGAGGTACGCGTGGTGAGACTCGAATACAGCGGATGGGTGATGACGCGATTACGCGATTCCTGAACGGCACCTTCCAGCCGCTCGATTCCGGGGTGTGTCTGGCCCCAGTCGTACCGTGACATGGCGGATCTCCTGTCGAGAGGCAAAGCGGACTCTTCCCATACCAGATACGTGAGCTTGAATACCTGCTAGGCCGCCGACATGATGATGGCGGCTTGCGGGCGAGACAACAAGGGGACGCATCTACATGATTCGAATATGCCATTGTTGGGGCCCGGGAGCTAGCGGCTCTCCTGGAATCTGGTGACGGTTATCTTTTACCCGGCGTTACGGAATAGCGCAAGACGCGCTGCAGGTGGTTCCCAGAGGTAGCCTGCCGGATCGCGCATCGTTCACCTCGGGTTAGCCGCCTGGCATCCAGGGGCCTCTGAACAGGCGCGGCGTCCGCTTCGCGATGTCCGCTAACGACTGGGCCACCCTGGTTCCATTCGCGACCGGGATGCCGCTCATCCCGCCTCGGCCGCCCTCCGCCTTCAGGCCGGCCTGAGCGAACCGCCGCTTGTTCAACTGCGGAAATACGCAGTTGGACAAGCGCGAAAGGGCTTGACGTGACCTGACGCTGTCGACGGAATGGGTCACCTTGCCGTTCGCCAGGCTCGCCTTGATTCACAAGTAGCCGCCGTGCCATGCTGAGCCGAAGAAACTCGTACCCGGAGATGTCCCCTCAGCCCTGGGAGCAGCTGCATGCCGCAAACACCCCGGCGTCAGGCACGAGATTTCCGGCTCGGCGAGATGTTCGAGCGTGGTGCGCAGCGCCATCCTGACCTCCCGCTCTGGTTGTCTCACCCCCTCGACTTACGTCCCTCCCTGGGCACGCGGATACAACTGCGCGACGCTGCCGCCCTGGTGGCGGAGACCGCGGAGCAGCTCCGCGCCGCCGGAGTAGGTGTCGGCGACCGGGTTGCCTTGGTGAAGTCTCACCGCTTCGACATATCCATCCTGCAAGGAGCCGCAGCGCAGATCGGCGCGGTGCCGGCCATGCTGTGGCCGCACATGGACGCCGACGTCGCGACTGAGCTGATCATCCGCCTGGATCGGCCGTTTGTCGTCACTGATTCGCTGATCCGTAACGAGACGCTGGCCAAAGTCGATCTTCCCCGGCTGACATCGGGCGTTCTTACGGTGACGGACAGCGGCCTGGATGTGGAGCGGTTTTCACCGGACGAGCCCGAGCATCCGCTCACCTTGCCGCCTGATGTGGTAATGATCGCCCACAGTTCGGGCACGACCGGGGTGCCTAAGCTCGTCGGCTATCCCGATCTCGCACTGGGTGCGCACACCCAGTTCCAGGCGGGCGTCGCCGCCGCCCTCCGCATCCCCGGCCCTATCGCGTTTGCGGTGTCCTATCTCCACGGCCGCATGGTTTCGGCGCTGGGCGCCTCGTTCGCCAGGGGATATCCGATAGCCTTGCTCGACAACACCGACAGTGAAACTGCGGCGCGTATGTTCGCTGAGGTCCGCCCGCGCATCGCCGAGTCGTTCCCCAACGTGTACATCACCTGGGAGCGGCTGGCCGACCATCCCGACCGTCCTTTCTCCAGCGTCCGGTACTTCATCAACACCTTCGACGCGGTACATCCACGCACGGTGGCGAAGCTGCTTAACGCCTCCGAATCTCGTTTCCCGCTGTACTTCCAGGCATACGGCACCACCGAGACCGGGCCCCTGACGCTCCGGGTCCACACCCGCCAGACAATCCGGCGCTCCCCGGACGGCCGATGTGTCGGGTACCCGCTCCCGGGTTTCACCAAGGTGCGGCTACGGCAGCGCGCCGGGACTGACGACGCCCAGCGGCATCGGGGTGAGATCGAGTGCCGCGCGCTGGGTGCGTCGCGGGTCTACGTGGGCGAGCCGGAGCGGACCGCGCCGGGATCGCCGAAGTCGTGGTGGCGAACCGGTGATCTGGGTGAGCGCGGTCGGTTCCGCTGCCTGCACCTGCTGGACCGCATCGTTGATGAGGCCCCCGAGATAGCTAGCAACCTCGCCCTGGAGGACATACTGCTCCAGCGGATGCCCTCGCTCAGCGAAGTCGTCGTCCTCCCGGCCGAAGGCGATGGGCCTGCGATCCCCGTGGTCTGCACGGTCGACGAGGCCCCGTTTGAACTGGCCGCCTGGCATGCGGCCACCGCTGACCTGCCGGTGCTCGAGGCCCCTCTGCATCTGTCCTGGCAGCAGGTGCCACGAAGTTCGACCTGGAAGGTCCGGCGGCTGGCCCTGCGCGCTCAGCTGGCGACAGGGGCGCTGGCCGGGCGGGCGACGGGCGAAGGTCAGATCGGCCCGCCAGCGGAGCAGATCCGGTGAGTCGGCCGAGTGCCAGCGGACCGCCGGTGCCGGCGCCCCCGGGAAACACCGACCTGGCCGAGAAATGGTGGACCGCCGCCGGTGAGGTCGTGTTCACGCTTCCCGCCTTCCGCGAGCGGACGATGACCGCCGCCGACGCTGTGCAGTGGCTGCAATGCTCGTCGGCGGAGCTTGACGCGCTGGCTGCGGCGGGGCTCCCCGTCGTCGGGTGCGACCGGGAAAGCGGAGACGCGCTTTACGATTCCCATGACGTGATTAACGTAGGACTCGCAGCGGCCCGCGGCGCCAGCAGTGCCGAACTCGGACAGCGATCACTCCTTCGCTATGCCGCCGACGAGCCTGCCACCTGGATCGATCCGGCCAATTGGTCAGTGACCTGCTCCTACAGCTGCGACCTGGGGCCGGGCTGCGTCGATGGCAGCTGGCAGGTGGGCGAGCCAGCGTTGGCCGCTTTCGGCGGCATGCTGGTGAATTGGGCTGTGGATCCCGTACCGGCAGCCGGCATGATCCGCGGCAGGCAGGTCAAAATTCACGCCAGTTTCGCCGCTGTGGGCAGCGTACGGAAGGTCGTGGCCCAGGAGATCAAGGCCGTATACGACGACGCGCTGAACCGCCTTTGCTCCGGCCGGCTCCGCTATCAGTGGCTGCCGTCCAGATTGCGGCGCGATCCGGTCGCTGCCATCGAACTAGGTGTCGCCGACTGCCTGGCGCTGAGCCTGCACCTAGCCGCGAATCTGGAACGCTCGGGGTTTGAGGCCACGACCCGGACGGTGACCGCGCTCGGGCTGGTGGGCATCGACCACGCGTGGGTAGAGGTACGTGACGTCGACAGGAACTGGAAGATTCTCGATCCCGTGTTCGCCTACCTCGCGCTCAGCATGCGCCGGACCCGGCCCGAATTCCGGGAGTTTTGCTGTGGCTCGGCCAGCTCTCGGGTACTACCCTGGCGGCGCACGGCTCGCGAAGGCGTGGTATCACATCACTGTGCGCACGGCCCGGCCAGCATAAGCTCGGCGATCACGACGGGAGTAGTGGCCGGTGAGTGAGGCACAAGAACTGCTGTCAAAGCTGATCGGCGACAACATCGCGAAGACCGTACAGGCTGACGTTGACCTGTCGGCGGCAGGTGTTGGCTCGGGTGATCTTATCAGGTTGGTACTGCTGATCGAGAATCACTACGACGTCGCGCTTAGTGCTCGGGACATCGACGGCATGCGCACACTTGGCGACATCGACGCCGTGATCGACCGGCTGAGACTATCCCGCTCGTCAGCCGTGCGGAATGGTGGGTGACCACCGGTGTGGACGCAACAGCTACTTCAGCGCTGTGCGCTGCGCTGGCCCGATCGCGTTGCGATCATCGACGGAGACCGTTTGACCACCTTCCGGGAACTCGAGCGCCGTACCGCGGCGCTCGCGTCGGGTTTCGCCGAACTCGGCCTGACCCGTGGCACTCGCGTAGCCGTGCTGTCGCCCAACCGAGCCGAGGTGATTGAAACGTATCTGGCGCTCGGCCGTGTCGGAGCGGCGTTTGCGCCGCTTAACCCCACTGGCGTCGCGGCTGAGCAGCTCGTCCTCGCCGACCATGCCGAGGTAAGCGCCTTCGTCGGCGCTGCGGCCGACCTCGACCGGGTGGGGGTGCGGTCCAGCGGTCGGCCGGTGCTGGCCTTCGAGGACTCGTGGTTCAAGATCACCGCCAGCACGGACCCGCCCGGTCCCGTTGCGCCTGCCGATGCGGGAGACATTCTCGCCGTCCTTCATACCTCGGCTACTACGGGGCAGGCCAAGGGCGTCATGACCGATCACCGGTCGCTGCGGTCTATCACCCTCGGTTTCCTCGCCGAGACGGAGCTAGAAGACGACATCGTCTTTCTCAACTGTGATCCGCTATACCACGGTGCGCTGGTGATGCCGCTCATCTACCTCGCAGCCGGCGCGACGATCGTGCTCATGCCGTCGTTCACCCCGCAGGGATGCCTCGCTACGCTGGAGCGCACGCGCGCTACGCATTTGTGGCTGGTACCGGAGATGCTGCGCTTTCTGCTGCACGCACGGGGGCTGGCGACTGCCGACATTTCCTCGCTACGCGAGATTCTTTACTCAGCGGCCCCGATGCCACCCGACGTGCTGGCAGCCGCCCATGAGCGAATCGGCTGCCGGTTCCGGCAGATCTACGGCATGACCGAGGCGGGTGGTCCCATAGCGCAGCTGCGTCCGGAGAACCACGATTTCTCCCCTGCGGGCATGCTCGGGCGCACCCGTTCGGTGGGCAGCGTTCTGCCGGGTGTGAGCCTCGTGGTGCTCGACGAGAATGGTGCTCAGCTGCCCGCGCACGCGATGGGCGAGGTCTATCTAGCCGGCGATGGACTCATGCGCGGATATCTCAATGACGCCGACGCCACCCGCGATGTGCTGGCCGGCGGCTGGCTGCGCACCGGAGACCTTGGACGGCTTGACGAGGACGGATTCGTCTATCTCGTCGGACGAAGTAAGGACATCATCGTCCGTGGTGGTCAGAAGGTCTTCCCGGCCGAGGTAGAGCGCGTACTGATAGAGCATCAAGACATCGCTGAGGCGGCAGTCGTCGGAGTTCCCGATCCGGACTGGGGCGAGGTGCCGGTCGCGTTCGTGGCGCCCGTGGCCGGAGCCAAACTTAGCGCGGATGAGGTGCTGCGATTTTGCGTGTCCCGGCTTGATAACTATAAGCGTCCTATCGGCATCCACGTCACGACTGCCCTGCCCAAAAACCCGGCCGGAAAGGTGCTCCGGAGGCAATTGCGGGCATGGCTGGACGCCGAAAGCCCATCCGAAGTGAGGGAATGAATTACTATGGCCAGTGCCTCGCCTGATGTCCCGCAGAACTCCGACCCCAGCGCCGACCTGATCTATAAACTTGACCTGCAGTACGCGCGGCAGGATCGCTGTCCGGTCGGCGATGGCCTGGAACTGTACTATGAAGTCCATGGATCGGGCGATACCACGATCTTGTTTCTCAACCACATGTTCCTCATCGCGCCCGTCTGGCGCGGCCTGACCGATCAGCTAGCCAAGCGTTACCAGCTGGTGTTCTATGACCTTCGTAATCAGGGCGCATCCACTCGATATCCTGGGCCGATACGCTGGTCGGACCACACCGATGATCTTGAGCGGCTGCTCGACCACATCGGGATTGACAAGACATATATCATAGGTACGTCCATTTCCGCGCTAGCCGTGCGCGACTTCGCGCTCGATCACCCCGACCGTGTCAAAGGGCTGGTGCAGTGCGGCCCCGCATTCTCGCCGTACGGTGATCGTCGCCGGATAATGATGACCGATTCCTGGCTGGCGAGCCTGCGGTGGGGGGGCCTTGAGGGACTGTGGGACCAGCTGTACGGACTGGTGTTCAGCGACTCCACGATTCAGCAGGGCGGCGAGGCCATGTATCTGGCGCTGCGGGAAGCGTTCTGCGCGCAGCACACGCCGGAGCAAATCGAGGTGAACCTGGCCGCGGCGCAGTCCACCAGCGACGATCCCGACAAGCTTCGCCGCATTACCGCCCCCACCCTGCTCATGCTCGGTGACAGCGACTGGATGTGGGGAGAATCCAACCGTGAGGAGGCCCTCCGCTTGATGCCGCACAGCAGCCTGCAGATGATCCCGCGGGCCGGGCACCTGCCTTACTTTGAGGCAAATCAGGCGTTCCAGCAGGGGATCATGGAGTTCGTCGACAAGTGCGAGGCTGAGCTTAGGCACGGCGTCATGAGCGGCTCCTCGCCCCAATGACCGGCGCTCACCGGGCCAGCACCAGCCTGGGGCCGGTGCCCTGGGCTGCCAATATGAGGAGAACTTACATTGACAGGCACCTTAGGCGATGACCGTCGGCAAGAAGTGGCTGAGCGCCTCGACTCCATCTTGCGCGAAGTGTGGCCCGGTCACCCCAGCGACGCGGCAGACCCAGACGTCAACCTGATTTCCGCGGGCGTGACATCGGCTCAGCTAGTCACATTTCTGGTGCGGGTGGAAGATTCCTTTGCCCTGGAATGGGACGAGAAGAAGCTGCCCGCAGGCGCGCTTAGCTCGCTCGGTGCCATCGCCAAGGTAGTGCTCGAATCATCTGCCAAGCCGAGCATCGGTGAGACCTTCCAGTGATGACGCGGCGTCAGGATGAGCTTCCGCCCTGGTTGGGTTTCCCAAGATCGGCCAGCCGGGGTCAGTTCGGCGGTTTGACTTCATATAGAGTTGGCTCGCCGCGCGGCCAGCGCTGGCCCTGTCAGGCTTTCATGACTTCAAAATGCGGCTGATGCCCCGAGGAATGGTAAGTTGGATCACGCACGCTGGCGGTCAGGCGGTTGCTCTGGTCGGTCTCGCGTACGCATGTCCGTTGAGCAAAACGGCCGGAGGCAATATAGCAAGCCATTATACCTGCCGGTCCTCATCCCGTCAAAATACCCTGGTCTGAAACACTTGTAAGCGACCCGTATAGGATCCTAGGACGTTTTCGTTCAATGTTAAGGAGCTAGCGCCAGATGGAGCCGACCGCCGACCGCCGCCTATGGAGAATTGCTCGGTCGTGCATGACGGGAGCCAGGTGGACATTCGCAGTTGTCGGAATCGTAGTCGTGCTGTCGTCAGTATTGGGGCTGTGGCTGAACAACCACCTCTCTAGTGCGCTGTCCAGCTACAGCGCCCGGTCGTCCCAAAGCGAAATCGGCTTTCGAAAAGCGCTAGACGCGACCGGCATCGACTTCCGTGAGGGCCTTGTCGTCCTGGTCCGCTCCGACTCCAGGCTGTCGGCCACGACGCCGCCGCCGCCGAGCGTCATGCAGGTGCAGCACGTTCTCGCCTCCGTGAACGGCGTGCAGCGTGTCGTCGACTATGCGACCGACCATTCTCCGACCATGATCTCTAAAGACGGCCGAAGTACCTACGTAGTCGGTTACGTCGGTGGCGGCAACGAGAAGACTAATACCCAGAACGCTCAGAAGGCTCTGGATGCCGTTCCCAGCCTGCGAGGACAGTTCGTGCTCGGTGGCCCGACGGTCGGCAACGTCGGCATCGCGCAAGAGTCGACAAAGGATCTGGGGCTCGCCGAGACGGTGGCCTTTCCCGTGGTGTTTATCCTCATGCTGTTCATATTCCGAGGGCTGATCGCAGCTTTGCTGCCACTGATTAGTGCCACTGTGACGATAACGGCCGCACTGGTTCTGCTGATGCCGTTCGTCGCCACGCTGCAGATATCGGTGTTCGCCCTGGAGCTCATCTTCGCCCTGGGCCTCGGGTTGTCGATCGACTTTTCGCTACTTGTGGTCACGCGATATCGCGAGGAGGTAGCCGTTCATGGGGTTGGGCTGACGGCGATCCGCGCAATGATCGGCACTGCTGGCCGTACGGTGTGCTTCAGCGCGCTCACGATCAGCGTCGCTCTCGCCTCATTGTTTGTGTTTCCAATCCCGTATCTGTACTCAATGGCAATTGCAGGAATACTGGTTTCCCTGTGCGCGGCCGTGTCCGCGGTGATCGTGCTGCCGACAGTCCTGCTGAAGCTGGGCAAGCATGTCGATTCACTGGCGCCCGCACGCTGGCGCCAGCGCTCAGAGCAGGCCGGGGGATCCCGCTTCTGGTATCGCTGGCCGCACTTCGTGATGCGGCGCGCGGTCCCGCTGGCCCTGGTGGTCGTAGTGATCATGCTCGGCCTCGCGTCGCTGGGCCGCGCCCCCCGATTCAGCGGAGTCGACTCTTATGTTCTGCCGACTACCAGCAACGCCCGCGTCGTGGCAGACAATCTTACCGCTGACTTCCCCGGCTTTCAGACGCAGCCGGCGATCACCCTGGTTCAGGGCGGCCAGGGCGACGCGTCCGCCGTGACGGCATACGCGCGTAAGCTCCGCGCGGTTCCGCACTTGACGGTCACTCAGCCGCGGTATTCTGGCAAGAACCTGTGGGTTATCGAAAGCTTCATTAACGCCGAGCCTCTGTCCGTGACGGCGCAGTCGACGGTACATGCGATGCGTGCTGTCTCAATCACGTCACCGCGCTGGGTTACCGGGACCACCGCGAACTTCGTCGACATGACGGCCAGCGTGGCGCGCGGCCTGCCGTGGGCGGGACTGATCGTGGCGCTGGCGGTTCTTATCGTGCTGTTCGCGCTGACCGGCTCGGTAATTCTACCCGTTAAGGCGCTCCTGATGAACGTACTGACGTTGGGAGCGGCCTTTGGCGCGCTCGTATGGGGATTTCAGCACGGGCACCTGCAAGGCGCCCTCGGGTTCACGTCTAACGGAACCCTGGAATCCTCGACGCCGGTGCTGATCGGGGCACTCGTAATCGGACTGTCGACGGACTACGAGGTATTCCTGCTGGGACGTATCAAGGAGGCTCATGATCATGGCGAGTCGCTGAGAGAGGCAGTTGCGGTCGGGCTGGAACATACCGGCAGGGTTGTCACGGCGGCGGCGTTGCTATTCTGCGTCGCGATCGGCGCACTGGTTATTTCACGAATCGAATTTGTCAAGGAGCTAGGGTTCGGAGCCGCGTTTGCCGTCTTCGTAGACGCGACATTGGTCCGCGCGGTCTTGGTGCCGGCTCTCATGCTGCTGCTGGGCCGATGGAACTGGTGGGCCCCCGGACCACTAGCCCGCCTGCATTCTCGCGTTGCCCCACCGGTCGCGGATCTGGAAAGAGCGGGCAGCCGCTAGCAAATTAACTGTGCAGATAGTTTCTCCGCGGTCGCAGCGACAAGGACGGACAATGGCAAACAGACGGCTCATGAAAATGATGACATCTGGATGAGCGACAACGGTAGCGTTACCACCGGAGTCGGATCCCGCAGCTACGGCGAAGTGCTTAGACTTGACCAGCTCCTTGCCATGCAAGAACGGATCGCGAACGCGCCCGACGCTCTCTTCTTCATCACCGTTCACCAGGTATACGAACTCTGGTTCATGATAGTGCTGGACGAACTGGAGCAGGCACGCGATGCGATGGACTCCGACAGTGTGCATCGCGCATGTTATCACCTGCGCCGGGTGAAAAGCATTGAAGATGTCCTAGTAGCCCAGGTAGCTACGCTTGAAACGCTGAGCGTCAACGGCTTCGCGGCGATCCGTGAAAAGCTCGGAGCGTCGAGTGGGCTCCAATCGGCGCAGTTCCGGGAGATCGAGTTCCTCTCCGGGCTCAAGGACTGGGAGTACCTCGACACAGTCGAGTGCACCGATAACGAGCGCGCTCGCCTGAGGCAACGGCTCACCGAGCCCACTATAGCGGAGCGGTACGACGCGCTACTGGCACGGCATGCTTCGTCCGATCTCCCTGAGCTGACGCGACGCGACGCCAATTCACCCTTGCTCATGCTGGCCGAGCTTTTGCTCGACCACGACGAGGGAATGGCGCGCTGGAGGGCTAGGCACGTGCTGATGGTGGAGCGACTAATCGGACACAAAAAAGGTACGGGCGGTTCCGACGGGGTGGGGTACCTACTGTCGACGATGAGTAAGCGATTCTTTCCTGATCTCTGGGAGATCCGTTCGCGGCTGTGAATAATCTCTATTTCAGTCGTACTTTTCGGTGACCTGACGAGTTACCCGCTGGCCGTCCCTGACTGCGACGAAGAGACTTGATCGACGCCGGCATCATCCGCGCGCGGGGAGGCGGTCCGCTCGCCGAGAACTTTGCCGCCTTCGCCAGGCATCGGGGCGGGCAGTGTCCGGCTGCCGATCTCATGTGCAGTGGAGTCGCAGACAGCGCCTGAGTCATCTGGCGTCCCCGGCAACTGCTGGAGGCGACGGAGGGGTAATAGGGAGGAAGACCGTGGAAACAGCAGAGTCAGCCGACGTGGTAATCGTGGGCGGCGGCGTCGGCGGCGGGGGTCTGGCCACTGTGCTCGCACGGGCAGGTATCGACGTCGTCGTGCTGGAGCGCGACTCGGCGTACCGCGACAAAGTACGCGGTGAGAGCATCGTGCCGTGGGGCGCCGCCGAGGTTAGCCGGCTGGGACTCACCGACGAGCTCATCGCCGCGGGCGGCCATTGGGCGCGCAGGTGGGTCGCCTACGACGAGGTGATGGATTCCGCCCTTTCGGAACAGCGTGCCCTCGACCTCGGCAGCCTCATTCCCGGGGTGCCGGGTTCACTGAATATGCCGCACGCCGACCTGTGTGCGGCACTGCACGGGACGGCGCTGGCTGCGGGCGCCCGCGCCTCGATGGGTGTTCGGGGCATTGAGGTGATACCCGGTCTCGCGCCGGAGGTACTGGTCAGCGACGGTTCGACGACCACGAGGCGAATCCGGACCCGTCTCGTGGTTGCCGCTGACGGACGCGCGTCTACTCTTCGGCGGCGGCTGGGCGTGACGCTGCATCGCAACGAACCCCCGCACCTCTTGAGCGGCCTGCGGGTGCAGGGGCTGGGCGATATCCAACAGCATGCCGAGGTCCAGGCCATCGAGGATGACGTGTACTTCCTCGGAATGCCACAGCGAGATGGCTGTGCCCGGCTCTACCTCGCTTTGGCGAATGACCACTCTTACCGGCTCGTCGGCCCGAACGCGGCCAGAGAGTTCCAGCGTGCAGCATGGCAGCACTGCATACCCGACATGGCAGAGTGGGGTATCGCTCAGCCGGCCGGGCCGTGCGCGACCTTCACGGCCGAGGATGCATGGGTCGACACACCGGTCCTGGGAGGAGTGGTGTTCATTGGTGATGCCGCCGGTTACGCCAATCCCATTATCGGCCAGGGATTGGCCATGACTTTCCGCGATATCCGAATCATTAGCGAGGTACTGATTGTCGAGAAAGAGTGGACAGCCGCGATGCTCGACGGCTACGTGGAGGAAAGGAAAGAGCGGTTGGCTCGCATACGCGCGGTTGGGAGGCTCTTCGTCAAGGTCTTCGTTCCACTAGGCCCCGAACCGCGGGAATTTCGCATGCGAGCTGGCGAACTAATGGAAGGCGATCCTCGCATGTACCTGCCGATTGCTGCCATGTTCGCCGGTCCAGGCACCATTCCCAGCGTTCGGTTCGTGGACCAGCTTACAGAGGTACTCGCACGACTGGCCCAGGCGGAGCCCGTCGAGGATGCCGTTTGGCGTCGGTGACCGGTGGTCCAGTGATGTTGCAGGCGCACTGTGACCGACCGGTAAACCTGCCGCGATGCTTGGCGATGGAGACCTTCAGCTGAGCAGGTGCCGAGTGTTACTGGCAGGGTGCCACAGTGTGTCCCATGCGCTGTGTCCCATGCGCTGCTGTGACTCGATTGATCGGTTTCAGGTAGGCCGCGGTAAGGCAATGTTCAACAACTGGACGATCGATGCCCAGGCGGAGCTGGTCGGGTCAATCATGTCGAAATGATCCGCGCCCGGCTGGGGCAGAAAGGCGCACTGGTCGCCGACCTTCTGGGCGGCCCTTGCGTACTCCTCGCTCAGCGCGAGCGGAACATCAGCGTCTTGGGTGCCATGCACAAGCGTCTGTCGAACGCGCAAGGGCAGCAGCATCCTCGGGCACGCCTGGGCGTAAATCTCGGGAATGTCTTGCGGACCGCCGCCCAGCAGCTCAAATACCACGGCATCACTCAGCCGACGCTGGGCCGCTGCGGCCAGATCGCAGACCCCGGCGAGAGATATGACGTGTGCCGGAGTTAGCCGGGGCACCCCCCAGATCGCCGGCAGCCGCGACCTGGCCGCCGACCACAAGGCTAGCTGGCCTCCCGCTGAGTGGCCTATGACCACGAGCCGAGCTAGGTCCAGGCAGTGCTCTCCAGCGAGGTCGGCAAGAAAGTCAATGCCCTGCGCGACGTCCTCAAACGTCCCGGGCCAGCCACCTCCGCTCATGCCGATCCGCCGGTATTCAAGGTTCCAGACTGCATAGCCTCGTGAGCACAGATCAGCGGCTAGCGCGTGCATAACATCCAGCGGGTAGCGCGCTCGCCAGTATCCACCGTGGATAAGTACTACAACCGGCAGGGAGCCGCTCCGGCCGCGCCATAGCTGCCCGAACTGATCAGCGTTGGCACCGTAACGAATGCGCCGAAAGACATCCGATGGCGTTTCGCTGAGCCGCTGCAGTCTGCCTAGATCCTCCGATAGTGGGCCTCCCGCGGTGCCCGATCCGGCGTGCACTTATACCCCCCGGCGCCGCTCAGAATTGGTCATTCCTCGCTCCAAGCCATTGCGTGCCCGCCTGCGCACGACCGAGTGTCCCGACTATGCCCAGGGCCCATGACGAGTACTGCCGCAATCCGTACAGCAACGGCGAGGCAAGCTCGGTGGGATGTAGCGCCACCCGGGCCACCCTGCCGAATACAACTACGTGGTTCCCAACCAGCATGGATTTTATTACCTCGCAGTCTGCGATCGCGTGTGCGTCGTCAATGAGATGCGGACCGGCGGCGTGGTCGTCGCGATGCCAAGCGATCCGCTCGAATCGATTGGGAGCTCCCGAAGCGAACAACTCAGCCGTAGACTGCGCCTGGTGATGCAGCAGGTTAACAGTAAAAGCGGACTGACTGAGTACGGCTGTCAGGGTCGGGCTGCCGTCGCGCAGGCAGATCAGCAGTGTCGGCGGCGTGATCGCTACGCTGCATAGCGAGGAGCATGTCATCCCATACGGCGTTCCGCCGCCGCCCGTAGCCGTTACGATCGCCACTCCGCTCGGGAAGGCGGCCATCAGCGCACGGAAATCGGCCCTAGATGCTTCGCTTCGCCGCGGGGCCCGGCGTCGCGCCAGCAGCATGCAGGCCGGACCGGTCATCGCGGTCGTCACCAGGGTCATGACTATCATCGCGGCGAAAAGGTCCGCGGTAAAGATGTGGAGGCTATACCCGGCTTGAAGGACGACCAGCTCAGTGAGGCCGCGCGTGTTGAGTAGCACGCCGAGCCGCAGGCTGAACTCCTGGGACTTGCCAGTAGACCGCGCCCCGACATACCCGCCCAGCACCTTGCCTACGGTAGCCAGAACGGTGGCCACCACGATCGCGCCCCACGGCACCGCCGTCAGTCCGATCGAGAACGCGGCGATCCCGGTGGATACAAAGTAGACGGGCACCAGCCGGCCGCCCAGGCCGGACAGCAGGCCTGCCGCCGTGCCCCACCGTGATTCCGCTGGGATGGCAAATCCCACCGCGAGCGCGCCAAAGACATTGGTCAGGCCACCCCGCTGGGTCAGGTCAGAGGCGGTCAGTGCCGCTACCGCAATCAGCACCGCGGTCAGCCACGGCTGCGCGGCCGTTAGCCGCCCCGCCCGCTGCCTGCGCAGCAGCCGGGCGGCGAGCACGGCGCCCACAGTTGTCCCGACCGCCGTCGCGGCCGGCACCAAGGAGGACACCGACAGGCCTACGGTGAGGCCGATCACTAGCGCGAGCAACAGCCACGCGACGACATCGGTCACGACCGCGGAGGCCATGGCGAGTCTGGCCACCTCACTGTTCGCCTGCCCGGAATCCGCCAAGATCCTTGCCAGGACCGGCACGGCCGTCACCATCATCGCTGCTGCCAGTAGCAGCACAAGCTCGGCGGCCGGCGCCCGCCCGCGCAGCGCCGGGTCACCATCGATCTGGACCCATGCACCGAGTGCGCACCCAGAGGCCAGCGGGAGCAGCAGCGCTCCGGCCGTGACCCGGGTTAGGGCGCGCCGACCGGGAAAATCAGCGGTGCGTATATCTCTGGCCACGCCGACCAGGAACAACTCTAGTCCAATGTTACCGAAATCGCGCAGCGCGCCGACCACTTTTGGGGGCAGCAGGACGGCGAGCACGTGGTGGCCGCCGACAGCGAAGATCAGCGGCGCAATGAGCAAGCCGACCGCAATTTCTGCAACTACCCCTGGCTGCCGCAGGCGGCCTGCCGCCCGTCGGCCCATGTACGCAGCGAGCAGCACCGCAGCCAGGGCAGCTAGCACATGACCGGCCGTAGCCGCGTATCGGGCGATATTCATTTACGGCCCACCATTTGGTTGTCATGTCGACCTTCCACATCACAGTATAACAAATAATAGAAGCACCCCACACTGCACTGGACTCTACGACTCGCCGCAAAGCTATCTGGGGCCGTCAGCTGGCAATTCGATGGCTACAGAAGAAGCGGCGTGAAGATTGCGCGTGAGCCGACTCGAATATCAACCTTCGCATGATCGCGATGCCCTCAGGGTCTGTCGATTATTAACCCGGATCATTCACGTGGTCTGATGACTGGCTGTGTCCGCGCCCCGAGTGGTGTTCGTGATCTTGATTGTAGGGCTGGGTCGTGACAGTGGCCCGGCTGGCGGGCCGGGTGGCCGGGGTTCCACGGGCCGGTGGTGGCGTGGTCGTCGGGACAGGGCACGTGCTGTGCTGATCAGGGCGGGGTGGCCAGGGCGCTGATCCGGTCCCAGGCGGTGACGATGGCCGGGGCCCAGGGCCAGCTGGCCTGGATTTTCAGGTGGCGCCGGCGGGCGCCGCGGGTGATCCGGGCGGCGGCGTGCAGGATCTTGTACCGCAAGGTCTTGGGCTCGGCTCGGGCGAGGTCACCGTCCAGGGCGAGCAGCCGCAGCCACGCCAGCAGCGTCGCGGCGATCAGCGCGACGTGAAACCAGGCGGCGTTCAGCCGGAAGTCGCGGGACGGGAACCGGCCGATGCCGCAGTCCTTCCCGGTCCGGATGCCGTCCTCGACCCGGGCGCGGACCCGGTGCGCGGCGTCGATGTAAGCCGGGCTGGCGCGCCAGCCCCGCACCGTGACGGGCAGGCTGGTGACCCACAGGGAGTACCGCCACCCGCCGGCGGTCTCGAACAGGGAGAGCTGCGCGCCCGGGTGCGGCCGCTCACGGCGGGCGAGCACCCGCATAGGCGCGGGCCAGCCGTCGAGCTGGTCCCCGGCCGGCCCTTCGCGCAGCAGCCCGGTCAGCTCGGTGACGTGCGCTTCCTCTACCCAGCAGCGAGCGTGCGCGCACTGCCGGGCGGTGCAGGCGTCCCCGGCGCGGCGCCCGCGGACCTCACCGCGGCCGTCCACGGCGATCTGCCACGCGATCTCGGGGACCAGCCGGATGGCCCGGCGTTCCCGCTCGCCCAGCGCCCACCCGACCGACCAGGTGACCTGGTAACCGCGGCGGGCCGCCAGCTCATCCAGGCGGGTGACCAGATCATGACTGACGCCGGCCCCGTCGCAGGTCACCATCAGCCGGCGCCGCTGCGCCGGCGGCAGGGCGGTGATCGCCGCGTCCAGTACCGTCCGGTGATCCGCGGCCGTGTTACTGCCCGCTGACCCTTTCCGCAGCACCCCGGCCAGCGGCTCATGGGGTGCCCCGAAGCTTCCGGACAGTCCATCCAATAGGATGAACGTCTGGAAAGGTGATAGCAACTATGCCTCGACCGAAGAAAAGCTTTTCTCCCGAATTCAGGGAGGAAGCCGTGAAGTTGGTGATCGAGACGTCGCGCCCGGTTGCCAGAGTAGCGAAGGAGCTTGGTATCAACGAAGGCACCCTCGGTAACTGGGTGGCTGCCTACCGTCGTGAGCATGCCGGCGAAGAGCCACCGCTAACCGTGAGCGAGCGCGCGCGGCTGCGCGAACTCGAACGGGAAACCCGGGAAGTTAAGATGGAGAATGAGTTCCTGAAAAAAGCCGCCGCGTACTTCGCCAGAGATCATCGGTGACTGATATATTCGAGTTCATCGACGCGGAGTACGCCTTGATCGCAGCCAGTCTTAGCAATCGGATTTAACGGGCGATTCTAATTTTCCGGGATATACGGGCTTCTCCGCGGGAGTTTCTCCCTGGAGTGGGAGGCTCTGGCGAACGCGCGAGTGGATCGGGG
>JAABUX010001423.1_pt1 | contig 36501 bp, 37 predicted proteins | sample 5561851 | NCBI WGS metagenome assembly JAABUX01 (sample SAMN10711883, study PRJNA513361) | rock metagenome | isolation source: Antarctica rocks | place: Antarctica: Victoria Land, Richard Nunatak red sandstone | collected 2016-01-03 | reverse complement strand
CGCAGCGTGCCCCGGGCACCGCAAGAATGGCAGGTGTACTGGCCGGTCTCCGGGTTGAGGGTAAGCGATCGTTGGTGATCGCCGCCATGGATCGGGCAGAAGAAGCGTTCGCGGCCGCCCGCACGGCGCGGCGCCGGATCGTAGGCGTCGAGGTCGGCACGGGAGAGAATGGGCCGCCCCGTCGACGTCGTGGGCAAGGGCAGTGGACGGCCGGGAGCCGGGGCGGCGCTCATCGGTCTTCCTCCTCGAGCGTGCAGTGGTCGCCGCGTAAGAGGAGCTTGATGGGGCGACCAGATAGTCCCTGGCGGTTTTTGTTAATGATGATCTCGACACGCTTGTTCGGGCTCAGTGGCGCGTCTTTCTCAACCTTGCATGGCTGCAGCGTCATCACGACATCGGCGTCATACTCGATATCGCCGCTCTCCTTGAGGGCGCTCATGCCGCCCTCCTCGTAATTCGCGCGGTTTTGTGAGCTGATGGCCAGGACCGCCGTGCCGTAGCGCTCCCCCAGAGCACGCAACGCCGGCGTGAACTGGTTGATGTGCCTGCGTACGCCGTCCTCAAGGGAGGCTGGACCGGACGCCCGCTTGACCCAGGCTTGCAGGTAGTCCACAACGATGAGCGCCGGCGGCTGCCCTGCCTGTTCGATGACCTGCTCAATGACCTCGGCGAGGTTGGGCATCACCGCGCGCGGGGTGCAGAGGTAGAGCTTTCCATCAAGTTTAGCCAGCTCACCGACGCCCGCCTGCCAGGTCGCTGGTGCAACCTTGCCTTTAAGGGCATCGGCGTAACTTAGTCCCGCCAGCCGCGACACTGTCTTGCGGGCCAGGTCCGTCGCGTCGTTCTCAAGGCTGAAGTAGACAGACGGACGCCCCGCTTGGGCGATTGTCGCGGCGATCTGGAGGGCAAGCGTGGTCTTGCCCGCGCCCGGTTGGGCGCCTACGATGTAGAGCTTGCCGGGCTCCAAGCCGTTGAGCGTCTCGTCAAGGTGGTCGAGTCCCGTGCGCACACCGACGACGCCGCCGTTCTTCCGCGCGGCATCTTTACGTACTTGATAATCGTCCAGAAGCTGGCCGGCCAGGTCGTCCATCTTGACGAGGAGAGGCTCAGCGGCGGTCTTCTGCTCCTGGACGAGGGTGCGCAGTTCGTCCAGGGCGCGCCCGGCCTGTGGGGTTAGTGCGACGTCGTCAGCGCCGTGTTGCTGGGCCAGGGCGGCAAGGCCGGCGGCGACGTGAAGGAGGCGTTCGGCAAGAGGAGAGGGACCGGCGTTGGCTGTCACAGGAGAGGATCCTTTCGACGGCAGGGGACGTATCTCCTCGTATTGCACACGAGAGGGCGCGCGTTAGCAAGCGCCCCTCGGTGTGCCCGTTATAGCTATTAAAGCTATTAAAACTATTACCCCCCCTTTTCGTGCTCAAAATTGCCATCAGATTCACGGGTTCCTGCCATCAGATTCACGGGTTCCTGCCATCAGATTCACGGGTTTTGGCCATCAGATTCACGGGTTTTGGCCACCAGATTCACGGGTAGTTATCCACATTGCACCCCGAAGTTGCCATCAGATTCACGGGTAGCATCACCCAACTTGCCAGCAGATTCACTGGGTACTAGGATGGAAAAGCCTCCGCTTTCCGTCCCTTGCCGCGGCGTAGTTCCGCGTCGTACCGCTCCTCGATCCGTGCATCGGCCCGGATGATGATCTTCTGCGTGAGGTAGCCCTTGAGTTTGTTCTGTCCATGAAGGCCTGCCGGAACGGCCGTCCACGCGTCGAGATTGGGCGACGCCGCGTCGATGATCTCGTTGTCTTGCTCGATGCGGATCAGGCCGTTTTTGACCAGATCGCGCAGCGCTGTCTCGAGTTGGTCGATCGTCCGTTGTTGGCGTTGCCAGTTGATCGGGATGCGCGCACCTCCGAAGAGCTCACTCATCTTGCGTTCGAGGCGCTGGCTGTTCTGCCCATTGATGCGCAAGTGCAGCGCAAAGTAGTGCGCGAGACGCTTGGCCACTTGTTTTGACCCGTGCAGCGCGACCGTCTCTTGTTGCAAGTACCCGACATAACGGTTGGGCGGTTCAAGGAAGGTGGGAAACCACGTCGGGAAGGAGTAGTGCCAGCCGAGCGTCGCGTCGTTGTCACGGCGCGTCAGGTCGCCGGTGATGCGCACCACACGCTCGCGCCAGTCCACCGGGACCTTGCGCGGGCGCCCGTCCGGCCCGGCCTCGAGAATCTGCAGCGACGTCGTGCGGACATGGAGATGGGCCAACCGGTTCATGCTCTCGGCGACGCTGGCGCGCATGACAGGACTGTGTCCCGCCGAGTACCCTTTGTTCTTGTTCTTGGCGATCTTACGATAGTCGAGGGCACGGGCGTCGGTAATGTAGGCCGATGCATCGGCATTGTTACTGGTGAGCACCTGCTCCATCAAGATGGAGAACAACTCCCAGTCGTCGATGCTCAAGCCGTCGCGGATCGCGTTCATCGCTGCGACCTGGGCCTCGCTGTCTTTCTGTGAGACGACATCGGGCGTGAGCGTCAAGACGATCTCGCCACTCGACAGCGCCAGTGTGAACTTGGGGAAGCCCTTTGCGGTCTGTGCCCACTCGTCCTTGAACGCGACGCAGGCAGTGAAGATGGCGAGGCTGACCTGACTGGACAGGATGCGTCCGAGGCCGACCTGCCCATCGTGCATGAACGCCTGTAGCATTGGCGGCCGTGGTGTCGGCTTGAGCGCATGGGGCTCATCGACCAGGCCGAGCAGCCCCATGATCCACCGCGGCAGATCAGCGCGCGCCCGGTAGAAGTTGTTGTTCGGGCCAACGATGACGCGCTGGCTCTCCCAGAGGGAGCGGAAGAGCACACGAATCTGACTGTCGTCCGCCGTGTTCGGGTCAGGCGGGATGTCGGAGGCGGAGAGCTTGAGTTGCTGAAAGACGGCGGCCAGATCGTCCGTCGTAAGAGGATCCGCGTTCGTCTTCAGCCAGGCGTCGAGGCGCGTGAGCAGGATGTCTGTATGCTCAGCCGCCTCGGCCGCGTTGCTCGTCAGCATGGCCTGTAGCTCGTTCTCGGCTGGCTCCGATGTGACGATCGTTGAGACGTCGCCGGCGTCGCCGAACAGGGGTTGCTGTGTCTCGTCGTTCATCACCATTCTCCCACGGTCGTCTTGAGGTGTGTATCGTCCCACTTGGCATAGACCCGCGCGGTCTCGATCGAGGCATGGCCCAGGTGGCGGGCGGCGTCTTCGAGCGAACGTGTCTCGTGAAAGACGCGTGTCCCGGCCGTGTGGCGCAAGCTGTGGATGCCGAGCGACGTGACGCCGGCGCGGGCGCAGAGAACTTTCATGCGGCGCCAGGCGTTGAAGCCCGAGCGATACGGCAGCACATAACGGCTCCGCTCTGTAGGAACGCTCCTGTCCTCGTCGTCTCTGAGGTCCTTGAGCGCCTCAACGAGCGACCGGCTCAGCGCGACGCTGCGCATCTTGCCGCCCTTGCCCTGGCGCACGACGAGGGTCCGTCCCGCAAGGTCGATATCCTCCCAGCGCAAGGCCGTCATCTCGGAGACACGCAGGCCCGCGTGCGCACCCAGGAGCACGAGCACCTTGTCGTCACCCGCGGCCGTGGTGAGCAGGCGCTCGACGACCGCGTCATCGTACGGCGCGCGCTTGTCCCACGCCGGCGTCGGATCGGTGGGGATGTGAACGTCGGCGAAGGGGTCGGCGGTGGTCGCCTTTGCCCAGCGGAGAGCAGCGTAGAGCGCACGGGCAGACGAGACGTGCCTTGTCTTCGTCGCCGGCTTGGCGTCGTCGCCGTCTTTGCCCTTGAGCGATTCGACCCAGAGGACGGCCGTATCGCCGTCGACGCTGAGCAAGTCCTCGTGCGCCCAGGCGGCGAGCAGGGCGCGCACCGCGCGGCGGTAGGCTGCACGTGTCTGCGGGCTCGTAGCCTTCTTGCGCTTGCCGTGGAGCGTCAGGCCGACATCGACCAGGTCGAGCAGTTCGGGGATGTCGTGAAGCTGGGCGGCCGCGATGGCACGCCGGCGGCGCTGCGCCTTGTCCAGATCGACCCAGCTCCGCGCCAGGTCGAGGCCCACGCCGCTGTGGCGGACAAGGGCCGTCGCGGAAGGGATCGCCATCGGGGCCGCGGTTGTCATGCCGTCCTCCTTCATGGGACGAACGTTCCAGCAGTGTGCTGTCCTCAGGATAACGGAATAGAGATTCCCACACATGGGACGATGCACACGGCCTTTCCGCATAGTTGATGGAGAGATGAGGGAGGCGGAGTCGTCGTGCTAGCGGTGGGAAATGCCCTTATCGGTGCCAGGCAGCACGCGCCGGCCTATCAGGCCTCTGTGAGGCTAGGCACCCGCCTCGGGTGTAAACGCGAGAAGGAGTGCCTGTGCAACGTCCTCCTTCATGGTGTACTGAGCCTGCCCCTCTGAGCTGAGAATAACGGTGGAAAATAGTTGTTTCATTCGCAGTTGCTTCGCGACATTCTTGATTGCTCGTAGCCAAGAGCCCAACGCGCCTGAGGTTGGCTCGTCCACGCCGTGCTGAGCCGCGTAACGTGCACGGATTGCTTTGCCACGGGGCTGCTCTCCTGCCAGAGTCAGTTCCGCGAGCGTGTACAGCACCCATCGGGCGTGAGGCGTCAGTGTGTTGGCGAGCGTTCGCATCTTGGCCACCATGTCGGGCGGGACGTTGCTGACAGACTGGTCGCCGTCGTAACAGCATCCTGTTCTATACGGGTGGACTCGGCGGGTATAACCCGCGATGCTGCCGTGCGTAGGGTGGAGGATAAAGGCGCATCGGCCCCTTTACGTTGGGGGTGAACTCTGAAATAAGATGGAAGCGCCTCAATGTAGGCTTGAAGATCCTCAATCAGTATCCTGGGACTGCTGCCCACACGCACGGCGGCCAACTCACCACGAGAGATAAGTCCATAGATAGTGGATGTGCTCACGCTCAGCCGTGCAGCCACCTCCTTGATCTTATAGACACGCGGGCCGACAGAGGGAGACGGCAATATCTCATCCCCTGACACAATCTTTGCGGCCATCTCCGCTCTGTACTGTGCATCGCGCCGAAGGGCGTTCACCTGTAAGGCGATGAGGCTCGACGCCAGCAATCCACTCGCTGCCTCTACGTCCTTCAACAACTTGCTGTCGATAGCCGTGGGCGGCGGAGTGCGAGAGAGATACGTACTGTTTGATTCGTTGCTCGAGAGCGACGTGCTGTGGGAATTTGAGGTCAAGCCGTTCATGTGGTGACCCGTTGCCTTGATGCGCGTTGCCATGATCTGTCCCTTCCTCTGCTAGGACAACGAGACGGGGAACGTCCCCTATCTTGGTGTCATAGTAAAGTCTTGGGGCAGGGACTGTTCCGCAGCGAGATGACCACGGGGCATGAGAGAGGAGCGATGGTGGCGATGGCTGACCAAGCGGAGCGTGGGGGAAGCGTGAACTACCAGGGGTTGCTTATGCCTAGGCCGGCGGTGTCTCAAAATGCCCCTCTTCTAAGCGGCTAGGCGGTGTACATTCGTACTTTTGACAGGAGCCACTGCACGCGGTGATCCCGCACTAAAGCGGCGTCGCATATGGCCGCCAAATCTACGAACATTGGACGGCTATCCACTTAGCATCCTAAAGATCCTGAGACACCGCAGGCGCAGCCAACACTTCTGAGGGATATGCACCCCTTCATGCGTCGTGACCACGATCTTTCGTAAGGGGACCGAGACGTTGCCGTCCGCGTCGCACAAGCTTCACCAAGCGTCAGGGCGTGCTGCTGAAGTCGACGTCCTTGGTCGCGACTGTCCCGGCCGTCCGCCCCGGTGCTGTCTGATGGGTCCAGTACAGGTTTGTGTGCGCGATAACCTGGCCCGGCGGCGGCGCTCCCCATGCCGTTTGGTCCTCCGTCGTGTGGGCGTCGCTGACAAGGATCGCGTCGTACCCCCGGACGAACGCGCCATGGAGTGTCGAGCGGATGCACGCATCGGTTTGCGCGCCGACGACGACGAGTCGCCCGACGCTGAGGCCTGACAGCACGGCCTCGAGGGCGGTGTCTTCGAAGGCGTCGCCGTAGTTCTTCTCGATGCGCGGCTCGGCGTCGCCTGGCGTCAACTCGGGGACGATCCGCCAGTCGTCGCTCCCCCGCGTGAGCTGCTCGTTGGAGTGCTGCACCCAGACGACGGGGACTCGTTCCCACCGCGCCTTCTCGACGAGGCTGCCGATGTTCGCGACAACCGCGTCGCGCTCGTGAGCCCCCCCGACGACGCCGTTCTGCACGTCGATGACGAGGATTGCGGTGTTTGGCCGGTTCTCGAGTGTCGCCATGGTTCCCCCCTCGCTCACGCTGGACTCCTATGTCCCCTCACGGTGGACACACCGACCGACAGCGGGTCGGAACGAACCTCTAACCGCCCGGGCCCCTGCCCCTCTCACAGGCGTCCCTAGCAGGGCTGTCTGGTACGCATATTCTCATTTTGACGTGGCGCTGGCAAGGATTACTCGGGCAGCGCGGCTTAGGATACGGGCGAAGCGCGTAGGAGTGAGCGAACCGCCAGCGACCGTAGTGGCCGGCGAGGTCTTACGCGTCGAGGCGCGCGGGGTTGTGACCGTTGTGCGTGTCATGGAAGGGGATCATCCTTTCCGCGGAGCAAAGAGTGATGGCACATTGCCTCCTCCGTCTCGTTATCGGACGAAAACGAGGGAGACAGCGGCATAGCCGCTGTCTCCCTCGTGCAGGTGGATCCCTCTTGGTCGTTCCGCTCTTATGGTGTCTGCTCCTTCAGCCGCCGGTGCGCGTCCATTAGCGCCTGCTCGGGCGGCGCGATGCGCCGGTCGAAGTCGTGACCGCAGACCACGCAGCCTTGTGCGACATCGTCTTCGGTCCGGCGACCAATGGGGCGCCAGTCCTGGCAACGCCCACACCAGCGCTCGGGGCGGCTGGCGCCCTGTCCCAAGAAGCGGCCGCCGCGGGCGCGGTAGCGGGCCCCGCACGCCGGACAGTCGAAGTACTCGCCGCTCTGGTCGCAGCGGATCTCGTCCTCGTCGATCAGCAGGCCCCACATTGCTCCGCAGTGCAGGCAGAGCGGCTGGCGGGCATCCGTGAAGCCGGGCGAGACGAGGGCCTCGGGATGGAAGAAGGAGGGCGGTACAGCCGCAGTCGGCGTCGGTGCATCGTCCATCGGTGCGGACGTTGACTTGGGAGCAGGCGTGTCCTGGTGCGTCGTGGCGGCGTGTGTGGCTGTCATAGCGTGCTGTCCTTTCATGGAGTCGTTATCGTCGTCATGTAGAGGAATCGGGCGGACCGGCGTCCTATCTCCGCAGGACGCCGGCGCGCAGGTACAGACGGACGGCCCAAGGGCGGCGCACCACGCGCCAGCAGGTGCCTGCACGCGTCTTGGCGAGGGGCCGCCGTCTCATCTTCGTGCCGCCGTCCGTGGCATGCGTCCTTCGACGCTCTGGAGGTTGTGGAGGTGCTTGTAGCCCCTCAGGCAGCGCTCGTGGAGGTAGTAAAGGCCAGGAGCCGTGAGCGAGACAAGCCATAAGGCTCCATCGCTGGTCGTTCCTATACCGGTGCAGTGGCTGCACGTGAAGCGCGCTCTCGGGATAACGTCTAGAACGTCTGTACGAGATAGCGGTACGGTGGACGGGTGAACTGCGGGCGAAGGGGTCACAGGGGTGCTCTCCTTTTCTCGTGTGTCACGTCGGGCCGGGTCGTCGAGAGGGACCCCGACGGCCCGGCGTTTTGTCGTCTACAGCGCTGATGACGCGAGTGAGCGGAGTTCGTGGGCCAAGGAGATCCATTCTCCGTCTAACGCATAGTGGAGGACGCTGGACAGAAGCAGATCGACATCGAACCAGACGTCGGCCAGCTCCTCCAGGATGGCGCCGTCGTCCGTGTGGTCCACGGCCGTGATGTGCGCGTGCGGGCCGGGCCGCTCGACGGACACAGTGACGAGCGTGCGGTCGTCGTCGTCGCGGTCGATCAGGGTAGAGGTGAGCCCGCGCTGCAAGTCGCCCGCGAGCGTGATGGAATAGTGCATCGTGCTCTGCCCTCTCTCCTTCAGGAAGGGGGCGGCCAGGAGCGGCCGCCCCGTCGAACCGGGGAGAAGAGAACGCTCAGGCGCTCAGCCGGGCCAAGTAGGAGAGATCGCCTTCGGGGTCGATGCGCGGCTCGTCGCCGAACGTCCCGTCAAAGCACTCTTGCAGGCGGCTCATCAACGCGGCCGGCGTGCGGGTGGGCGGGGCATCAACGACCGGAGCCGGGGTCTTGGGCGCGTAGAAGACGCCGTTGAGATGCTTCACGAAGGTCATGTGCTTGCAATCCCTGCGGGCCGGGCAATCGCAGGTGTACGCAGTGGTGGTGTAGAACCAGCCGGGGATGGTCTGGCTCTCGACGTGGTACGTGCCTCTTCTGCCGGGCACGAGCTGGACGCGGGGGCGATGCGTGGGGGCGGGTTGCGTAGACTGGGGGTGCATGGCGATAGCTCCATTTCGCTGTGTTCGGCCGGTGAGTGCGACTACACTCGCCGGCTTCTTTGTCGTGGGAGCATCCGTGCTCCTCACACCCCTATTATAACTTACTATTGCTTACTTGTAAATACCCTTAATTTCTTTATTGACCGTGAGGGTCGTGTGGACTATAGTTATAGCGGGTAATAAGGAGTATCTATGACTAACGAAGTAGGTCGGCCTCTACGGGGACGGCCACCACGAGGTAAGGGGTCTCCAGTGATGCTTCGTCTGCCTGACGACATAATGGTGTCGTTAAGTGCTATGGCAGAGCAGCGATCAATTCCGGTCGCAACATTGGCTCGTCAGCTAATCAAGGAGCGCCTCGACGATCTCAACGCGAAGAAGGTGGAAGAGCATAAACAGTGAGCACCATAGCCCTCGACCCTATCACGCTACCCGCACTATGAATGAACCAAGCGGCCCAAAAGGGGTTGTACTAGCCGAGCCCTCTTACATGTCTCTGCGTATCGAGATGCGTTTCGAGGACACTGTTCTGGCATCTGCTACAGGGTTTCTTGTGAGGCATCAACGTCTCTTCAGTAACATCACTTACTTGGTGACAAATCGACACAACCTGCGCGGTCGTAATAATGACACTAATGAATGCCTAGACGAAACGTATGCAGCCATCCCCGATTCGGTTGTGGTCGTTCACAACGGACCCAACAAACCTAATCAAGTGGGGACATGGACGCAGAAGGCAGAACCTCTCTACGACGATGAAGGTCGTCCCCTTTGGCTGGAACACCCAGATTTAGGTGGCCAGGTGGATGTCGTAGCTTTACCCTTAGTCAACCTAGGGGCTAGTAATCTCGACCTTCATCGCATCGACATTTGGTCCCCTGAAACCTCAATCTTTATCGGCCCAAGCGAAGTAGTAAGCATTTTGGGGTTTCCGTTCAAGCACACTGCTGGAGGGTCATTTGCCATTTGGATTCAGGGAGCCATTGCATCAGAGCCTTTGCTTGACATGGATGAACTCCCTCGGTTTCTCATTGATGCTCGTACAAGAAAGGGATGTTCCGGATCTCCCGTGTTCGCATACCGTTCGGCCGGCCTTGTAACGCTGCAGGACGGCCTTTTACACCAATTCCCTCATCCCATCTGGCGCTTTTTAGGCGTCTATTCAGGACGCATTGATGATCGAACAGATCTTGGCTTTGTTTGGAAGAAGCAAGTCATCACCGAAATCATTGAGGGGCAAGCCAGAGGAAGCTAGATAAGAAGGAGCCGGGCGGTGCGCAAACACCCCCCGGCTGTGACACACGACCCTCGGGAGGTCATATGCAGTCCAAGGATACCAACAGCCAGCCGCCCCATGACGCGGCCGCCCTGCTCGCCCGGATCGCCCAGCTCACCCAAGAGCGCGACGCCGTCGTCGACGAGGCCGCCCCGCTCCACCTCGAACTCGCCCTGCTGCGAACCGAGCGCGACGCTGCCCTTGCCGCCCTGGCCTCTCGCGACCAGGAGATCTCCGTCCTGGACCAGGCCTGCGCTGTTGCCGAGGACGCATGGCAGAGAGAAAAGGCCCTCTCCACGCTGCACGAGCGGGAGGCCATACGGTTGCAGCTCGCCCTGGCCGACCGGGAGCCGGTGAGCGTGTCCGACGATGAGGAGCGGGTGCTGGTCCCCGCCGGCGTCCTGGCGCTGCTGCTGGAGCAGGCGGCGCAGACGGAGACCTTGCGCGCCAAGTACCAGCGGCAACAAGCGTTGCTGCAAGACAAGAGGATCAAGCCGGGCGAGAAAGTCGTGGCCGCGGCGGTGTGGGATCTGGCCGGGCCCGTGGGCCGCGATCCCGGTCCCGCCGCACCCCAGCAGATCTACCGCGCCGCGTTGGCGCAGCGCACGGGGATGGGCGACAGCACGATCAGCCGCAAGCTCAGTGACCTGGCGGCGATGGGCGTCATCGGCCTGGCCCACCGGCAGACCGCGCCAGACCACACGGAGATCTGGGCCACCGTGGGCCAGCTTCCCGATGGCGCCCTCTCGGCCGCGGAGGTGGACGCGCTGGCGGCGACACGGCGGCAGGACCGCACGCGCGTCCGCCGCTGTCCGCACTGCGGCGGGACGCATCTCAAGCCCACGCACTACGCCTGCACTGACTGTGCAACGTCCTGCACGGAGGACCAGGCTGTGGCCGCGGGCGAGCGGATCGTCGTGCTGGCGACGGGCGCGCTGGTGGATGGTGAGACGGGCGAGGTGTTGACCCCAGCGCCCCCCGATTCGGCACACCTCTCGAACGCGACGACCGGGAGGGCCGACGACGACGTGGCGCGCTCGATGGGCCAGGCCGGGACGACCTCTCCCGAATCGGTACACCTCGAAAGCAACGTACTACGGTGTACCGATTCGGGGGGGACGCCTCAACAGCCTGGACCGCAGTGGGACGGCGCTCTCCCGGTGAGAGTGCAGCCTCTCCAGGAGCGCCTGCTCTAGGAGTGCTTCTCTTCGCGCTCACGGGTGTTGCTCGTGGGCACAGGCCAGGTACACGGCATGCCACGCGGCGCGCTCTGTCGCGCCCGTGGCGCGGACACCCGTAAATCACGTGCAAGAGCGGCGTACGTCCAGCGCTGCCCCTCGTGTAACCCGGTGCGTCGCCGGAGCACAAAGCAGCGTCGAGGGCCGGGGCCGTCGCCTTCTTCATCTGCGTCGGGGCCGCCGAAAACCTTCTCAGCGATGTCGGCGCGTGGGGTCACGGCGTCGGCGGTCACGGGTGCTCGATGTCGAGATGCGCGTCCCAGAGCACACCACGCTCCTCCAGGGCGTGCAAGGCGGCACGGATGGTGGAGGCACGGAACGGCGTCGTCGCGCCGAAGCCGCTGCTCTCCAGCAGGGCGTCGAGGGCGTGCAGCGCGTCCTCGTCGTTCAGCACAAGGCGGCCACTGGCCGGCAGCGTGACAAACTCGGAGAATAACTCCCAGAGCGGCGGGTGTAGGGTCGTAGACGCGTCATCCGAGGGGAGACGCTGCTGCCTGTTGAGCGAGAGAGGCGCATCGCCAACACGATACTCCGCGTCGTCACCGCCGCCGTCACGGCTCACGGCGTCTGCTCCTGGTCGTCCTGCATGACTTTGCGCACCAGGGCGGGGTCAAGCTCCACGTCGCCGAGCAGGATAAAGCCGTCCGCGCTGGTGATCTCCTCACGATCGAGCGGCAGCGCGGCCGCCTGTCCGCGCGGCTGCCACACGATGCCGCAGTCCTCGAGGTACCGCAGCGCCGTCTGGATGTTCCGGGCCGAGAGAGAGTCGCTCAGGCCGGGACACGTGTCCAGCAGCGCATCGACGGTCATCAGCCCCGCGTCGCCGTCGAGCGTATGGAGGCGGCTGTCGATGGACTGCGCGAAGCCGCCCTGCACACGCGTCGTCGGGGGATGGTCACTCAATGGGCTCGCTCCTTTGCGCTGACAAGCAACGGGAGGTGGTCGCCGACGTCCAGGCGCCGCCGTTCTGCCGCCCGGGTGATACAACAGCGTAGCACAACAGACAAAGGGCGCACGAGACGACAGAGGGGCGGCGGCGTTCCTGCCGTCCACGCGGGAGGATGACAGGGAGGGAACAGGGAGCATCGTGCTATGCTGCCAAAGATCGAGCTAGTCAGGAGCCGTTGCGATGATCAGGTCCACCCCATGACCGATGTCAGTTCTTATCCAGCGGTCGATATCGTCTGGACGCCGCTCACGGGCGCGACCATTCTTGAAGCGCGCGTGGTCGACCTGACGCTGGGGAGTGTCCTAAACGGCGTGTACATCGGCTATGTGGCCCATGACGCCGGCGACGTGTGGCGCGGCTACCTGGGTAGAGACTTCGTGCCGGTGGGCGTGGGACCGCGGGAGGCGCTGCAGGGAATGATCGAGCGGCGGGCGTGGGAACTCGTGCGGGCGGGCGCGCTGACGCGGAGAGGAGAGACGGATGGCGCGTAAAGGCAAGGACGACGAGAAAGCCGTCGTGCCGGCGGACCAGGTCTACGACACCCTCGTCGCCGATCTACGCCAGATCATCGATGAAGGTCGGGGTCGCGCCGCGGCGGCCATCAACGCAGAGCTGGTCCAGACGTATTGGACGATTGGGGAGCGCATCATCCGTGAAGAGCAGGGCGGAGTGGAGCGCGCGGGTTACGGTGAGGTCCTTCTTCCGCGACTCGGCCGCGCGCTCGGTCTTGAGTTTGGCCGTGGCTTCACGGAGCGCAACTTGCGTGCTATGCGCCAGTTCTACCTGACCTACCCAATTCGGCACGCGGTGCGTGCCGAATTAACCTGGACGCACTACCGCACACTGATGCGTTTGCCCGACGAGCAGCGCGCCTTCTACGAGGGCCTGGCTGTGACGGGTCGCTGGAGTTCACGGGAGATGGAGAAGCAGATCAACTCGATGCTCTACGAGCGCACCCTGCTCTCTTCGCAGCCGGCCGATCTCGTGCCCAGCCTCCCCGCGCACCACCGGACGGCCGCGCCGTCCGACGGCGTCTTTCGCGACCCTTATGTGCTCGACTTCCTGGGTCTCACGGGGGCCTTCTCCGAGCGCGATCTCGAGGCGGCGCTGGTCGCCCACATCGAGAAGTTCTTGCTCGCGCTGGGGACCGATTTCTGCTTCATGGGACGGCAGCACCGTCTCTCCGTCGGCGACGACGATTTCTACGTCGATCTCGTCTTCTACCATCGCGGCCTGCGCGCGACCGTGCTCGTCGACCTCAAGGTCGGACGCTTCGAGCCCGCCGACGCGGCCCAGATGCAGCTCTACCTCAACTGGTTCCGTGAGAACGATAAGCGGGAGGGAGAAAACGACCCCATCGGCCTCATCCTCTGTGGCTCGAAGAACGAGCAGGTCGTGCGCCTACTCCTGGCCAACCCCGAGACGAGCGAGGGCGAGCGCATCAAGGTCGCTCAGTATCTCTTGCTCGACAACGAAGACGCGCTGCGGCGACAGCTAGCCGAGATCTCGACGGCGTACGAAGAGGCAGCGGACACCGAGGACAACGCATCATAGTGTGTGCGGACGGAATCATCAATCGTGCGGACGGCGTCCGCACGATTGATGACGACAGAGGCGACGAGGCGACCCACACTTTCGACCCACGGTGTGGGTCGCATCTAGAGAAGGGAGGGCTGATGGAAAAGGCAAACGGGAGAGGCGGCCGCCCCCTCATCGTCGCGATCGCGGGCCGGAAGGGCGGCAGCGGCAAGACGACCACGACGATCAACCTGGCCGGCGCCCTTGTCGCGCGTGGACTGCAGGTCGCGCTCGTCGACCTCGATCCGCAAGCCTCGCTCACGCGGGTGGTTCTGGGAGGGGCACAGCCGGCCGAGGGCATCGGGTCGCGCATCCTCAATCCCCAGCGTGGCCTCGCCGACCTGGCGCTCACGACGGCGATGGGGATGACGCTCTATCCCGGCGACCGCTCGATCGAGACGGCGGCTATGACGTTTGCCGACAACCCCTCGGGCCTGCTGCGCCTACGGCGTCTCCTCCACGCCGCTGAGGGCCACGACATCATCTTGCTGGACACGCCGCCGTCTCTCGGCTTTAGCCTCAACACGGCGCTTCTAGCGGCCGATAGCGCGATCCTGCCCACGGCTCTGGTACAACAGGATCTCGACGCCTTGGACGATACCATCGGGTTACGCGACGACCTTGCCGAGTTCGGTGCCGCGCGTATCACGACAATTCTCCCCAATGCGGTGCGCCCGTTCCGGCACGATAAAGCCGCCGTCGCCTTGCTCGTGGAACGCTGGGGCAACCTCGTCGCCGACCCGATCCCGCTGTCCGAGGCCGTGAAGATCGCGCTCAATGTCGGCCGCCCTGTCGTGATGACAGAGCCCGCGTCGCAGGCGGCGGTAGCCTACCGCGCGCTGGCCGCGCGCACCTGGAAGGAGATCTCCTGATGGCACGCAAGCCGCTTCATCTGCCGACTGTCAGCGGGCGGCGACAGGACGAACGCCCGGCTCCCAAGGTCGCGCCGCCTGACGCCGAGAGGACGCTTCCCGGTGCGCTCTCGACGCCCATTGAGCAGCTTGTGCCTGATCCCGACCAGCCGCGCCGTACCATGGACCCCGAGCGCCTCGCCGAGTTGGCCGCGTCACTCACAGAGCATGGCGTCTTGCAGCCCCTGCTCGTGCGCGACGACGGCTATCTGGATGACGGCCGCACCCGCTATGCCATCGTCGCCGGCGGCCGGCGCTATGCCGCCGCGCAGATCGCCGGCCTGGAGCGCCTGCCTGTGATCGTGCGCGACACGGAAGGAGCGGCCCTGCGCTTGGCGCAGCTCGTTGAGAACCTGCAGCGCCAGGACCTTGACCCGCTCGACGAGGCGCGAGCCTACAAAGAGCTGATGGACGCCGAAGGACTCTCGTCGCCGCAACTGGCCGAGCGGCTGCACATCTCCGTCCAGACCGTGCGCGACCGCCTGTTAGTGCTCACTGACCAACCGATCGCCGACGCCGTGCAGCGTGGGCAGATCGGGACATCCGCCGCGCGCGACATTCTCCGTGCCGCCCCTGAGCCACAGGCTGAGCTGCGTGCCCGCGTCACCGCCGGCGAGGCCGTGACGAAAACAGCAGTGAAGGAAGCGCGTGAGCGTGCGCAGGAGGCCGGCACTGTCAATCCGCGTAAGACAGGCGGCGGCCGTAAGAAGGCTGCTCCACCGGCGACGGATGAGGGTGAAAAGCATACCGGGTATGCCCCCTCCGTCGTGGATGCGATGCGGGTACTCTATGACCAACTGAGGACCAAGGATCTACAGGCCTATGTTGATCGTAGGACGGCCCAGGACGCGCGCTATGACGCCGACGCCGATCCGTACGTCGAGGGCTTCAGCGCGGCCCTGGAGGCCCTACGGCGCGTTATAGGATCATAGGAAAACCGCGCCGGCACGCGACCCGAGATTAGAGCCGCTGGCGGGGCACCTGGCATGTGCTGCAACGGGTGATCGACGAGGATATATGATCAATGGCCCACGTGTCGAGTGTGTCAAGATCGACCGAGCACACCTTGATGTAGAGTTCTGTCCAGGTCTTGCCCTTGGTGGGGACACCGCTGATTGTGCGGCAGCCCGCGTGGTGCAGGCGCGCATCGCTTGGAGTGAGGTTGCGTTGGATGTTGATCACATACCCGTCCTGGTTTTCAGCCAGCCACGTCAGATAGCCGGCGTCGTTGTTCTGAAACTCTTCGACACTCATCATGCCCTCCCTCGTCGGGTACTACTTCGGCGACCTCGATGACAACCGCTATTGGCTCCCCGTAGAGGGAGGGCCGACCTCTCGCTAGATGATCGGGAGACACTCACTCTTCTCGTACGTCTGGACCTCGATCAGCTTATCGAACGACTCGACTCGAATCGAGTCGAATCGAGTCGAGAAGCCCTAGACCTTTTTCGACGAAGAACACGCGTCTTACGGCTCGAAAACTGACGGTCCAACAGGGCCTCGCCCCTCATCACGCTGACGTCCTCCACTGGACCCGCCACGGCTTTCCGTCAGTCATCTCCTGCTTTCCTCAACAGACTCCTGACGCTGTCGGGAAAGGACGGCCCCCCTCCCCTGATGACCGTCTCTCGTCTCCCCTTGAGGCGTACATGTTTTTTACATGTACGCCTCTCCCTTTCTCCATGTTTTTTACATGTACCCTGCCCCCCTACCTGTACGATGTAGGCACGAAAAGGGCTTTGTACATGTACGCTTTATTCTAGGTGAGTCCTCGGTTCCCCACGTGATACACGGAGCATGTGTATCACGTGGGGATACACGCGGGTAGGACAGGCCGTCGCCCTAGACTCTGACGACGGTTTTCCCTCTGATGAGCGCGGGCAGAATGATCGAGCGTGGAACAGGGCAGCGCCGCATTTTGACCCGGTCGAAACACGCCTTGCTGCTGGCCCGCACGTCGCCCCACGCCGGCTCCTGGATGAGGGCTCCATGCGACCGGCGCGCCGTCGTTGACAAGGTCCCAAGCGACCACTAGTGGTATCAATAGTAGTCGCAACCCAGATCACGAGATAATCACAGGACAATCACGGTGAATGAGCGTTAAATCGTCCACTAATCACGGCGCGATCACGCCCTTTATCCTGCTGCGCTCGGCGGAGGGGTCCGTTTCCCCCGCCGCACGAGGCCAAGACGGGGTTGAAGAGGGAGTGGCGTCCTATTTTGACACTGTCGAAACACACCTTGCTCTCCACCCGCCCGGCCTCCCCAACGATCGTGTCCCCAGCCCTGCCTCCCCGTCTCTCTGCCGCGTCCAGGGTCCTCGTCCGCACCGGGCACGGCCTGTCTGGCGGGGTGGTACGCTAGGGCAAGGGAGGGCGACGTATGACGACGGAGACCACGACACGTCCGCTACGTGAGCGCGCGGCGAAGATCGCCGACGCGCTCGGCGAGACGGAGGCGCAGCCACGTCAGTCGATCGTCCGCGTGGTGCGTGCCCTCGGTGAGGAGTGCACGCGGGCCCTTGTCGCACGCGCCCGAGAGATCGACGCCGGCGGCGGCCTGATGGTCCCTGACGGCAGCAGAAAGCGCACCCTGGGCGGCGTCTTCTTCGTCCTGGCCCGCGAGGCACTGACCGGAGACCGCGGCCGGAAGAAGGCGTTTCAGGTGCTCTATGGCGGGGCGACGCCGACGCCCGTGGAGACGACTCCGGCTGGCCCGGTGTTCGACTGGACGGAGTTCGCGGCACTCGCTGATGCAGCCACGAGTGAGAGAGGGGAGGCGACGACGGTGAAGATCACGGTGATCGGGCGACCGGGCACGGCAACAGAACGCGGCGACGTGGTGCTGCTGCGGATGCGCAGCGAGAAGACGCCGACCCTGCCCAAGGGCGTGCCTGCTCCAACCGGAGGGACGGACTATATGGTCCTCGTCGGGCGTAAGCAGTGGTCGAAGGTCGCCCAGGCCCTCGCGCTCGATCCGAACGACAGGGTGATTGTCGAGGGGTATCCGACGGTGCGGCCGGACTTCGCGGGCATCACCGTGCATGCGACGAGTGCGACGACGACCGGCATTCAGGCAGGCAAGCGCGCGGCACAGCAGCAGGCCGTGCAGCCCGGCGCGTAAGAGCTAGGAGGACAGGCAGTCATGTTCAGTGGGCTGAGGCAGTTGCTGCGCGGCCCTGAGCCAGGGGCGTCGACAGCAACTCTGCGGCCACCGACCGTGGATGACGAGCGGGCCTTTGCCCAGGACTCACATAGGGGCGCCCTCTATCGTGTAGGAACAGACAGACGGGGGCACGCCTGGTACGTCGCCCTTGCTGAAGACGAACCCCGGGCTGCACATGATTCGTGGTACATCACAGGATTCAGCCTTTTCTTGTATCCGGTGCGCCCTAAGGGGCGCCGCTCTACGCCTCATCTGCATGCCGTGTATCTTCGAGCGTCAGCGCCCGAATACGGCTTCGAGATAAATACGTCGCCCGCCGTATACGTGTCCGACCTTCTCGTCAATGGAGCACCAGACGGCGACACATCGCCACGAGACTTCTACAAAGAAGGCGACGGACTCGGCAGTCTCCTGGTCCAGGGGGTGCAGGAGTGGGCGCATGAGCATGGCGCGGGATTGTCCTGGTTGACGCGTCGCAGCAGATTGGTGATCGGGTTCTTCTCTTGATCCGCAGTGAGCGCGGTGCTCTTGAGCATCAGATCTTTCGTGGCCTTGGTCATCGTCTCTTCCTCCAGGTGCGGTGGTGCGTGTGGCAACCGGCGGCCAGCAGCGCCGCCGTTGCGCACGCCTCGACGGCGGCCGTGAGCTCGTGCAGCAGCGCGTCGTCGACCCTATGCTCTGCCTTCAGCGCCGCAATCATTCCCCGGCGGTCGTGGGCCTCCTCGGTGCGGTCGGCCTGTATCTCGGCAAGCAGGCCGCTGCCCCAGTAGCGCGAGGTGACCCGGCCGTCTTTGCGGACCTTCTCGTAGTAGACCCGCTGACCGTGACGTGTTTCCCCTCCCATTCCTGTCCTCCTCAAGCGGGGCGCCGTGCGCATGTAGCACACGGGAGATCGCGTCTTTGCATCGCTCCGTGGTCCTGGGTGGCTCCCCAAAAAGGGGCTAGCGTTCTCACAAAGCGTCCGGTGGCATGGCTGCTTTAGCGGAGGTCGTATCGCCGACGCGGGATAGACCGTGCTCCCGCGACGTGCGGCGCGCCGAGGCCCTCATGCAGCGCCCGCCGCCGCTCCATCTCCGCAAAGGAGTGCGCGACCGGGTGGCCTCCCATGGCCAGATCGTCCTGCACGGATAGTCCGAGCGCGGTGATGAGATCGTCGTGCTTGCCGACCTTGAAGGCCCCAAACTGCTCGTTGCCGTTCTCCGTGACCTTGATCTCGTAGACCAGGAGTTCCTCAGCCAGGGCGCGCGCCTCGGCGGTCTCCGGCAGCAAGATACGCGTGCTCTGCAGGAGCACCTGGAGCCGGGAGACGAGCCACGCCTTGCCCAGGATGATCTCCCGCTCATGCCTGTTCTCCGTGCGCCGGTCACCATACGTGAACGTCACCGGCCAGACCGGCACATGCACCGCTTGTCGTGCCAGCGCTCCCGGCAGCATGTCCACCACGGGGCGACCCACGCCCGTGCAGTCGGCGTAGAGCCGGTGGAGGGGCGCCTTCCGCGCCACGCCGGCGGCGACCACGGCGATGCGCGCGGCCACGGCCGGGTAGTCTGTGCCCAAGGGCAGGCGCTCCAGGTGCCGGATGCGGTAGACGCTCTCCATCTGCTTGTCCATCACGCGCATCTCGACCTCAGCCACCGCGATCGCCGTCGGGTCCACGCGCTGCCCGATGTCCGCCCCGATTGTGACTGTCCCCATGGCCTCTCTCCTCTCGTCTCTATTGATCGCCCTAGAACAGGCGCGATCGTCGTTCCAGCGGCCGGCCCCAGCCCCCGCTCACGCCTTCGCCGGGGAACCACACGCCCACGACCGGCTTACGCGGCTGGACGGCCAGGCCCAGCGCTGTGAGCAGCGCGTCCTGCGTCCCCACGACGAAGGCGCCGTACGTGTCGTTGGCCTGCGGCGCGGGCGTCACCTCGTAGGCCAGCAGCTCCTCCGCCAGGATCTCGGCTTCCGGCGTGCGCGGCAGCAACAGGGTGTGGGTTTGCAGCAGCGTTTGCAGCAGGGAGACCAGCCACCCTTTGCCGACCGTCAGCGTCCCGTCGTCCTGCTCCTGCCGGCGGTCGCCGTGCGTGAAGTACACCGGCGTGATGTTGACGCGGGCTTCGCGGGCCACCAGGTCGACGACGGGCTGGCCGATGCCCGTCGCGTCGGCGTAGAGAGCGTAGCCCACGCCCCGGTCGTCCAGGCCGCGCACGATCTCGCGCAACCGCGCCGCGGCGTCGGGGTACGACGTGCCCACGGGCAACCGCTCCAGCCGGCGCGCGATGTGGTAGACCTCCGGCCTGCCCTCGTCGCGGCGCACCTCCGTCTCCACCACGGCGATGGCCGTGGGACTCTGCATCTGTCCCAGGTCCACGCCGATTGTGACTGCCCCCATCAGCGTGTCCTCCGTTGTTGTTCCTGCTCCCGATGGCACGTGAGGCAGCGCCGCGTGCCGTTGCGCTTATAGCCCGTGTTGCGTGAGTCGTACGGGTGGCCTTTAGGGCAGTGCGTTTTGCTGCGGTTGCGGTCCCCACACAGTCCGCGCGCTATATTCTCGCGCTGGGTAACAGGCTCAAGATGTGCGGGATTCACACATCCTGGGTTGCGACAGAGATGGTCGAGTTGCCTTCCCTCAGGGATAGGGCTCACAAGTGTTTCATAGACAACGCGATGCGCTGGATGCATACGCACCTCGCGCCACACCGTACCGTACCCCCTTGAGTGCGCGCCTACCCACAGCCAGCACCCATCCGTCTTTCGCACCCTGCTCAGTAATGGCCGTGCTACAATGCCCACGGCTCGACCTCCTCTCGAAATGCGTTGTCCACGTCCTCACGGCGGAACGCCTGTGTCTCCGCCTCACTGAACTGGCAGAGATATTCCTGATTGAACCACCACTCACCCATGCTGCGTCGCTCCTCCGCTAAAAAGTCGGGGCTGATGCGCGGGCATTTTGTCGCCGGGATCTCGTAGCGGTCCCACGCCTCCGCGCCCGTCCAGGCGTCATAGAAGAAGCCCCGGGTGCCGTGCGGCGTGGAGAGCGCGACCAGGCGGCCGCCACTCACCGCGAGCATGGGCCGCACGCTCATGTACAGGGAATCGGGCACCCATGCCGCCTCGTCGATCACCAGCAGGCGTACGCCGCTGTAGCCCCTGATCGTGCCGTCCTTGGAGCCCGGCAGGCTCACGATGCGACTGCCGTTCTCCAGGGTCAGGGTCAGCGCCGTCTCGCTCTCCGGGGCGACCGGCCGCCCCAGGTCTTTGTAGGTCGCGATGCACTTCTTGAAGAGCTCGCCGGACTGCCGCAAACTCGGGCTCAGGAGGAGCACCAGGGCGCCGGCCTCGTAGAGCGCCGTGTGCAGCGCCAGGATGCTCGTGATGGTGCTCTTGCCGCTCTGGCGTGAGCAGTTGAGCAGCAGGCGTGCCGCCGCCGAACGCAGCACATCAGATTGCCAGGGGTCCGGGTCGATCCCGGCGGCGCGGGCCAGGAGCACCGGATCGAGCGCCCGCGCCAGGTCCGCCGCGATCGCCGTCCTCATCGCCGTCGTCGCCCTCATGCGGCCTCAATGGGCGACGCCGCCTCAATGGCCACCAGCGCGGCCGCGACGGCCCTCCGCGCGTCAGGATGGGGGATCAGGGCCGTGAGCAGCGCGGCGCGCACCTGGAGCCATTCCGGGGCCATCAAGACGTTGACCTGCGGTCGCTCGTCGAGCTGCCCGAGCAGCTTGGCCAGCAACTGCGTCTGCCCCGTGAGTTGTTGCGCCGTCTTGAGCACCAGCTCACGCGGGTCGGCGATCCGCGTTTCGGTGCGCTCGACCATCACCCCCAGCCCTCCCTCAGCCCGTGCCAGCAGCGCGGAGAGCCGCGCCTTCCGGCGCACCGGCTTGCCGTCGTCGCCGCTGGTCACGTACGTGACGCTCACATCGTCGGCACGTGGTCCGACGTCGTAGCGCGTCGGGTCGTCTGGATCGCGCAGCCAACGGTCGCAGGCGTCGAAGAGCAGGTTGACCCGGTCGAAGCAGCGCTGTAGTTCCGCCTTCACGTCGAGGACGTGTGCCTCCTCAGCCGCGACGTGCTCCTGCTCCGCTGTCCCCACCGCGGCGGCGTGCGATTGAAACGCAACGGCACGCTGCGCTTTCGCTTCATTCAGGGTTTCGGGCAGGTGTTTCTCTTTATGACGGTGCAGGGCGGCGATGGAGATAACGAAACGTTGCGAAACGTTTCGCAATACCGCGCCGCCGACGAGCATCATATCGATGTCTGTCCGGTCCGGGTGCGTGCAGACGAGGCAGGGGCGCGCCATCGCTTAGACCTCCGCACAGAGGGCGTCGAGATGGGCCTGCAACGTGTGCGCGTACTGCACCGCGGCGTCCCGGGCGACCGTCGCCTCAGCGATCCGCGCCGCGTGGGCGTTGATGTACCGCGCGTGCGCTGCCGCCTGGACGAGCGGAGCCACCTCCGTGAGCACGTGGGCCAGAGCCGAGGGGCGCGCGCCGGTCTCGCGTCCCACGCACACCAGCACCGGCGTCAGGGCGGTGAGGGGCGGCGCGGGGACCGGGTACAGGCAGAGGCGATCGAGGGCCTGGCGGGGGACCTCGACGCGGGCGGCCACCTCGCCGCGGCTCAGGCCGTGCGCGCGGGCGTCGAGGTGCAGCGGGTGCGCCAGAAAGCGGGCGTCGTCCCTGGCGGCAAAGGCGAGGTCATGCAGGCCCTCCCCCTCGTCGACGCGCGCCACCCGTGCCGGCGAGGGGGCGCAGTAGGCGCGGGCCAGCATCCCCTCAACCGTGACGTCGTGCCCCCCGTAGTGGACGTGCGTCTGAAGAAGGCAGCGCAGGCAGACGCCTGAGGCGCGCTGGCGCGGGGGGCGATCGATCAGGCCCGGCACGTCGTGGCCGTACGCCGTGGCGGCCGTGAGCGTGCGGCGGATCGCGTCGCGGACGGTGAAGTCGGCAGCGGTTGTGGTCATGGTCGTGTCCTTTCTACCACGGGCTCCTGAGGATGCGTGGTATCCCCGGTTCAGCAGGAGGTGGGGGAACATGATACGCCTGATAGGCGACGGGGCGACGGTGGACATCGACCTGGTACTTCGGCGACTGCGTGGCATTCACTTGATGCGCGACCTGCGTCGAGCCAATGGTGTTGCCGCGCTGGTCCTGTACGGTCACGGTAATGGCGAGTTGGTGCTGGACGGTCGTGCTTCCTTGCGCGGCGCCCCCGTTGATAGACCCCATAAAGGCGCCCGCTCCGAGCGCATCCCCTCCGTTGTCGTGCAGCGCCGGCGTCGGCGCGGGAAGAATCAGGCGTCCTGACGCATCGACGGGTTGGGCCAGGGGGACCGTGTTGTCGCTCTGGAGGGGACGCGTCGGTTGGATGTGAGCGGAGTTTGACCCCTGCGAGATGTCCGCCCCCCCGCCGATCGCGTACCGTGGATCAGACGTGCTGCGTGGGGGCGTCCCCGGCTTTTCGCGCAACCCTTTGTCTGTCCAGCGTTCCGCCTGAAAACTGAGCTTATCAGGGAGGGTCGTCTGGCTATCGGCTGTGGACTTGGCATAGGGGAGGAGTTCCGCGCCTGTCTCCACCCCCGTGTGCGCCGAGGCACCGGCGGCTCCCGCGACTCCTGTTGGAATCGCCGTGTCGTGCAGCGCCCTCTGCGTGATGGTGTTGTAGTAGTCCTGGGCCGCCCGTGGGCCCTGGGTCGCAAGACGCTGGACGACTTGCGCCGCCCTCGGGCCGCTCAGACTGCCGAGGTCAAGGCCCGCCTTGCCGAGCGCTATCTCCGCCACGTCCACGCCGCCCGATCCGGTGTCGTACTCCTTGGCCACTTTTGAGAACTGGTCCCACAACTGCTCGGGGTGGGCCTGCATCGCCGTGAACTGTTCGGGCGTGACATGCATGATCGCGGCGGCTTGCATGGCCTGTTCACCCTGGGCGCCGACGGCGGGAGCAAGGGCCTGTGACACGTCGGGCAATAAAGAACCCGCCGCCTGCTGCGCTGCCGCGAGCCCGCGAACGGACACCGCGCCGATGCCGGCTGACTGGCCCAACTCCTTCAACTGCGCGATCAAGCGGTCCATGGACACGCCCGAGTTCCGTGCGGTCTGATCAATCTCGCCATAGGCATCACCGATTTGCTTCCCGGAGAAACCGGCCTTGACGTACTGCTTGGATAGGTCCACTGCCGTGTCCATGGAGACGGCGCCCACGCGCTGCAAAGCAAACGTGGCAGCCAACGTCGAGGGCAATTGGTCCGCCTGCGTCCCCGAGCCACTCAGTTTTTGGGCAGCGGCGACGGCATCGGTCTCATGAACGTTGTATTGCCAGCCAACGCTCTTGACCTGGCCCAGGAGGTCGTTCGGCGCCGTGTCCGGCGTGGCATTGGTAGAAGCCGTCACGGCTTGCTGTTGGCTAGCGTACTTCGCCTCTAAGGCGTTCACCCCAAGCCCGATTCCCGCCACCGCCGCCACGCCGCCGATCACACCGCCCAGAACAGGGACCTCACTGAGGAGTCCCGCAGCCGGACGGGCGAGGTCGCCGACGGCGGTCCCGACGCTGCCCATCCCTGCCGCCTCAAACGGCGCGCGGATCAAGCTGGAGAGACCATTCCCACCCGCCCGCGTCAGCGCCCGTGCGAACGCATCCCCCGTGCGCGTGGCTTGTGCTTCATCAACCTGCGGCGGTATGTCGGGGAGGGCAGGTAACGGGAACGGCGACGCACTCGTGGGCGTCGTGGACCAGGGCATAACCGCCGGCGGTGCAGGGACCGCCGCCGCCGGCGGTCCACCGGGGCTCCGTTGCGCGAACGGCGTAGCCAGATAGTCCGTAGGCGCCGCCTCAAACGGCGGGGCGGGCGGCGTCTCTGGTCGCCACGGCGTCGCCAGCGCGTCCACACGGGGAGCAGTGAGCGGCGCGGGCGCGACGGGCTGCGCGCCGACGGTGTTGGCGTGTCCGGCTAGCACCTCCTCCGGCATCGGCGGGGTCTCTGGCAACAGAGACGGAGACACCATGCCCAGGGACGGAATGGTTCCCTGGAGCGCGAGAGGCGGCGCGGGCAGTACGGGAGGCGGCGCGCTCCGGTCCCTGCTCGCGCTCTCGGTCCCCGTGAGAGGGGATGCCTGCGCCTGTGGGCGTGCCTGGGCTTTTTCGGCCTGGATCTTCTCCACGCTGGCCTGTCCGACGCGCCCGCCCTTCTCCCACGCTTGATACTGCGTCCACGCCTGCTCCGGCGTGGCGAGGCGCGTCGCCGCGGGCTGGACCTGGTCGAACGCCTGCACCTGCCGCGCGATCTCCTGGCGCCGCGCTTGAATCTCCGTGATCGTCTGATCGAGACGCGGGGAGAGTTGTCGCGCGCCCTGCTCCCCCCCAAACATGCCCGTCAGCTCGTCATAGGACTGGAATTTGAGCGCACCGCCAGGCGCGCTGATGCTCAGTTTGTTGCCCGTGCGGACGGCGCTGTCCTGGAGACGGGTCAGCGTCTGGTCGAGCGCTTCCGCCCGCGCCTGGATGGCGTCGAGCGCATCCAACGCCTCAGAGGCGTCGATGCTAATGGTGGCCCCGGCCTGCTCGTTGTCGCTCATAATGTGGCCTCTCCCTTCTGTGTGGTGGGAACGGTGCGTGCGGCGATGTCGGCGTACGCGGCGGCAGCGCCGTCGAGTTTGCCCGCCTCAAACACGGCGTCGACGGAGTGGATGAGGCGCTGTCCCACGGCCTGCGCCTGACGTTGGCTCTCCAGCCTGCGCGTGATCCAGGGGAGGAGCTGCTGCAACACCGCGGCAATCTCCGGTGATCCCCCCACGGCCGCGACGGCCGCGGTCAGTCGCTCCGTCTCGTCCACCTGCCCGTCGAGCAGTGTGTTCAGGGACAGTTGCACCTGGTGCGCCTCGGCAATCAGGGGAAGGACGGCGTTTAGCGCCCGGTTCCGTGCCTCCTGCGCCTTGGTTGCGGCGAGGAAGGCGTATGCGCTCACCATCGTCGTCATCGGTCCCACCGTTCGGTCGTGATCTCCATGATGAGGCGCGGCAGGGCGCGTTCTTCGGCCTGGACGGCGGCCTGCGCGGCAGCGACATCCCGCGCGAGTCCGTCCAGGATCGCCGCCGTGTGCGCGGCTTTCTTGCGCAGTTCGTACAGCAATCCGTCGGCGGCGAGGTTCGCGTCCCGCGCCTCTTGCGCCGTGACGGTCGCGGGGCCGATGGCCTGCTGAGCGCGCTCCAGGCGGTCGTGCGCGGCGGCGATCACGGTGTGCTGAGCGGCGATGCGGGCGACCGCGTGGGCTTCCTCCAGGCGGCGCCGGTCGTCTTTGGCCGCAAGCATGGCGTCGATGTCGCCGGCGGCAAGAGCGGTGCTGTAGCGGGTACGTGCCTCGGCGAGCGCGTGGGCGACAGCGGAAAGCGTGAGGGGTGGAGCTTGTGTGGTCATGGGTCGTCCTTTGCGGGGCAAAAAGAAACCTCGCCTGGCAGGTCCGGCGAGGTGATGGGGGACGGTGCGTCGTTCAGGCGTCAGGCGTGCGTGCCGAGCGTCCGGGCGCGGATGAAGTCGGCGACGGAATCGTAGCCGCCCGCCCGCGCCTGTTCCCTCAAAGCGCGGCGCTCGTCGATGCTGAGCGCGATCTGGAATTTCTGGTCGCGCAAGGGGCCAATGGTCTCCCGCGGCGGTCGTCCGCGGCGCGGTGGCGCAGGCGTGGCCTCGTCGATCATCTCGGGCGCTCCTTTCCGGGCATGAAAAAACCCTCGGGGCCGATCAGCACGTAAACTGATCGGCCCCGAGGGTGAAAGATATACGATACTGAAAGTATACCTTTTTGATAGGCACGTGGTCAAGGCACATGTGCGATCGATAGCGAGGGGTGCAGCAGAGCCACAGGGGGGGCGAACCCGTTAGACTAGAGCGGCAACCCGCAGGGGTGGTCGGCGCGGCGCCGTTCTCCTCAGAGCAGCGGACGGACGAGTGCAGACGCTCATCTTCGCATCGTCCTGCATCCACGTGATGTCAGACAAAGAGCGCGTCATCCTGACCAGACGAGCGGGTCGCCCTTTCAGGATGGACGAGACGACGGACAACGACGGCGTGAAGGAGATGAGAAGAGTGGACGACGCACGCGATGACGCGGACCTGTCCCGCGACGCGGGAGAGGCGCAGCGCCCACCGGTCGATGCGACCGGCGTACCGCAGTTGGATCAGGTGCTGGGCGGAGGGATACCGCGTGGCTCCCTGTTCATGGTGGTCGGCCCCCCGGGCAGCGGCAAGACGACGCTGGCCACGCAGATAGCCTTCGCGTCCGCGCGCGCCGGACGCGGAGCACTCATCCTGACCGCCTTCTCCGAGCCCGCGAGCAAGCTGATCGCGCATCTCCGCGCCTTCCGCTTCTTCGACGAGGCGCTCGTCGGCGGTCCGGTGCGCATCCTGAGCCTGGAGCAGTTCCTCCGCGGCGGCGACCTGGCTACCCTGGCCCAGGAGATGCTCGCCGTGGCGCGCGAGACCCGGGCGGGCCTCGTCCTCCTTGACGGGTTCGGCGGCGTGCGCGGCCTTGATGGTGGCGCTGCGCACGCGGGGCGTGACGACGCTGGCGATCAGGGAGACGCGGCAAACCCTAGTGGACGCCCCGGAGTACCTGGCGGACCCGATGGCGATGATGGCCGACAATGTAATCGTGCTGCAGCAGGTCGTGCGAGACGACCGCGTGCGCCGGACGCTCGCGGTGGTGAAGATGCGCTTCTCCGCGCATGAGGTCGCGCTCCGCGAGTACCGCATCGCCGCCCCCCATGGCCTCGAGGTCCGGGCGGCGTTCACCGACGCACCCCTCACGGGCGACGCCCACCCCCCGGCCACCAGAGACGCAAGGGGGAAACGGGAGGGCGGCCGATGAGCGTGGAGGGCGGCCTCCCTGTGGTGCTGATCGCGGATGACGAACGGTTGATCGCCTCCCTGGTGGCGGAGATCGTCGTGCAGGCGGGCGGCCAACCGCTGGTCGCGACGCACGGGCGACAGGCCCTGGACCTGGCACGGGAGCAGTGGCCGGCGGTCGTGATCACCGACCTGATGATGCCGCACCTCGACGGCGCGGGGCTCATCGCCCTGTTACGGGAGGAGGCCGTCGCGCGGGGCAAGCCCGCCCCCCCGGTCATCCTCATGACGGCGACGAGTCTGCAGTACGCACGGGCGGCAGAGGCCGACGTGGTTTTGCGCAAGCCCTTCAACATCATGGAGGTGGAGGCGCTGGTGCGGCGTTTCCTGGAGCGAGGGGGAGGCGACGCCGCGCTCAGGAACGAGGACTGACGGGGAGAGCGACGCTAGATACCCCCCCCGACGAAACGTCCCGATCTACATGGCGTCTTGACGTTGACAACGATCAAGCGCATCGAGCCCCTTGACGAGCCGTTCGTGGACCGTCGGCTGCGACACGCCGAGTTGCGCGGCCGCCTGGCGCTGCGTGAGCCCCTGGACACAGCAGAGGTCAACACACTGCGCCCACGCGGGATGCTCGACCTTCAGGCGTGCGAAGGTGGCGGATGAGGCCAGCGTGGGTGCGTCCGCCGGCGTTGCATCACCGGCGCCAGCCCCACGACGGTTGAGGTGGGTTAAGAAGTCCTCGCGCAAGGCGGGGCGCCCATCGGCGCCCAATCGGCGTGTATGCAGGCCGGTGAAGTCGTCAGGCTCGGTGCTCATAGAGGGAACCTTTCAGGAGCGGAGGTCAGGCCAGGAAGGTCAGCATCTCTTTCGCGCGGGAGTACGCGACATACCGGATGTTGTCTTCCTGTTCGATCTGGTCGGGCGTCTTCGCCTTCGGGTGCGGCATTGTCTGCGGGGCGATGATCCAGACGCGGTCTGCTTCCAGGCCTTTCGCCTTGTGTACCGTGGAGAGCAGCACGCATCGGCCGTCCTCGTCGCCGGTGAAGATGTCTGTAATCGCCGCGATCAGGGCCTCGGCGTCGTGGGGACGCGCCTCCTGAGCGATGGCCAAGATCGTCGCCGCGCGGTCCTGGGCGGCCGCGACGGCCATGGCGATGCGCTCCTCGGATCCGCGACCGCCTGACGCGCTCTGCAGCTCGTGCTCCAGGTGACGGACGTGCGCGTCGAGGGCGCCGGCAAGCCGGGCCATGGTGAAGCCCGAACGACGGGCCAGCGTGCGGACGAGGGCGACCAGGCCGACGCCGATGTCGCGTCCACGGGCCCGCGCTGGGACGCCGCGCCGGATCAGCCGGTAGGCCATGGCGACAAGCGGCGCGTTGGTCCGGCAGAGCACCATGTCGCCGGGCGCGATCATGCCGAGCGCGGCCGCCTCGTCGAGGGTCTGGATCGTGCCTTCACGCGCCCACGGCGGCGACTCGACCGTGTCGTACACGGTGTTGACGAGGCGCGCATGGGACCGCGGCAGACGGTAGCTGATCGAGAGGGGAAGCAACGTCGCGCCGGTGCGGTCGGCGATCCTGCCCATCGAGCGGGAGTCGGCGCCCGCGAAGCGGTACATGGACTGCCGGCGGTCGCCCACCACGACGACCCGGCCACCCGCGCGCCGGGCGCTCAGGACGAGCTCGCGCTGCGCCGCGTTGAGATCCTGCGCCTCGTCGACCATCACCCAGTCATAGCCCGGTGGCGTGAGGCCGAGCGCGTACGGCAGCCACACCATATCCCTGTAATCGATCGCCTCCTGGCGGACCTCGATCCCGCAGGCGAGGATGGTCCGGACAGCCGGTGCCGTGTGTTCCCAGGCCGAAAGGTCAAGATCGTAGTCCGCCGCCATGCGCCAGAGCGCACCGGGGTCGGCCGCGTCCGTCAGCGTGAGCTGCGCGAGGGAGACGACCGGCGTGATGAGGTCGGCCACGTCAGACGCGCTCTTATTGCCATCGCCGTGCGGCAGCGTCCGCTCGACGTACGCACGGGTCAGCTTGCGGTACTTCTGCGGGTCGATCGGCGCGTGGATCCCCGCGCGCACCAGCGCCTTGAGGCCCATCCCGTGGATCGTGCTCGCCTCCATCGAAGGCGGCAATCGGCGGCGCAGCTCCTCGGCGATGTGGCGATTGAAGGCCAGGAAGAGGCCGCGGCCGCCCGGTAGACGCCGCGCCGCCTCGACCAGCGTTGCCGTTTTGCCGCTGCCCGGGACCGCGTCGACCAGGGCGTCGCCCTCGCCCTGGCGCAGCCAGTCGTAAATCTCCTGCTGATAGCGCGACGGCGTCAGACGACTCGCGACCATCAGGACCCCCCTGTCGCCGACGGTGCGGACGCCGTTCTGTGCAGAGGGACCGGCGGCGGCGCGGGATAGCAGACCTCACACGTCCACTCGTGCCAGCGATCACTCCAGCGGTACGAGCGGCTATGACACGTCGTGCAGCGCTCCCGCGGTTCAGGTGGCCTCTCCTGCTCCACTGGCGATTCAAAGTTGGAATCCAACCCGTTAATACGAACGGTGGAACCGTTCGTATATTTAGAGTCTGAATCCAACTTTGAATCGTGCTGCTCCTCCTGTTCGCGTTCGCGGCACTCGTCGCAACACCACTCGGTCGCGCGGATGAAGGATCCGCAGCCGGCCCGGCACATGACGCGCTCGGCGGCCGCCGCCTGTCGCTGGTTGTCCTGGATGATGTGTTCGGCTTGCTGTAAGGCCGTCAGCGCCTGGCTGTGCTCGATCTGGAGCACGTCGCGCTCATAGGCGACCTGTTGCCGTTCGTGGCGCTCGATCTTCACATCGTGCTTGAGCGCACGGACGACCTCGGGCGTCGGCTTCTCTTGGTCGATCGCCTTCTGCAGCCGCTCGTGCCGGCTGAGATCGGCCTTGACCTGCCGCTCAGTCAGCGGGATCTCGGCGAGCGTCGGAAGCTGCGCCCACAGCGCGTTAATGGCCGGACCATTGAGGCCGTACAGGTAAAACCAGTTCTTGCCGCGTTCGCGCGGCGCCGGGGTGTCAGGATCAGTGTGTGTCTTCTGCCTCTTCTCGCGGTTCAACAGGTCCATGCTGAGCATCGTATCGACGCTCTCCTTAAAGGCAGTGAGCGCGATGCCTTCGGCTGCAAGATCTTGTGTGTCCGGGAAAAAGGAGCAGGGCATGGCCGGGGGCAACGGGCGCCCGAGCGGCGTGCCGTGCCTCTTATGCAAGAACGCCAGCGTCCTCTTGACCTTGTCGGGCAGCACCGGATTGGCGACGAGGTGCTCCCAGGCAATGATCTGCTGTTTGCAGTCGGCGAGCTCAGCACGCTGAGTGTCGATCACGTGCTGCATGTCCTCGCGGCTCATAGTCGGCGTCGGCGTGCCGTCGGTCTCCAGCAGGCGATGGGCGCGCTGGTCGTACATCTTCCGGGGTCGTACGCGGCGTGGGATGGACGCCTGGGGGCAGTACCGCGTAAGCGTGAAGGCTCCGCCGGCGACGATGAGGTCGTCGGGTCCTTTGGCGATCGCGGGATCCCAGGAAGCCAGGCGCACCGCGTAGCCGCGCTCCGTCGCCGCTGCCGTCAGGCTCTCGCGCGCCCGCTCGACCGCAGCGACGGCCTTGGGTTTAATGTCCTGGTCAAGAGCGAGCACGCACACGTCGACGCCGCGATCGGCCAGGGCATCAAACAGGGGCGGGGCGAAGTTGACCGTGCCGACGCCGGCGATGCCGATGACAACACAGCCGAAGTGCGCGGCCAGCGCGTTCGCCTTCTTGATTCCTTCACACACGATGACGCGGTGCGGGTCGCGTAGCTCGGACGGCCATGCGATGTGCGGAGCCGCGCCGCTGCTGGGACCGCCAAAGCCGGCGCTGCTGCCCCATGTGTAGCGCGGGTCGGCATCGGGCTTATCGCTGCGGATCTGAAAGCCGGTCATGCGGTCGTCCAGGTCGCGCCGTGGCATGATGATGCCGCCGCCCCAACAGAAGGTCAGCGCGCCGTGATGCCGGTAGAAGCCGGGAACCTGTAGGACGACATCCTCGCCGAACTGAGCGGCCGCGGCCGTGGCGATCTCACGCCGTCGTGCGGGATCTGCTGGCAGCGAGTAGTACAGGTCAATCTGCTCGTCGGCCAGGTTGTGGCCCGGCCCCTTCATGACTGCACGGTGCGCGTCAGAGAGCGGCAGACCCGCAAAGGTGAAGATGTAAACCGCGTCAACGACGTCGGGAGCAGCCAGCGCGGTCGCGGCGGTCGCGGGATGCGGCAACGAGTGAAGCGGTCGCAGCGCGGGGCGCTCCTCGGCGTAGTGCAGGTAGCCACCCTGAAAGGCGTCGGTCCATTGCTCCCGCGCGCCGACGGTGCGGCACCAACTGGACCCATCGCCCAGGTCGCGGATACAGAACGATATCGCGTCGCAGTGGACGCAAGGCTGCTGTCGACTGACGCGCTGCTCGCGCGTGATGTGGCGGCTTTTCGCATCTCGGTCATGCGAGGTCTGTGCGAACGATTGCGCGGTGTCTAACATCATGAGCCTGTCCTACATACAGACCCAAGGAGCAGTGCGAGGGGGGCACTGCTCCTTGGGTCTATGAGGCGGGCGGGAGATAACGGTCCCAACCGCTAGCACGGCCTGAAAATCTCCTGTTTCTTGACAGAATGACAACAGCCGTTGATGCTAGGGTAGTAACACGACACACCCCTCGGCCTTCACGGCCATGTGTCGCGTTCGGAGCCCGTACATCGGTTTGGTCGCCAAACTGTGGCCGATGTACGGGTTTTTTTGTGGTCTTTTTGTTCAACCTAGCTACACCATAACAAAAATATATAGGCTACGTAAGGGGGGGTAACTAAATTTGATACACTAAGAGGGGGGTAACTAAATTTGATACACCTATGCGAACGCTGCCATGCGTCATTCGCTGTCGTACGGGGACGTCAGCGCTACTGTCCTCCCTGTACCACCCTTATGCTCACGCGTGTTTGCGCGCGTCCTACCTGTGGCAAAAAGTTCTCGGTAGGTTACCTCACGTCTCCTCAGCAGTACTGCGATAATGTCTGTCAGCGTGAGGCCGTTTACGCGAAGAAACGCCAAGCCCGGACGCTCTTCCGCTGCGCTTTGGGAGACGACTGTCCTCGCCCAGATGACCTAATTCCCAAGGAGCCATCGCGCGCTGAGGGCAAACACTACCACCCGGAGTGCCTCAAAACTTTTCTGCGATCAGGAGACCAGCGTAGAGGTGCTGGTCAAGGAAGCGTTGTAGCGGTTTGTCAGATCTGTCACCACGACATCGGCCTACGTCGTCTAAGTAGCAGGCCGGTCAAGTATCACCGCGCCTGCTATGATCGCCGCCGGGGAGAGTCTCTTAGTCGTGTTGGTAGGCAAAGAGAAGGCGCTGAGCATCCTTGCACAGAGTGCGGAACGCTCGTCTACCGTCCCCCACATGCGTCTGGCGCAAAGGCTTTCTTCTGTACGGTCGCCTGTCGCATTGCATGGCGACGAGGACGAGGAAAAGGCTTGTGGCGTACGCCACAAGCGCGGTCCCGCCTGCATGTCACCTGTACCGAGTGCAGTGATGTTCGTGAGTTCGTGCCGTCCACCCTCCCTCGATCGATTGACCGAGAACGAATGACATGGATGTGCTTGTCGTGTCGCCGCAAGCAGAATGAATGGAAGACTCTCCGATGTGACTATGCCGCTTGCAGGATCGTTTTCAAGCGCTTTGCTCCGCGCAGACAAAACCGTCAACATCACTTTTGCTCTCAACCTCACCATCTAGCTTGGCTAAAAGACAATCGTTTGCCGAAGATACGCTTAACCTGTGCCTATTGCCAGATCGAGGCGGCGGCGGGCAAGCGGCCTCACGACGACATCTGCTTCGAGCTGCGTCGCTCTAAAGTGCGCAACAGTAAGCATCACTTTTGTTCTCTTGCGCACGTTGCTCTCTACTCTCATGAGCAGCGCCGTCGTAGGCGACTGTGTCAGCAGTGTGGCGAAATCATAGAACGCAAAGGGCCTGATGTCCTGTTCTGCACTGATAAATGCTATAGGGCCTGGCGCCGCGGCCGTTCGACGCATCACCGAGGAACTGAAGAGAAGATCATAGCCGCATGGCAGAATGGTGTCCGCGGTGTGAGAGCGCTGGCTCGCGCGAGTGAGACATCTGTAAATACAGTGCAGAAGGTCCTTCGATCAGGAAAACTGAGCAAGGATGTCGCGATGAGTGTTGCCTCGTCAAGCTAGATTTTATGCATGCAAGCAAGATCTTATCGGCTTCCAAACGAAGCTATGTTAAATCTATGCACTGGGCTACTCCAGTGTTCTGCCCTGAACAACCTTTGATGCCATAGTAGTACCTCACGTAACTGTGATCGGAATTCCTCAACACTTTCGTCTTCGCTGCCTAACGCCTTCATGATCCGCCGTGCTTGCGTCATCCGTCCTGCCCCTACCAGGAAGCGTGGTGGATCCTTCATGAACCTTGTGCTCCACGGATACCAACGAACTATGTCTTGATCTTCAGGGTCTTGTAGACGATCGCGAAGATTGAGAAAGTAGTCGGCGGCCACGAACTGTTCCATAGGCACTATCTGGCGTAAGTCTCCTGTCGTATGCCGATCGTTGAGAAAAGCAGGGCGTCGAAATTGGTCACTGCGATAGTTGAGCAACTCAACGGACAGCGATAGGTAGTCGAACGGCAGCATGCCAGCACCCCACACGTTAGGATTAGACACGTAAAACTCCTCACTGAGCAACTCACCAATGAGTTCCCATCGATCGTCCTGGATCAGCGCGGCAAAAAATGTCACGAACAGTTCGTGACCTAGAAATCTCGCGAAGTCGAAATCAATAGTTCTGAAAGAGCCAGAGGCGTTGGCAGCACGGTTGTATAACTCGAGAACTCCAGCGAAACCCTTATAGAGAGCATCAGCCGCCTCAACAGAATTCATGGATGAGATCGCTTGGGCGAGACGGGCAAACTCGATGACGAGCTCTGTCGAGTCGTTGATAGCGGCAATGAGAGTGTCGCCCCATTTGTTTGGACCCTGTTCGTCTGCGAACTGCGGCGTACGCCTGGTGATCTCCTCTGCTAGCCACCCCATATATCGCCTGACCAGTCCGGCCTGATTAGGCTGCGCGCTTTCGATCGCGCCGATCGCCTTGTCGGCTAGCGACAATGGTTGTTGCGCCACCTCCTCCGGTATCGGCACCTCAAGTCCCGCAAGGATGGCTTGAAGCGCCTCTATGAGCGTCGCTGCGAGTTTTTGCCGATCCCCCGCACGCTCTCCTGGTTTTGCCTGGCCAGGTCTAGAGCTGTAGCGTGTCACACGTCTCTGTTTCAAGTCGAACGGGAGCATATCCAGTGAGCCGTATGCGTCATTGAACAGCATCACGATCTTCTTATCCCCAAGTGCTTTCAGCGCATAGCCGAGCTCGATCAGCACATTGGGGTTTGGCGTCAAGCGCATGTCGATCTTGTCGACACCGAGTTGTTGCTTGAGATCATCACCCAGTCTCTGTAAAGATTCGATAACCTGTTTGACGTTTAAGTTGATGAGGGAGATGTCGCAGATAAATGCATCCGCTTGATCAATCTTCCCGAAGATGGTGCTTGCGATATCAGGTGAACCGGGAACATTCGCAGTGTCACGATCAATCACCAGCGCGACATCATTCGACTCATCAGAGTGAATCGTGTCAACCGCACCCTTCAAGGCTTCTTCGATGAAGGTTCTGTTTGTCACAGAGGGTAGATCTGATTGCCAGGAGTAAAAAACGATGTGTTGCGGCACTGTTGCTACCATCCTTCGCCATGACGAGTCGTGTCAACGCGACTCTCTACTACGCTGGGCGAGTCCCTACTACGCTGGCCAGCGCTTCTTCATACGCCTTGACCGCCCTGCGCAGCGCCGGCCAGTCCCGCGCCGCGCACGCGGCATCGATGACGTCGGTTGAGGGAAGATCGTCGGGCGACGGCCGTGGCTCCGGCGCCGCGTCGTACAGCGCCCCACACCGCTTGATCGTCGCGCGGACGAGGGCGTCAGCGCGGGCGTCGTCCCAGAGCGACGCGACGAGCTCCGCGCAGGTCCACGCGACGGCGGCGACGGCCTGGGCGTACGCCTCGTCGGCGCCATCCTCACCACGCGCCAGGCGCTGGGCCAGTTCGCCGGCGTCTTTGGCCTCGCCGAGCCAGCCGGCCGGGACGCGCACAGCGGCGACGCCGGCGAGCGCGCACTGGACCTGTATCTCCGTCGCGGCGGCCGCGCCTGGTCCATCGGCGTCCAACGCAACGACGACACCCATGAGCTCACGCAGCAGCGCCGTCGGCAGGACGCTGGCCGTCCCGCAGAGAGCGACGACGGCGAGGGTCGGGGCACGCTGGAGCAGCGCCAGGGCGTCGGCCGGGCCTTCGACGAGCACGAGAGGCCGACCGTGCTCCACAGCCGCGGCAATGCTCGTATAGGGCCACACGCCGGCGGGGCAGCCCGTCAGCTTGCGCTGCTTAGAGTCTTTGAACGTGGCCCGTACTTTCTCGGGCCACGTCTCGCTCATGTCCAGACAGAGCCGTCCCATCGCGCTGACCACGCGGCCCGTCTCGGGATCGGCGAGCGGATAGACGACGCGGCCGACGCGGCGGTCGCGGTCGCCCGGCCACGCGTTTGGCGGCGCATACCCGACATCCAGCCGCACCGCGACGGCAGGATCAAGGCCACGGCGACGCAGATAGAGTACGCCTGGGTTATCTGGCGTGCTCATTTCCTCCTGAAGGCCCTTTAAATGCTCTAGGAACGCCGTTGATGATTCTGGCCTATTAGTGTGCATACGCGCCGCTCGGTCCGCCTCAGAGCGTTTACGGGCCTCCAGGGCGCGACGGCCGATGTCCTCGATGGAGAGCACACGTGGGGTATGCGGCTTCCCGCTCTGAGATGTCTGCGGCCAGTGGTCACGCAGCGTGCCCCGGGCACCGCAAGAATGGCAGGTGTACTGGCCGGTCTCCGGGTTGAGGGTAAGCGATCGTTGGTGATCGCCGCCATGGATCGGGCAGAAGAAGCGTTCGCGGCCGCCCGCACGGC
>JAABUX010001422.1_pt1 | contig 36503 bp, 28 predicted proteins | sample 5561851 | NCBI WGS metagenome assembly JAABUX01 (sample SAMN10711883, study PRJNA513361) | rock metagenome | isolation source: Antarctica rocks | place: Antarctica: Victoria Land, Richard Nunatak red sandstone | collected 2016-01-03 | reverse complement strand
TAATACTATAGTTATTATCTTTATAGGAATAGCTAATTAGCTATTATCTTTTTATATTACCTTATTTACTATTAAGAATTACCTAGTTAGTAATAATAATAATACTTAGTAGTCGTTTAGTAAGTTATATATATAGTATGAAATATTATAATAAATAAAAAATATTACTAATATCATAGTCGTTATTTTCCTAGGGATATGCATTACCTTTTTATATTACCTTATTTACTTTCAAGAATTCCCTAGGTAATAATAATAATAAAAATTAGAAGAAAAAATAGAAAATATAGTAAGAAATACTACTAAAATTAGAAAATATTACTAGAGAAAAAAGTCTTGGCGATTCGAGTCAATACTTCGGTACTAATACTCGGTACCTACCTAGGTACCGACTCGAGGTACTCGGTACCAGATTTTAGTATCGAATCGCTAAGACTCGAGTTCGAAGTACTAACTCGACGCGGTCAGTCTATTTAATATAATACTTATACTAGACGGTAATAGTAATATTACTATAAATAAGAGTAAAATATATAAACCTTCTAAGGAGGAGTTCTATTTATTATTTTCTTTATAAGGAAGGAATTTTATTAGAACTAATATTCTCTATTTCCCTTATAACCTTTTTATCCTAGTAAGTAGAGAGTATATCTTATTTAGTATTATAATTTTATATTTTCTCCTTCTTATCTTTTATATCTTACTTCTTTTTATATTTTCTAGCCTAAACTTTATTAGCTATTAATTACTACTAATCTAATATTTATATAAGGTTATTATTAGTTATTATATACCTAGATCTCCTATTATATTCCTTCTTATACTTATACTATTTAAGTAGTACTACTACCTTTTACTAATAACTATTCTAAGAGTAGGGATAGTAGGTATATATCTTGAAGTCCTATTATATATCCTTCTACTATAAATCTATACTAGAAAGTTTATATATACCCGCTTTAATAAGTATATAATTAATAAGTATTATTATCTCCTTAGTATTAAGAAGTATTCCTTTATATATACTTTATCCCTTCTACTTACCTCTCTTATACTTCTTATTATAATTATCTAATTATAAGATATTCAAGCTCCTAGTCCCCCTTCTCTTATACCTCCCTGAATAATATAATAGCTTTATATTATATAGCCTAGCTTTCCTATAACCTTTCTCTTTATAAGGGGACTTCCGCGGGGTAGGTTAAAAGAAATATAAGGGAAGGATATTATTATTATTAAGAGGTTCCTAGGGTATAAGAGGTATATTTATATAAAGGCTAGTAATAATATCTTCCTACTAATTATATAAATATATAGTAATTATATATTTATTATACTATATTAAGATCTTTAGTTATAGGGATATAAAAGGAGGATCTAGTATATTAGTAATAATAATAGTAAAGGTACTAGTACCTAGGATATTCTTAGAAGACTTTAAAGTACGCCTAGGAGGTATATAATAACTATTAATAATAGTAGAAGAAGGTTATAAGAGGGATAGAATAGATATAAATATAAGTAAGTAATAGATTAACTATAAAGGATATTAAAATAATAACCTAATTAAGCTATTATTTATATTAAATTAGTAAGTTAATAATTAAATTACTAACTTAATAATCTATATAATTAGTAAATACTATAGCTTAATATAGCTATTAGCTATTAAATAATATTAAATAATTACTTAAAATTAGAACTATAAAACCTATCTACTCCCTCTTAATCTTTATCTTAACCTTAATCTCGCCCTTACTACCCTCCTATTATATCCGATTACCTTACTTCTCTCCTACTACCGAATATTATATAAGTTATTACTCGCCTAGTAAATAATACTAAGAGGTTAGTTACCTTCTCTAATTATTAGTAAGATAGTACCTTAGTAATATATATACCGTGGTAGGTAAAACGTCGTCTTTTAAAGAAAGCTCTTATTTATATATAAAATTAATAGGTAGTAAATGGAATACCTTTAACTGTAAAGTGTATTGGAATATATGCGTTATAGATAGATATAAACTTCGTGCGGAAATCATTTACATGCTAGGAAGATTGTAGGGAAGTGAAGAATGAATCCTGTAGTACTAAACAAAATGATAAGAATAGGACAGATATCCATGTCATGCCCTTACGAATTCCTCTCCCCCTAACCCCTATAAATCCTTTACCTTCTCTCAAACACAAATCAATCTTTCCTCAGACACCGTTTATTGAGTTGATATCGGCAAGGCAAAAGGCAAAAGATCAATTAATGACTACGCACATGATGCCCCCAGACAGATTTGAACTATCGGCCTTTGCATGGTCTCGACTCTCGTACAAGTGCAACGCTCTACCCCTGAGCTATAGGGGCGATTTGATTGGTCGGCGCTATTTGTTTATATGTCTAAATTGTATCGTCTAAGAGGGAATGAATGGCAAATATTGAGTTTAGATAATGGTGTTTAATTGACCGACTATGTCTCTACAATGTCTCCAAGTTCATTACCATTTAACGCACATTGCCCCGATTCTTACCTAACTATCAAACCTATCTATGCCATACACAACATCCACAACTCCCTCACCAACCGCAACTACAAATCCTGAGTCGGCGCATTCCCCTCCGCAGCCCCACTCCCATACTTCCGCACATGCTCCTTCCCCGCGCCCTTGTCGGCCTCAAACTCCTTCACCTCCGGGCTATCCATGTGCTTCATGACCTGGTCCGCCTGCCACTTCTTGAAGCTGAAGCCCAAGCCTTCGTGGCTGTAGTCCTTGTCGTTGGCCTGGTCTTTGTGGTACTTGACCTGGATGAAGTCGGAGTCTACGGTTGCGGGGTCGAGGGAGAGGGAGACGAGGGCGTCCATCATGGCGGTTTTGGGGATGATTTTGAAGGTCCAGGACTGTGTGTAGGTATCAGCATGCTTGAGAATGGGGGGTTTTGGAGAGAGTAAGGGTTGGGAAGCGTGGACAAACCTGCTTGTTGCGGAACTGGATCAGGCCGGGCTCATTCTTCACGACTTGGTATCCGTGGTTTGTGCTGTCGTTGAACAACTTCGGGAGGGCGAACCACTGGCCCGCCATCTTGTAGCGATCGTTGGCGTAGACGAATTGATCGTCGTACACACAATCTGAGGTGTAGCGGCGTACTCTTTGTACGGTGGGATGGCAGCTGTAGAGTTCGATGATGTCGTCGACAAGAGCCTGGCGCTGTGGGGAGAGCTTGATGGATTTGGAGGGATCCGGGGTGTAGTCCTCGGTTGGGTGGGTTTGACGAGGCTCGAAGTTCTCGCCAGGTTTTGAGGCGGGGATGGAGGCATTTTCAATATTGCCATTAGAAGAAGACATGATGTTGCTGGAAGTAAACTGACGGATTTGGGGATTTGGACGAGTAATATGGGAAACAAGTGCTTTGCTGGTAGGGAGGATGCGGCGGGGGTTGATGCGGATGGAAGAGGAAAGCATGAAATCGCACAAGGTGCCTTAGATATAGTTTATGTAGAGTAACTGCAGGATGATATTGTGAGGAGGAGACGACATTATACATGAATGCGAGTACGAATTCGAAGTAGCCTCAAATGTAAAGAGTGATGACGTTGACCTTTACCTTATGATCGCATGTCGAGATCCTCCGCCTGCCTACTGAGAATAGGTTAATTAGCTCCCGCCGCTCTCCGTCACAGCAATTGTGGGCAACGTGGCTGTCGACATAGTCATCCCTTTATTCAGACAGGGCTGATACGGAGGTGTACCTGAGGGAATACATGATCTTCTAATATGCGGCCGAGGCAGATCATTTCTGCTAGCGCTGCCAAGACCGCTGATAGAAAATTACCCATACAGTAAAGTACACAGAGTGACAGAGTATTCGCCCGACTTATTCACGGCTTGTGCGTCCATTCCTTCAACGCCTCTGGATCAGCATAGAATGTCGCTCCATAGTCCTTCATAACGCGGCACCGTTCGTCCATGTTAATCGCCATGGAGACTTTCCCAAAATCCTTCGGAACCTCCCTTTCATTGTCATACTTCAAAAACCATACTCCCTCGCCATTCGTCGGCCAGCCAAAGATCAAATGCCGACTCTCCAATGCAGTCCTCTCTCTCATCCCCAATTGCACCTCAATCCACTCCTGTTCCTTGGACCACCAGATCGCACCTAGGTTGCGCATGCGAATGCAAAATTCATCCTCTTGAAGCATGTTCGATGAGCGTTGCGCCGCGCTGAAGCGATCAAGTTGAAGAAATTCCATATCTACCACGTCGACTTCTTTGATCAGTACACCACCACTCGAAGGGTATCCATAAGCGGTGCAACCTAAGCGGCCGAATGCGGTGCGCTTGTTTCTGTCGAGTGGAGGATTCTGGGGACAGGACCCATCCGGTCTATCGCCCATCTTTGCTATGGAGGGGCGAAGCCTGAGCACAGACTGCCAGCTGGTGGAGTAGACAGGGGAGGCGGTGCAGGCGAGTACGAAAATGAAGATGCTACGTCAGTGTAAGCGGAAGTCGTATGATGGCATCCATGAGTACAGCAGCAGCATCTCAACGAGTACATACTTGACCCAGGAGATTATTAGCGTGGCTGCTGAGCCACCACTTGGTCGATTGGAGCGGCTTGGGGGCATTGGGGAGTTCTATAGAATCTTCCGCGGCGATGGGTGCATTCACGGAAAAGGGGGTAAAAGGCAAGAGATACTAGGCAACAAGGTACGTTGAGGATGGGGATGATGTCGAGGTAAGCACAACATGCCCGACTGATTACGTTTAGAATAAGGCAACTACCCGCCCGCTGCGGCAGCTCCTCCAAATGATGTCTCAGCCGCAAAAGGTTGATGTTACTATGTTAGCTCAGGATGTTGGTTCTACTGACATCAAATTAGAAGGTCTGCGGCTGCATCTGCAACGTGCACGGATTGCTGACTTCTTTTCCGACGCTGAAACCTCAATCTTCGGGGGCTGGAACACTTGCAGGACTCCGTTATGACTCCTGTCCGAGTCCAACCCAAGCCCGTCGTCCAATCATCTGGTGTTGTCCGCTGTCGCAAATTGCTCGAGGGGCACGATGAAGAGCGTGAAACAGGTAAGTCAGATTATACTGAGCTTGATGTTGACTTCCAGGGCTATGCCGACTACTGTTGTAATACGGAGGTACATGGGGGCTAGATCGTTAATGGCCCAACCGTGGAGAGGTCAGCTATTCTAACCCGATCAGCGATAGTCCCATAAGCGCCCCGTACGGCTGTTAGAATATGATTCGCAACGCGAGCCCGAAAGGGCTTAACGGCTCGCTTGCCGGCTAAACAGAATACCGGGGCGATATCTTGTACGTACAACATAAAGTACTCCACGCTTTATTCCAACAATTACCGTAGTAAGTCTACTTTACCAACAAATTCGGTTAAGCCAACACCGCGACTCGGTATTCTATGTGGTCGCAAGCAATGCCGCTTCGACCGTGCGGCTGAATCCAACAAAAACAGAATTAAGATTACGGTTCTCTGGAAGATGTTGTGCATGCTCGATCTATCGCACGACGGCCAGCACAGCCAGCCATTAGCCAGCCTGATGTACACTATTAGGGTGAGAGGCACAGCTACCGTATCCGGCAGCTTCTCATTTGTCTTTCGCATATACATTGTAATCTAAAACAAGGATGATGACTGTCAGCAAGTAAAGCTGCAACAGCAGTGCCATGCCAGAGATGAACGAGATGTATATATAAGTTCATAGGTCCTACCATCATATGCTGCACAACACTCTCTATTGTCTGCCTGCTACTTTCATTCGTCATGTCCAACATGTTTCCGGTTTTCGTGGTGGCAACCCTCTCCTTACTTGTCCAAAATACGCTCAGCCAGGGCCCCAACTCTGCCGATTCACCGACCCCTACCGACTTCCCAGGTACAGAATCACCGTATCACGTCGTCCCCACGGGCACCGATATCCCACCCGGAGCCAGTGGTAGCGTGGCTGCCCAGAACAAGGTCGGAACCTTCCTGTACGACTACACCGGCTGCAAAGATTTCCCGGGTGCCAAAGATAAGATCGATGGAGCCTACTATGACTCTTGGGTCATTGCCAACACAGCGGGGGTCAACTCCGACATTGACTGGAACAGTGCAGCTGCCCTGGAGTTTCTCGGTGCGCCCGGCTTGAACAAGGATGCTCAGCCTCAGATCCAAGCTGTTTTTGCAAACATGGCCACCATGATCTATAGCTACAAGAATCCCTTCCAGCACTACATCAAGGTTCGATGCGACGATCCAAGGAAGCGGTGCCAAAAGAGGCCAGATCAGGACCATTGCCGACCAACGTATGTTCGGCTTTTCGACAACATGTCCTGCCCTTGATGCTGACTTAGTCTAGGCCTCCGAATCCCGGTGAAGATGCCAAACCAACGCCTCTTGCCTACGCAATGAATTCTGACCCAGATTCCGCCAACGTTCCCATGATCAATTTCTGCCCCGGGTTTCTCAATCGGAGGAGTCTGGCAGACGGGATCACTTATGGAACGGGCCTTAAAGACCCTGCCAATCTCGCGTTGAGCAATTATGATAACAGGGCACAAACCTTCTTCGTGAGTACCCACGGTCATTGGCTCATGATAGAATCCTTCCACTAACGCACTCCCAGCATGAGCTCCTGCACCTTAATCTCGCTGCCGACAGCCCAACGCCAAACCCTGCAGTCACCGATCTCACCGTCCAGATCAAGGTTGGCAACAAAGGCAATACTTTCACATCAATGGCATACGGTCCCTTCGTGACCAAGGTCCTCGCTCGCTGGCAAGGAAGCAATTTCAAAGTAGGACACTACGTCCAACGCAACGCCGACAACCTCGCCTACTATGCGCTGGCCAAGTACGTGACCGGCAAGAACAACAACATCTACCCCCACCTCCCCATCGTAAACCGGGAAATCGAAGGCCCACCCTATCCCGGCCTCCTCGCAGACTTCACCACCGCCGACACCAACTTCTATCTCAACACCACCGACGACCTCTCCACCTTCAAGACCGACTGGTCCGTCGAAGTCGGCGCCGACTACCCCGGCTGCTCCGATAACGAAAACCCCAACGAGAACGCCGACGCCGGCCCTCTGATCAACATCAACGGCTTCAGCCCCAACTCCGCCTACCCGGACGACTACAACAAACAAGTCGCCACCTGGGTCGCCGCCCTCTCAACCGCATCGCCCGCCCCACCAAGCAGCACCGCCGCCCCCCCACCACCCCCCAGCACGACCGCCGCGGCCCCCGCCTACGCCACAGGCCAATGCTCCTTCCACCTCACCGAAACGCAAGACTGCGAAGCCGACAGCAGCAACCTCTTCGCCATCATCAATCTCAAAGACGGCCGCGGCGCCGACATCGGCGACACCCCCACCACAAACCCCATCGGCGCCGGCATCAACGACGGCGGCAGCTACACCTTCAACAGCAAATTGCCGAACCCGCTCGTCGTCACGGGCGAGCATAAGAATGATTATGTACAATTTACGTACGGTGGGTTGAGCTGGCAGAGCAAGACGCCCAATGGTGGCGCGCACTGCGATGTTGGGGGGTGGGATCCGAGGCAGGGGCCGCAATGTGGGGGGTTGTTTGGGGATCAGAACGCGGTGAACAATATGGATTGTTTCTTTCCTTGTTAGGAGGAGGACTAGAAGTAGGGTATCACAATTCTGTTTATCGGGAATATGTATCATTACACCGGGGTCGCCTTTGATCTCAGCGAGGTGTACAAAAAAGCAGGGTTTACAAGAGAAGCATGGATAGCATTACTTATCAAAAGACGTCTGCCATATTAGTTCCAGACGTTCGATATAAATGGGTACATGCAGGAAATGATAGAACGCATGTATGTATGTATGTATGTATGTATGTATGCATGTATATATAAACATAGCTAACTAAGTACCTTGAAAAATTAGCGAGCTAAGATTCTTTAGTTTGCGAGTCTATATGTCGTAGAACAATATATCGTAGGATATCTTACTATGAGATTTAATGTCTTGTCATTTCTTATCTCTTCTTGTTCAGTGTATAGATAGATAGGTAAGTATAATCATCAAGATCCCTACAGTATAGATAGATAGATAGATAGATAGATAGATAGATAGATAAGGTAGGTTTCATATAGTATACCCACTACTCTAATCAAGGAATGATACCTCTAATCAAGGAATCATACCTCGAATGAGTCCAGAGAGATTTGAGGAAGTAGTAGGGAGGTGGGTGTGTAAGTAAGGGGTAAAGAGTAGAGAGTAGAGAGTAAATAGGGGTTTAGATAGTTGGTTTGTAGGATCTTGGGAGCTGTGACGTTGTTGTTACTTATGCTTTTGGAGTTATGGGAGGGGGATGGGAGAGGGGAAGACGAGGTTAGGAGATGGGGGGGAAGATGATAGGGAGGAGAGATAATAGGGGAGGAGAGAGGGGGAGAGAATGGCAATAGTTTTCACATCTACTTTTAAGCGTCGCTTTAGTGCTCTACTTTTAAGTATATATATGATTTTAGATAAACGTTTATACCTACTTTAGTAAATACTACGAGCATTGGCTGTCTGTTTCGCTAGAGCTAAGTACGTGATATGATACAGAGGGACTATACAGCATATATCGAATCAAAAGCCTTCCAACCATAACACCACCCCGACTCTCCCTTCCCTCTTTTGCCCCCCTTCTCCCCCCCCCTTTCCCCCCTTCCCCCTCATCCCCCTTCTTCTCTCCCTTCAACCCAACGGACTAATATCCAACCCCTGCACCCTCAACTCAAAACTGTCATTCCGCGCATAACTCCCCGCCACATCCAGATCCAACCGTCCCCTCTCGCAATCTTCGAAGTCGACGGTGGCGATCAATAGTCCGCCGTCTTCGATTTCCCAGACCGGACCGCGGAGGATGGTGCCGGTGGGGGAGATGATGCAGGAGCCGCCGCGGGAGAGGAAGGCTTCGTCGTCGTTTTCGGTTTCCTTGGTTGGGGGGATGGTGGAGGGCTGGGCGTCTGTTGATGCGACATGAGGAGTGGTATCCTTGTCGTCTCCTGGGATGGAGCTGAGATGTAACGGCGACGTGTCGGTTGCTGTTGTGGACTTCTGGTCTGCTTGTATGGTAGTCTTCGTAAGTGGGGTCTTTGGCGATGTAGATGGCCATGTGATCTCGTGGTTATCTTCTGTTTTGGTGATGGTCGATGAACGTCGTCTCCTGGTGTCTCCTTGTGAGGTCTCTATATCGTCCTCGCTTGGGTCACTCTGTTTTGTATGCTTGACATCCTTCCCTGTGATCCAACTGGGCAAGTTCTTCCGCTTCACGCATTGATTTGCGCTCAGCACATATGCTCTTCCTTCACATGCAATTGTCTCCATCAGCGGCACCCATGTTTCTCTCGCGTCAGCAGTTGGCGCCAGGTATAAGTTCACATTCTGCGAATACAAGGAGAATCTGAGTAAAGGCATGTAGTTCTCCCAGCATATCGCTGTCGCAAGCGTGAGCTTCACCCCGCCGATCTCTGTTGTAATTGCTCGCAGTGTCGACGGTGACCCTTGTGCCCATATCAGTCGCTCACTACCCGTTGGCATAACCTTTCTTCGTTTGCCCAGACATCCTTCTCTTGGACAGACATAGACTACGGCACAGTACAAGCTGCCTCCTGATTTCTCCACAAGACCGACAACTAAGAAGATCCCGGTTTCCTTTGCCACCTGCTCGAGGTTCTCTCTTGTCCCATCGCCTCTATAATCTTTCCCTTTCCTCACCTCGAGTTTCCTCTCTACCCAGTCTTGACCCCCGCCACGAGGCGTGTCTCCTAGATCGATGGCAGAATGGAAGTATTGTAGGAATTGATCACGGCCAGCATCGGTGCGAGAGCCAACGGAGGCACCGAAGGAACAAGTACGAGGATATCCACCCAGGTAAGCTTCTGGAAAGAGGAGGAATTGTACTCCGTCGCGAGCCGCTTGGTGGGTGATTTCGGAGAGAGCAGTAATTGTGGCGGAAGTGGTCTCGAGTGTGCGTGACTGGGAGACGGCTATTTTGAGATTTTGGGGCATCGTGTGCGGAATCAATAGCAGATTATCTATGTGGCAGAGAAAGTAATGCTTTGGTCGGATAAAAGAAGTTTTGCGGGGAAAGCGGAGCTCACCGCCGCTACGTTCCCCGGGATCCCGAAGACTCGTCGCGCAATCAAATCCAACGTGGGCTTTTGTATATCTGGAATACTGTCATCATCGAGCGACTAGCTCGGGACGAGGTCCGTCCAAGCCACTGAGCTCTGGCCTACTGACGTCGGGCCCTGGAAGCTCGTTCCTGTTGATATTCCCACTATAGGTGGGGGCCTCGGACAAATGCTCACTGCCCAACTTCGAAGGGAACCGCGGATCAAGCTTAGAAGGGGGCAGTGGTGACTTCGATCGCCTGTGGATCAAGACCCAGCACGCGCCAACGATTATAGCCAGACCAAGCACGCCTCCTACCACAGCCCCAGCTATAATTCCGCTGTTCGTTCTTCGCTCAGACAAAGGCGTTGGCGAGGCCGAGGTGGCCAGCGGAGCGGACGTGCTGACCTGAGTGACAGTCTGCGGGCCGGGCTGAGGGGAAGAATTAGCGAGAGCTGCCGTATGGTTGCAATGACAAAATACATACCGTAGACGATGATGTCGAAGATTGTATGCGAATTGATGATGAAGTCTTTGGATTGACTCGCGTCGTTTCCCCATCTACGACAAAGTAGCCTAGTCCACTCTGGCAACAATTTGTGGCAATACCATCATTTCCACAACAGTAGCTTCCATCAGCGCAAGGCGTTATGGCAATGTCATTGCCCGCCTGGGCAAGGTCATTAACACACAGCTTGATACATTCTGGAGACCGCCAACTCTGATCTGTACAAGCTGTTCGACTGATATACTTGCCATTTCCGTTTATACAAAGTCCATCACTGCGGCAAATGGATCCCGAGTTTTCATTGAGATAGAGTGACGGATGCAGTGCGCAGCACATGCTGGCGGGGGCGTTCGGGTTACAGGCACTATAGAGATTCGCGGGAAGACCGGCGTAATTCCTATCAGTACCTGATTGCCTATCAGTATCGTCTAGCGATGGGAAAGGCCATGGCACTCACCATTGGGGAAGTAGCAATTGGCCTTTACATGGCACTTGAACAAGGATAGGAAAATGACAAGCAGGCAAGCATGGTGACGGACGCGAGACGCAGACATTGCATGTACACGCTGAACAAATTGACGTGGCCAAAAAAGAGAAGAGAGAAGCGCACCTACATTATGTAGGAGAGGAAATGTAGGGCAAACCTCTGTAATATATGCCACCGACACAGGTCTCTAGAAGGATTTGAATCTGCGCCTCCTTCAGCTGACGCCGACCCTTTTTCAAATGGAACAGACAAGAAGTCCCATAGAGATAAAACACTCTCAGCTGGGCGGACTCGCATTGTTTCAGCATGCTCAGCCGCAAGGGTTAGCTTAGGAGGATCGTGCATGTGTTCCACCGTGATGTCCTGAGATCTGTGTGTATTGCTCACGATAGCATGTTGTATTTAGATTCAAATGTGAGTATGTCATGTTATACATAAAGTACTTACTTACTTTACTTTAGCCAGGCGACGCGCGCGGGAGACACGGCTTGGCACTCAGTCTAGCGTACGTCAGATAGAGAATCCTGTCACACCTGCCTCATAGCTGAACCTATCTTCGGTATGGATGGTCTTAACGACTGGGTAGACTTGGATTGGGGCCGTCAATATGTTTATGGGGTCAGTATTGTTGATTACTCCAATATGGGTGAGTAAAACCGATCCAGGAGAAAGTGTTCTCAATTATCAATATTATGAAGTCTCATCGTAGATCGAGTCCGCGGATAATTGACTTCTACTCCGTACAAGCAGCGCTCTCGTGCATAATTGGACGTTCTGAATCTGCAGGTACGGAGAGCTTACTCCTTCGGGGCAAAGGTGCGCATACAAGGGCACGACTGCAAGCGAGGTCGGATCCTCTGCTTGTAAGGGCATCGCGACGTCGCCGTCCCTTTTGTGATTGGTTTCGCACAGATATTGTGGTGCTGTATTGCGATTGCTTAAAACATTTTCCTTTGAAAAGATTAGTAGGCGGTTGGCCGGGTAGCCACCAATGTACTAGAGTATATTAGGACTGGTGGGGTGGCTATATCGGCGCGAACTTCTGTACAAACGACAGACTCATAAAGGATCGTGAGGATGTATCTTCGTGTAATTCAGTAATGGAAACTTAAGCTAAAGCATCAATCCCAAGAACATTTCATCAGCCTCTTAACAGTCACACTATGAAGCGTAAAGCCAGTAAAACGCCATTGAAGGCGGTGGTGGAAGAGCCTCCAATAGCAACAGTAGTAACGCCAATAGTGTCCGAGGGTGATCTCCAATTGGATTTCACAAAGGACCTTTCCCAGCCTCTTGGGCTTCTAGTTAGTCGACATACGCTTTGTCTCAGCTCACCAGTCTTCAAAGCAATGTTCAGTAACGATTCCCCTTGGTCCGACTCAGCAAACAGAACACTGAATGCGGCTGGCATTCAGGTCTTCCGATTAGAGGACGACGACATCGCATCCATGGAGATTATAATGAACGTTATCCATCTCAAGGGCCGTAAGATTCCACGTGTCCTACTGTTTCCACAGCTAGATTCATGTGCATCCCTATGCGATAAATATGACCTCGGAGGGAGTCTTGGCGGCTGGCCAGATATCTGGATGAGACCGTACCTGCACAGATCTAAGGATCCAGGCTTTGAGAGATGGCTATCTATTTCATCAATCTTTGAGGAGGAGGATATTTTCACCAGAATCACAAAGCATCTGGCTCTGAATACAACTTTGTCGCATGCAGGAGAGCTCTTGTATCAGGGAGATAATTCCTTTAGTGAGGGTGTGCCTACCTCTACCTTGGGTATGTGACAGTTAGGGTATCTCGTTCTTACCTGGAGCTAACTGCTATTAGACTGGCTAGCAGAATCGAGAGCGGACTCGATACGTACTCTTTTGCGGTATTGCTGGGAAGGGTGCCGGAAGACATGCGAACTCCGAAACGAGCCTTCAATGGTTTCTGAGATAGAGGACTGTGAAGCCGTTAATTTAGGATGTCTGACTCGGCAGTTCCCAGACCTCTGCGAACCTACCGAGACTTCAGATCGTGAACGCAGGAGTGTCCTCCAGATACTTGATGCCATCTACAAAATCAAACATTTCGAAGACATGCCCAGCTTAGATTCTAGGTTCACAATACGGCATGGAGCATGTGATATTGGCCACTTCATCCAGGGTCTAGCAGATCGCTGTGTAGACCTGGTGCAAGGACGCAACTTACGTTCCGCATCTCCCAAATCTCTTCCGCCAACGTGGTTCAATCACATGCTTGCTGATCTTCGGTCATCATTCCCTGATGCTCGTATCCGAGGTACTGTGCAGGAAGCTTATGTGTCCTGTCTCACTGATTCCATTGCTTATAATCACGCTGAACATACTTCGACTAGCGTGGACGCTCACCTTCCAGTTCTTCGTTGCCTAGACTGCTACAATGATAGTTGGGTTGTTCCCAGACCGGAAAGGAAATGTAGCGAATTTGAGGACCATCTAGAGTCCATCCAGCATTTGCACCGTGTTCAGAGGAATATGGACTTAGCATCGGCGAGGGCACACCGTAGGGAGACCGGATAGCACAGGCAATGAATCAAGACCGTCTACGGCAGTGATCTTGAGCGACCACTTCCGAGGACTCGAGCACGATATGGACCACGTTCCGAACAACGCGACTGATCCCGACTACGCAAGCAGCGCACGATTGGCATTGCGGTTGTCTCGTTTGGTATAAGGGAATTGTGTAATTGTGGTCCTCGGTAAGGGCAGTGCAGCGCTCTGCGTCGCCGCGGAAGCTGCTCGAAATTAGCTCGACCATTGTACACTAACTTCACACTCTCAACTTCAGGTTACTAATATTCTTGTCAATATCAGCCTTATAGACTTCATGGTAGTTTGAATACTATGGGCGCTGATCTAATGGTGTTCGTAATATATTCCCCTTCTACTAGAGAACCTCTTCCTTCAATTCAGAACATATTTCACACCTACCATCACACGATGTAGAAATCCATGACTTTTTCACATGTCAGTCTATACAGAAAATACATAAAGGGTCTTACAAGTGGGTAAAGAGGAGAACCCCAAAGTATGATCAAATCCTATTACAATGAAGTAGATAGTCAGCCATGAGCTTCTGACGTCGAATGAGAGCATGAAGATCAAGTGGCTGGCGTCGAGCCCAGGAGGGGTTTGCAGGTAGAGTTCGAGATAGACATTGCAGCTGTCACGCCAGGTCACTCGTGGCTCTAGGGGTCACTGCGGCCATGGATGGGAGTATGATGATGGATTGATTGAATACCTACCTGGGAAAGCACTTTGCAAGGCGTAGACTTTTACATGATGCCAAGGCACTATGATATTATAGCTGGTTCAGCCCATGTCGTCAACAATCTTGACCTCAAGAAATCGATCAAGTACAGCTAACAAAGGAAGCTAAATGTTATATTCACCTGATTCCCCAACTCGACAGCTACGATAATCGCATTACATTACACTAGAGATTGTGCCCCCGTCTCATTGCATGATATGATCATATACCACGATATAGACATATTGACTTCAGACCCTAAAAATCTTTATTGAAAGTGACAATTCCGTTTGTTACCATGCTCATCATGATGATGGATGCTAAAATCGACCTCAAAGATGACCAAGCTTCAGCATAGCTCGGTCAATCAATTCGATAAGAGAGCGACCCCTTGCAACATTTGATATCGGGAGCAGTGAATCAGTCGTGCAACAAGTCGTATCCCGATCACCTCAAAGCGCACCATCCACGGCCCATCAAAATGAAATTCAGCTCGCTACCACTTTGTTTTATCCTGTCTCCTAATGAATACCTGAAAGTATTGGCTGGCTCTGGTTCGGAACACGACACGGATCTTGTTTCTAATGTCTAGCCCGTTTCGCTAAATCAGGTCGAGCTGAAAGGGTGGGTTGTCTATGTTTCTGATGGGTATACGACAGTAAGGTACAGATCTTCTTAGATATATTACGAGATGATGATGCTGTGGGATATTTGATAAGATCTGATGATGTTCCTGGGAATATTTTACTTTGCTTGGTCGCGAAGTTGTCATTTGCGACATGAGTGAGGATGGGATCTGTCCAATTGACCTGTAGGTCGTGCAACAACTTGCGTGTTCCGCTGAGAAATCTAAAAGGCCGAGGGGCACTGAGGACGGCACTTGTAGTCCCCAAACCAGCCACAAGAATCACAAGATTTTGTAATAGTATTGGTTTAGGTAATGTGAATATGATGTTTTGCTAAGCAATGCCAGAAATTGCAGACATATACACCGGTTTCGCCCGTGGATGATTTAAAGACCATCGCTTACCCTCACTAAAGCGATATAGCTGATTGGGCTGGTATATTGTGTGTATATGGTCCCATAGCCGCATACCACTACATCGGGTTTTCACATCGTCAGTTCACCAACAGCATAGCAATCATTTTACAATGCTATAAAGGCTGGGGGCTTCTCAATCCCTTCTGGGGTCAAGTCCCTGAAGGATTAGAATGCCTCCGCAAGATGATCGCATTGCGGAGGCAATTATGAATCGTTATAGCTTGCTGGTATAACGGGACTGTGGTGAAGCTGTAGGGCTAGAGACTTGTGGCGATATTTGGCAATCTTATTGAAGTGGATGCGGGAAAAGGCAGAACACTGAGTAGAGACCTGTATCATACTCGAAGATTGAAGACCCCTTTCCAGTCGGATCTCTGGTCCCCCCTGCTCATTCGCAATTGTCTTATTGGATATCAAGTTTCAGTCCTTTAACTCTATGCACAATAATCCTAATCATCTTTGATACATAGCCACACGAAGTGCCCCGAATGTGAGATATGATGAAACTCTCTGACAGGACACCAGCATTTTCATTCTGGAATGTGTCCATGATGTCGATTTTCTTGATGATAGCCATTATGGTACTACCATGATGTTCATCCTCGTCCCAAGGCTTCGTCATGTTAGGAAAATAACGGGCGAGACAGCCGAGATTCCAGATATCACAATGTTCTCGCTCTAGATCATTGCGTGCGTAGCCGCATTCATCAGACAGGCGGCAAAGACGCCGCTCTGTCTCAGTGGATTGCAATTCACGAAATCTGTTCCATATGCACTCTTGCAGCGCAATCATCGTCGCCGCTCTAACAGCATTCATCTTCTCTACGTCTCGTTAGCACAGGCATTGAAATGTGTAGTGTCTTCATACCGACTACTGTACTGGGCACGCCTTCAGTAAATGAAAAACCATCTGCGGTAACCAGCTCTCCAGTATCTGCATCAATTTTGCTATTCACAATAAGATGCCTCGTGATTTTCGTGAAGGCTTCCTTCTGTTTGAAAACAGAGGCTATCAAAAGCCAATCTTCAAAGGCCTTCTTCTCAATCCTATCGACATAATGCTGCGCCCATGTAGCCGGCCAGAGACCAACGCTCTGGACCAAGTCATACTTATCACATATCATTGCAGTCTCGCGGAGCTGGGTAAAGCTTATACGGAGTAGCACGCGGTCATGCTGTAGATGAAGGATATTCATGATCGTTCGCATAGCCGGAAAGTCGTCGTCGTTAAAAGCTACTTCGCGAATACCATCGTGCGAGAGCGTTGGATTGGTTGCTTCTTGAAATTGGGAACTGTCACCAACCATTGCATCGAAGACCTTCGAACTCAAACAGAGAATATAGCGGCTCACTAGCAGCCTCTTTGACTCGCTGTCGTTGCTATTGAAGACCATGTAGAGATCTCCATTAGGAACTATGGCGGTAGTCTGCTTCTCAACTTGAGAGTCATTCTCGTCGTTCACTGGTGTTGAAGTGCTAGCCTTGCGTTTGGGCATGGCAATACTTTTGAAATTGAATTACCATAACGTGGTACGTATGACGTTCAGTCTTCGGACCGAAAGACTAAGATACTGAAGATATTGTCCATATCACCACGGGGAGTAGAACGTTGCTTTATGTTTTGCTCGAAACGTCGTTTGTGCCGCATTAACCCCGCCGTGCCACGCGTCTTTATCAATACGGTCACATAGCGCTAGCCAAAATTGGGTGACGGGACACGCCAAAGGTGTCCACATCAATGCCGTAGTCGTCGAAACCGTTCCAGACAATGAATTGGACAAAGAATTAGGGATGTATTAGCAGTCAGGGAGATCAGCTATCATGACGGTAACCTGTCGCTCGCTCTGAGCCTACCTTTGAACCCTCAGTAAAGTATCTGTGATATTTACAAAGTTGGTGGTGATTAAATCGCACTCTCGCTTGACTATTCTATGTTTATTCTAGTGGCCGCCTAGCCGTGTTTACGGGCTGATTGTTTTGTGACCCGGCAACCAGCTACTCTTCAACAGCTCCGGCATTGCTCTCTGATCTCCTAGAGCTCTGTCACTGTGCGTTGAAAATTCCAACGATATGGACCCAATCTTCAAGTTTCCGGCCTCCCCTGGCACGCCGCTGTTCCCCGTGTCCCCTGAACGCGCAAACCGACAACAACTCCCACACTCGCCATCTCTACCACAAATCTCACACTTACACAACGACCCTTTCATGACACATTCCCGAGGCAACTCGGATGTCCAAGGCAAGGTTGCACAGTTCAATAATCTCAGTAAAGAGGCCGCGCAGAGGAGGAGGGACAATGAAGCTGCTTTGAAGCGGGCTGTTTTGGGGAGAGAGGAGGCGGAGAGCGAGGCGAGAAGGCTGAAAGAGGAGAATCGGATATTGAGACAGGATGTGGAGGAGGGTAGGGCAAGGGAGAGGAGAGTGGGTGAAAGGATGGAGGGTATCATGGTAGGTTTGCATGGATGATTCCGAACGACTGTCCTAACGGAGCTACAAGGAGGACTTTCGACTATCAAAAGAGACACACGCTCATGCGCAGGCAATCTACGAGAAAGAGGTTCGCCGTGCAAGGAAAGAGGCATTCAAATCATCGAGTGCACTTGTCAAGATGCAGGAAGAGCTGAAGTCGGCAAGGAATAAGTACACTCTGATGCGGGAAGAGATGGACGTACAGCGAAGAAAAGTGGGGGCCAAAGAACAAGAGACATTTGCTGCTCAGCATCTACTAGTCAATCTGCAAGAAGACTTGGCCAAGTTGAGGCAGCAGAACAAGGCTGTTGAAGGACAGAGAGATGCGTTGAAGACCGCTCTAAAAGGAGAAGAGATTGCTAGAATTGCGGCCGAAGGAGCGGTTGGGCTACCAACATCTGGAGACGACGACGAATTCGCATCACCTAAGAAGAGTAGCCGAAAGCATGATAGAGAGAGCTTGAAGGAGAACGTGGACCCTGAAGCACCGCAAGTAGAGGAAGAATTGTTAGTACTCAGAGAGGATCTGAGACTGGAGAAGCGGATGCGATTGCGTGCAGATGACCAGGTTCACTTCATGAAAATGGAATGCCAATTCCAATGCTGCTCATGTCGGGTTGCTGAAAGACAAGGCATTGTATATGTCCATGACGACACCCAAGCAAAGCAGATGGGAGAGATGGCAGCCAAGATCGTGGAAGAATACGAACCAGTAACGGACAAGTTGCCAGAGCCTATGCAAGAACCTGCCCAAGAGCCTGAACAAAACCGAGCCTGCACACCAACAAGACCGCCCCTCGAACAGCGCGAGACCAGCGAACAGCTCCTCAACTTCTCCCCAGCGACAGGCACCTTCCACAAACTACCCTCACCACTAAAACCTTCCTCACCAACACAAACCCTCACGCCATCCCAGCCAGCCACACCACGCACCGAAACACCAACGCCAACACCAACACCCCAACCCACCCACATCCCAACCTCCCCACTACAACAACCACCAACCTTCACATTCCCCACGACGCCTCGCCCCCTCCCAAACCCCCCACCCCGCACAATCAGCTACACCAAAACCGTCACCATACCCCTAAAAGACGATCTCCCCTTCAGCCCCGCGGCACCAATGACACCGGGCGGTATCTCGAGAGAAGACGCGCTCGAGCAGATCAGGCAGCGGAGGGGGAGGGCTAGGAGTATTGCGGCTGGGAACGGGACGCCAAGGAAGCGGATGGTGGATGTTGGCGAGTTGAGGAGGGATATTAGTGCGCCTGGGAGGGTATGACCGTTGTTAGGAAAAGGGGAACGCAAGATTGAGCGAGGTTGAGAAGATGCGAGGATGGTGTTTGTATTGAAGATTGAGAATGTATATACTTATAAGTAGTGGATTAAGCAAGGCGTTTTGAGCGGTCGTTTCGAGTATCCCGTATCCTATCAGGTCGTTCACTAATTGCATAACATGAAAACCCTTTTCTAATCCACGGCCAGAGCGTGAAATTGAGTCAACGACGATTGATCCCCAGTAGTGAAGGAGGAAACCTTGATGTATGTATTTTCGGAATGCTGGAAAGTCTAGCCATTGCTAGACCGTTGCCTATTTACTCCCTGCATCGAGCATTATCCAAAACGCTCGGAACACCACAGTATATCCATCCTCATGCTCCCTCAGTACCCTATCGCTTAGTACCTTGATCCCATTAGGTTTCTAAGTCCTAGGATATTTCGTAAAGATATAAGGTAGCGATCTAAGCCATTATCGGACTGTTAGTAAATAACATTTTTCCACTATCCTTGTGCAAGGTCTTAGAAGTCTTTCACGTCTATTTATCTATCTTGCTAAATTCTCGAATGTATTCCACATTCTAGATTTCTTACCATTGATGTTCCATGAACTGTCCCACTACAACATGCGCAAAGCGCCGCTGGAAGAAGATATCAGAATCTCTCCGCTATTCCACACAAGTCTTCAGACCTCTATACCAGATTCTAGACATTCCCAGTCCCACTAACAAGCAAAATCACACTCCCAAACTGCCTCCTCAAATCCTCCTTCTCCACATCATGCGTATCCTCCACCTCCCCCCACATCCCCGTTTGCCACCTCACCTCCAAACTGCAAGCCTCGGCCGCCTGCTCGATGCCAAACCTGCTCTCTCCGCCCTTGCCTCTGTCTACCGACCCGCCATCCGCGCTCTCCGGTGTAAGTCCCCCAAGCATGAAATGTTCACTCCATTCGCACACCAATCTCGTACCCACACACAAGCTTTTTCCAGCGAGAACCGCCCGCTCCAAGCCTACTAATTCCCAAGCCGGTAGTCCTGCCATCCATCCCTTGATGACCGCACGCGTGGCCGCTGGCTGTGCTCTCGGTAATATGGATCCGTCGGCTAAAGTAGGGTTGAGTTCGATCCCCGGCCAGACCCTCTGCGTTAGGTATGAAAGAATGGGTTTCGCGACCCTGATTTGTAAATTTCGCAACGACTCTTTTCGTGTACTATGAGGCTCTTCTGAAGAATTTGGAGGCGGCGCCCAGCAAAGTAACGTGTCGGTATCAAGATAGCGGAGGAGGGTGTTGATGATGTCATAGCGTATACCTTTACCGGAGCTTGGTGCATGCGCTGTGGTGGCGTCTTCGAGGGTGAGCGTATGTGCGCGGGAGGCGATGGAGGTTATAGGGATGAGATGGGAGCGTGTGGCTTGTTGAGCGGAGACTAGGAGATCCCATTCTAGGGCGAGGGCGGTTGCAAGATGTGGTTTTGAGGAGGGTATTTGGAGGGGGGTTTTCGTTGTTGGGTTGCGTACCGTGCGGTTGTCGAGATTGACTATGTGGCTTTCTTCTGCAGATTCGGATGTATGGTCAGCAATAAGATTTGCTTGCATTTGGAGTTATTGCAGAGAATGGAGAAAGAGAGGCATACCATTGTCGGTCTGCACACTCACATCTTTCCAGAAACGCTTCTTCATTGCTGTACCGGGCTTCATGTGGCTTGCTCGCATGTCTTGCCCACGCTTGAGGAGCTCGGCCTGCCGCCGACGGCGATCGGCTCTCTCACCAGACTGAGAGACTGCAGGCATGGGCGCTGGGGGAGGGGGGCCTGTTGCTGTGACAGGCAGAGGTGTGGCGCCTCGGGGCGGCGTGGTATGAAGGCATTGGGAGAGTGGTGCGGAGATCAACGGAGTAGATCGAGGACATGTAGCAAGGACTCTCGAAGGTATCAGAGATGCGATACGACTCATCCTCAACTAGTTGAATCCTTGGATATGGCTCGACAATCTGTATGATGAGTGCCAAGCGTTCACACTTCTGCATACGCTAAACAGACTAAATCGCGACATTTGATCCTCCAATAAACATGTTACTGAGTTGAGCCTTATAACGTCCTGGGGTATGGTCAATATCAAGCTCAGAATCAGCAGTGAGAATAGCTATCAACGCCAGTCAAAGGCCATAAACGCAGGCTTGGCATAAGTGGAAGTTGTCCGCGGCTCCTAGGGCCCTGGATGTGATCTCATGAGAAATGTATTGATCGTATGAATCTCGAAAATCCAACAGACCAGGAGCTTGATAAGGTATATGTTTGCACAAAGTCATGAGATTTGTTGTTCGAATGATTTACCGCTCTAGTACTAGAGAGTACCGTCGAAAATCAGACCTCGCCAGGCCATCTGATAAACAAGACCCCAACGACTGGCTAAGTAGGTGGCCCCAGTAATGACTAAAATCAATGCTCGTCCCCATAGATCACTCTTGCTTGGAGCGTCGACTTTTCGTTTCTGATTCTGTCAAGTCATAGCAACATGTCAAGACAACTAGCAAGAACATCATCCTCAATTCCAATATTTCAGAGAAGGGCAATTTCCCCACGGCCTGTGGGTTTCAGCTTGTCAAGGCATACCAGATAACGTCCCGAGTACGTCAAGATATGGAGGCTAGGTGCCTTACTGATTACATATGTAGATCTGATCAAGTCGAAACGAGCCAGACTGCTCTACGAAAGCCACGACGTTTTGCGCACTCAGATCAGCATCCCAATGAAAGAAAAGCTCGAGATTCGGGTGTAGGCTAGACTAGAGATCTTTGAGATTCATCGTCCCCAGCGCCATGACTTGGACATGACCGTACTTCCGCGACCTCGACAACAACATTGAGGCTTTGCAGATATCAATGGAGGACATACTCCGCGCCATACAACAATTCCCAAGACTTAGCCTTTCACGCAAAACTCAAAGGGCAAACAAATGCCGAGATTACACGACTGTTCAACACTTTGATGAGTATAACAAACTCGCGCTGACATAGAAATAATCCGTAATCGTTTTCTAATTCGTCAACGCTAGCTATTGAGACTCAAAGATCCCTCGAACGGCGAAACAAGGACTAATGAGGAGAGCCATTTCTGCATGTGACGCATCAAACAAAGCCGGATCTTCACGCTGATGCTATCGCAAGCCTGCTGTTAAAGCTAAGCTGGGGCGAACGCAATGACTGCCATTCAATATACGTCTAAACCATAAGCACGACAATTGAACCAAATGACAGATTCGTTAAATGAGATGCACTAACGGTTACTGCAACATCAATACGATTGCAATAACATATCAGGATGAGATCATTCAAAGGTATAACGTCTTGAATTCTCATAGCTTGGCGATGTTTTGCACATATATTCCATAGACCGAGCCGGCAAACATACACTCTCGAAGCCTCCCATGCTATCTTCCCCCTTGCCTGATTGCTCTTCGCCTAGCTCGTCACTCCTCCTACATCTCAAAGCCAGCCTCATCCCGCCCGTCTTGTCCTCTCTCGCGCCTGGCTTCCTGCTTCACTGGCGTTCTGGCTGTGCTACGGTCTTCTCTGTAGCCTCGCACTACCGTTCCCGCTCTTCCCGCTCCTTCAGCTTTTTCTGCCTGGCGAACTCCTCGTCTTCCGCCCTAAGCTTGGCTTCTTCCTGCTCAATGATTTCTCTTTGCCGAGCATGTTGCTCTTCCTCCGCCTTAAGCTTGGCCTCCTCCTGCTCGATTATTTCCATCTGTCTAGCTGCTCGCTCTTCGTACTGCCTGAGCTCGGCCTCCTCCTGCTCGATGATTTCCATCTGCCTAGATGCCCGCTCTTCGTCCTGCCTGAGCTCCGCTTCGACTAAAAGCCTCTGCTGTTCTTGCAATAGCTTCTTCTGGCTTTGACCGTCGAAATTCATCTTTGATGCTTTTGAGACCGTTCTCTGCTTGTTCTTGATCAGTTTTCCATCGTTTCCACGGAGTGTTACTCGCTTTTTACGTGGCGTCTGACTCTTCTGGATCTTGCTCCCACTATTTTGTTGCATGTATTTCTCATAGTCCTCATGAATTCGTCTCCGGAGTTCAGGCGTTTCGGAAGCCTGCTCGGTATAATTATCGTGCCGAGAACCCTGCTGGACGTGATTTTGTGGGCGATCGCCGTGCGTAGCACGATGCGTTGGAGGATAGCCATGTCGAAGACTGTATGGATTATCCTGCGCTAAGGCATGGCCTTGCTGATCCCCCAGTGACGTGTCCTGCTGTAGTGGATGACCTCCTTCATCGCCTACTTGCTTTATGTTAGCGATAGGTAATGGCAGCTTGTGAGGTTGGGCTTGGGACTGCAGCGTTGGTGAGCCTGTAGTCGAGACGATATGCGGAATTGGCGGTAGTGCTGATTCAAGAGCTGGAAGGGGAGCTTGGCTTTTGCTGGAGCTTTGTGTATGGCTAATGTGGTGAGACGAGATGTGAGCTGGAATTCCCGCTTCGTCGGCTCTTCGTTGGAAGCCAGCCTGCGGCGCTTGAGGCATTGCAGGAGGCGGAGGCAAAGGCCTTGAATTGGATTGTTTCAGGAGAACCTGGCGCTGACGAGCCCGCCTCTGATGGAGCTCGTTCCGAGCTAGAGCTAGAGGGATCGAGGTATATGATTCCTTGAATTTCTTAATCGGTCTCGCTGCCGCATCAGAGCTGTCCTGAGGAAGCGATCTGGCGGTGTGACCTTCAAGGAGGTTCGGAGCCTTATCATTACCAGCTTCGTCTGAGCTTCTCTTCTTTGTTTGTCCGCCTTTCTCCAGGCCTCCATGCTGCGGATGCTCAACTCGAGGCGCTGGCGCTTGTACATAGGCATGTGTTTGAGTATTGAAAGGTTGGCGGCATTGCTGAGGTTGGCCATACTGTTGGGGTCTATCACTCGAAGCCAGTGACGGTAGATCATCTGTTGGTAAGATAAACCTACGATCCTCATCCAATTGGTACAGAGGATATCGAGGAGCCATTGATGGTATTTTGCTGTCACTGGTAGGAAGAAACCTATGGCCAGTTATTTGCTGGGTTGTCGACGGAAGCATGGAGGCGGTATTTAGGGAATGTGGAGGTAAAGAGCGACGAAGCTGCTTAGGCCTTAAATCTTTCTTACCGTGGATCGGCTCCACGTCATCGTTTGCGTCTTCACATCCTTCTACAACCTTGTCTTCCTTGAATCTCCGCTTCTGCCGAGGATGTGCGACCAGTCGATGCCGCTTCGTGTGTTTCCTCGTGGCCTGTCGCAGTGTATTCGCAAGAACAAGATCACCCAGATGACTTCCTAAGCTGCCACCCTTCTGGCCTGCAGCCTTCTCTCTTGCGGCCTCTTGTTTGTTTATCGACCTAGATCGATTCTTCAGCTTAGCGAGATGCATTCTGTGAGTCAGTGTACCCTCGTATGGTTTACCAGTGACATCACTACGCTCCTTGTAGCATGGATATCCATCCGGCCGCCGAAACCTGAGCTTTCGACAGATTTCAATGAAGCTATCAGCCTCTTTTTCCACCTGCTTAGGATCTAATTTCATCGCATTTTTGTCTTCCTTGTCGAGACAGCGGCTCTCGGTCTGAACATTGAGGTTCGCGCATATCTTTGGGAAATCGAGGAACCTCTCCAGACAATATAGATGAACATAACCTGCGGCAAGATAGGGATCATGGTTCAATTGAATTGCCGATAATTCATCAAACATGACGATGAACTGCCCCTTATCGATGGTGTTGTTATCCGCTGGACATTCGTGGAATCGACATCGATGTGATCCAGGATTCGTAGGATATCGGTCTTGTGAAGCAGGTGGGTTCCGGTGAATTCGGAGAGTAAGGGGAGAGCTTCTGCGGTTATTAGACTTCTCGTGCATGGGGTGTCGCCACAGATAATCATGGACCTCCGCAGCAGTGAAAAGCTTACCTGGATTCAACTCACCATGCTCGGTATACGTAAATATGTGCCAGGGTCTTGGCGCTGTTGAGAGGGGGGTATAGTTGATGTTGGCTATGAAATTTGGGTTCCTCTTAGCCAAACGGATATATTTCGTGTTCACGGGCTCCACCTGATCAGTGGTACGTGTCTCGGAGCACCGACCATTTGTCCCGATCGCTGCTGTGGGTATCTGTGGTAGATTGGGAGAGATGACGAAGTCACCTGGCAATATTAATGCATTAACAACCTCATTGTTGATGAAGTCATTCCCGCTGAATTCGGAGAAATCGTAATCAGAGAAGTCAAGGTCGTTGGGGAATCCAATCGTATCATTATGGTCCTCGACTGCCCACGATTGGAGCAAAGGTCGCACAGAAATTTCGGAGCCATCCTGGGCTGCTTTTCGCTCTCTTTTAGAAGTCGGTGCAGCTGGAGCTTCAGCAGCAATGTCTAACAATAGGCTATTCCATGCTTCGTCAACATCGCTGAGCTCTTCGAGAGAGACACTGTCAAGATTGTCCCAGTCAATGAGATGACCCTCAAGAGGCGTATCTACATCGGCCTCACCTCCGTCGGTTAGGCCAGGGTGCAGAGCCTGCTTTGCTTGACCATGGGCGACAGACATCTCTGCGATTCAAGGATGTGTCAGCCTCGTTTGGATGCAAACTCACGACGATTGGATGAATGTCACAACACAAAGATATAGTGTTGAGTTTGATGGGCTGAATTGCCGTGACGACGTGAGTACGAAGAGTAAATTTTGAGGATTTGAAGAGAGACCGGTGTTGAAAGTGTGTTAGTAGTATAAAATGTCATTGTGAAAGGATTGCAAAAAGGAAAGCCAACAAAGCCGTTCTTGTTCGCCTGATACCTTTGTTGGTACAAGCAATTTTTATTGGCTCTTATATGAATAAGTGACATTGTGGTACGAACAGTGTCAAAGCAGAAGCATTGAGACGGAACCAATAAAGTAAAGGCATCCCATCAGGTAACATAGTCAATGAATTAGACTGTATAGCCATTGACTGAGGACATGGTTTCAGTTGACAATTCCATGTTCAGAGGTGATTTTCTAACCTACATCTCTTGATTCAGCCAAGTTGTTAGAGATTGTGTAGAATTAGTATAATGCGAGGCAGACAAAAGTCAAGGTCAGAAGGTCTCCAAGATATAAGTATCCACACGAATGTTCAGAACAGGTCTGTGATAGTGTAAAGGGTTTCATCATGTGATACATTGGTCGATCGCACGGGGAAGGTTATGCCACGTACCTGGCATAGCCCTCATGCCCCCTTCGTTCGCCCTTGACGAGGAAAAGAAGAGGGGAAAGGAGGGCACGATCACTGTGTTTATACATAGCCCAGATCCGGATGCGTTGTTCGTACTGTGTTCATTGTTGACCATAACTAGCCATCTGAAAATTCATCCGTCTTAGATGAATTCTTCATATTCCTGTTCAACATCCTAGTAGTCATCGAGTTCGTACTAATACTTCCACGCATATCTGGCGCGGATAGACGTCTCGGTCTCCTATGCTCAGAAAGGAAAGGGTATTTTGCAGACCCATTTCCTTTGGCTTTGCTAGACAGAGTCTGGAGTATTCATCCTCTTCGGAAAGTAGGAACGCCTCCAAGGAAAGCGTACACACTCGATGCCGTAGGAACGACAGTCTAAAACCAAAGAACACAAAAAAAGATGCTGCAGATACAGGTTAGAGAGTGTTATAGCCACCACAGCACGAGCAGCGGATCGCCGAAAAGTGTTGATGTTATTATCTTCGGCGCTGGGAGAGATAGCGATGAACCAGGAAACCTCCAGGCAGATGCAATGCATGGCGCTATCTAAAAGATGTCTTTGTTGGAAGCCTCGTGAAAAACGATGATATCCCAAGTGAGCATTATTGACTCGCCCATCATGAGTAGCAACCTCGCCCAAAGGTCAGGCCTGCTGTTTTTGGCCTCGAACCTGCGTTTGTCACAGCCATTATCCCACACTTCTGCTGAACCTCCCCTTGAAATGCCCAACAAGAGGGGTGCAAGGTCATCGAATATGACTTCGCGCGGCTAGGCCTTCTGACCAACGCCAAGACTCAGGCAACGACAGCTGTTCAGCGTTGTGTTGGCGCCTCAGTAAGTCCAGATAGACGTCCAATTTGCACATGAGGCGTAGAACCAAAAAAGCCTGCAATGATGATTGTACGGAAGTATCTCGTAATTGTAGTTCCAACGATGGATAGTGCAGCTTGAAAGTATCACGACATTATAGCAAATTTGCGACCGAGTATCTCGCTGATTGGTGCCCAGACTAGTGGCCCCAGGCACAAGTCCACAAAGCAGGATAGTTAGTTCAAGAAGTGAAAGCTCCGGGCCAACGTGAGATTAATTCATGCTCTATCTCACCACCGGGAAAAAGCTGCGACCCTGCTTAGGAGCCATTAAGGTATCAATCAGTAGATTAATCCACACAATGCCAGGCTATGTCCTTCCTTAACGTCGTCTATCCATGTAGAGCGGTTGTGATAATCTTCGTTGGAAAAGGCCAATCCGTTGGCCGGCAGAGATCGTTCGAGCCATCGAAGTCAACGAGGGTCTTGGACCTGCTCTCGGCGAGTGATAGCGGACACTGCGTCTACTCTCTAAGCTCTACATGCGTAGAACTCGACCACTGCTGGTGGCCCTGCACATGCTGGTGCAGGTCATATTCACCAAGTCTGAGGCCACCTCTGCCTCTTCTTTGATCACAAACTTTGTCTGGGCCATTTTTATGGCTGCGTGTGTGTATTCAAGCTCTGAACGATAGAGTCTGCACCATGTAGACTGAATAGACCTGTGGTCCTCCGCGGGGATATTGAGAGTCAAGTTTCGCCCAAGGGTCCATGAGGTGTCGTCCGGCAACAGCCCCTAGTATAAAGACGTGAGTAGGGGTAATTTGGTGTGTAGAATTACTCTAGTTCTATTCTATCTAAATTCGGGATATTCTACTCCGTATCATCATCGAATCTTTGGTGTAGGACCTTGAAGATGTCGCTCAGCCGGCACTTCAGATAACGAAGTCGCTCGTACGATTCTTTGGGCTGCCTCGCCAGGCAGTAAGTTCGCTCGCTTCAAGTGATCACTCTTCTTGTGTGCGGAAAGCTCAGAAGTGATCATCGAGCCTTGCGGCCGGCATACTCTCGTCTTTATAAGCCTCAGTCACATTCTGTATAACACCTAATGGTTTGACAATTCCTTTGTTTCTTGCTTGCATTACTTCCTGGCTTGGAGTCTGCAGTCACTCGTTTACGTTTCATCAATGCTGTATAGTAGGATCTACTACAGCCTGACAGGTTCACATCTCCCAGGGCCTTCCCAAAGCACCAGGCGCAAACAGTATGGCGGAGGACAATCTGGAGCTACAGGGAAAGCTCAGGGAGCTTGACGTAGAGTTAGAAGAGGGGGAGATCACGCAGAAAGGGTACCAGAAAAGGCGGACCCTCATCCTCTCGCAATTTCTTGCTCCCCCGGGGGAGTCCGCAAGAGGTCTTCGTGTGCACTCCCCAGAAGACACAGCTCATCCATCCAACAATGGATCGCGTGCTGCATCTTTTGCGGCCCTCACCCAGCGTTCGGCCTCCCCGCGACCTGACATGATGCGCCAAAGCTCGGGTATGGGACCACAAGAACCACAGAGGCGACAATTAGGCGTCAGAAATCCAAGTCCTGAGCATCCATCATTGAATCAGGAAACATACAGTGGGCAGCCAAGCCTAGATGACGGAAGCTCCAACATGGTAGACAGTCAATACGCGTTCAACCCAGGAAACGACGGCAACTATAGCGAACAGCATGGTGGAGAGTATATCAACGGAGGACATACCAGGCAGTCAACCATGTTAGATCAAGCATACTTCTCGGACTTTGCGGGAGATCAGCATGAAGCACATGCACGGGACAGCTATGGAGGTGGACCGCAAAGATACTCTATGCAAGACACGTTTTCGCCAACTGCCAATACAGCCCCTCCGATGCTCAAGAATAGTGACTTGCCTCCCCTGGGTGTCCTAGGTCATCAATTGCCTCTGGAACCTCGAGATGTCCCATTCGCTGTCTACGATCCTCACAATGGCAATACACCTATGTCAAAGTTCGACAACATAGCCACTGTGTTACGCCACAGAGCTCGCACGAATCCAAAACAGCCAGCCTATTGGGTGCTTGATCAGAAAGGTAAAGAGATATCCTCTATAACGTGGGAGAAGTTGGCAAGTAGATCGGAGAAGGTGGCACAAGTCATTCGCGACAAGAGCAACTTATACCGTGGAGACAGGGTGGCGCTGATCTACCGCGATGCTGAGATTATTGATTTTGCTGTGGCCTTCATGGGTTGCTTCATCGCTGGTGTCGTCGCTGTCCCGATCAATGATTTCGATGTTTCAACAGCCAATCTCGCAGATTATCATAGATTGAACGTTATCCTAACGACGACGCAGGCCCATCTAGCTTTGACTACGGACGTAAACCTGAAAACGTTTCAGCGGGACATAACGGCCAACAAACTCAATTGGCCCAGGGGAGTAGAATGGTGGAAGACAAATGAGTTTGGTAGTTTGCACCCCAAAAAGAAGGATGAGATCCCTCCTCTGATAGTTCCTGATCTTGCATATATTGAGTTCTCCAGAGCTCCTACAGGAGATCTCCGCGGCGTGGTCATGAGCCATCGGACCATAATGCACCAGATGGCTTGCCTTAGTGCCATCCTACAAACCATACCCACGAACGGGAACGACACATTCAATTCATCATTGCGAGACAAGCAAGGGCGACCTATAATGGGAGCAGGCTCCGGGGAGATCTTGCTGAGTTATTTAGATCCCCGCCAAAGCATTGGTCTTATTCTTGGTCTTCTTCTAACAGTCTATGGTGGCCATACTACAGTCTGGATGGAAACTCGAGCCTTGGAAACGCCTGGTTTATACGCGAATCTTCTCACCAAATATAAAGCAACCCTGATGGTTGCAGACTACCCAGGCTTAAAACGAGTAGCGTACAACTATCAAGCCGACCCAATGGCAACGCGAAACTTTATGAAGAAGTTCGAGCCAAATTTCTCATGTGTGAAATTATGTTTGATCGATACCCTAACAGTTGATAGCGAATTCCATGAAGTTTTAGCAGACAGATGGCTGCGCCCCTTGAGGAATACGCGAGCACGAGAGTTGGTAGCGCCGATGCTCTGCCTTCCTGAGCATGGGGGTATGGTCATCAGTATTCGCGATTGGCTTGGCGGAGAGGAGCGAATGGGTTGCCCGTTGAAGATAAATGATTCTGAAGAAGAAGAGATTCAGGATGAGAAGAAGGACCAGAGCATTGCCTTGCCAGGAAATACATATGGCAGCCTGATTGGCGGCGGAACAAAACGTTCAACAGTTCAGAAAGGTCGGACTGAACTCAGCGAGGTATTGCTGGACAAGGAGTCTTTGAAAACCAATGAGGTCGTTGTCATTGCCATGGATGACGAAGCTCGACGGAGAGCGAACGAGCCAGGTACGGTCCGAGCTGGTGCTTTTGGATTTCCAATACCAGATGCGACACTGGCTGTCGTTGATCCCGAGTCGAGTCTTCTCTGCACCCCATATGTCATTGGAGAGATATGGGTCGACTCTCCTTCGTTATCTGGTGGCTTCTGGGCTTTGCCCAAGCATACTGAGACAATCTTTCATGCGCGGCCCTACCGGTTTCAAGAAGGAAATCCTACCCCCATGGCCGTGGAGCCAGAGTTCTTGAGGACTGGGCTATTAGGTTGTGTCATTGAGGGCAAGATTTTCATTTTGGGTCTCTACGAAGATCGAATCCGGCAAAAAGTCGAATGGGTCGAGCATGGCATGGAACAAGCAGAGTATCGGTATTTCTTTGTCCAGCACCTGATCATCAGCATCATGAAGAATGTTCCAAAGATCTATGACTGCACCGCTTTCGACGTGTATTCTAACGATGAGCATCTCCCAATCGTTTTGCTTGAATCTGCAGCTGCCTCTACCGCCCCCACGACTAACGGTGGCCCACCACGGCAGCTAGACACTGCATTGCTAGACTCTTTATCAGAGCGGTGCATGGAGATCTTGTATCAAGAACACCATCTCAGAGTGTACTCCGTCATGATCACTGCTCCCAATACTCTACCTAGGGTTGTCAAGAATGGACGACGAGAGATAGGAAACATGCTATGTCGAAAGGAGTTTGATTCGGGTTCTTTACCTTGTGTACATGTCAAATTTGGCGTAGAAAGAGCCGTTCTCAATTTGCCCGTAGGTGTCGATCCAGTAGGCGGTATCTGGTCTCCAATCTCTACTACAGCTAGGCAAGAAATTCTACAACATCAAGACAAGCAATATTCAGGGGTCGACTATCGGGAGGTTGTCATTGATGATAGGACGTCAACACCATTGAACAACTTCTCCAGCATAGTAGATCTACTACAATGGCGGGTCGCGAGGCAAGCAGAGGAGTTATCCTATTGCTCGATCGACGGACGCGGCAAGGAAGGCAAAGGCGTGAATTGGAAGAAATTTGATACAAAGGTAGCCGCAGTCGCACAGTATCTTCAGAATAAGGCCAAGGTCAGAGCTGGTGATCATCTTATCCTGATGTATACGCATTCGGAAGAATTCGTCTATGCCGTGCATGCATGCTTCTGCTTAGGGGCTGTTGCTATTCCTATGGCCCCCCTTGATCAAAATCGTCTGAATGAGGATGCGCCTGCATTCCTTCACATGATTGCTGACTTCCGAGTCAAAGCCGTTATAGTCAACGCTGAAGTGAATCATTTATTGGGCCAAAAGATAGTCTCGCAGCATGTTAAGCAGTCTGCGCAGGTTCTCAAGATAGCGATTCCTCCGTACTATAACACAGCGAAACCACCAAAGCAATCCAGTGGATGTCGAGATCTCGGTTTCACGATGAAACCTGCTTGGGTACAGCCGAATTACCCAGTCTTGATATGGACGTATTGGACGCCAGATCAAAGACGGATAGCCGTACAACTTGGCCATGATACTATCATGGGCACCTGCAAAGTCCAGAAAGAAACATGCCAGATGACCAGTTCAAGGCCTGTTCTTGGTTGCGTCAGAAGCACAATGGGTCTTGGCTTCGTTCATACCTGTTTGATGGGCGTCTTCGTTGGTAAGTCTACGACCATTTTCGAAGAATCTTTCGTTGATCTAAAAGCATAGGTGCACCAACCTATCTGGTCTCTCCAGTAGATTTCGCTTCAAACCCTATGTCTCTTTTCCTGACTCTATCAAGGTACAAGATTAAGGACACTTACGCAACTGGTCAGATGCTCGACCACGCGATGAACACAATGCCAGGTAAAGGATTTGCACTTCACGAGCTCAAGAACATGATGATCTCGACAGAAGGTCGACCTAGAGTTGATGTCTTCCAGAAAGTCCGCCTACATTTCGCAGGTACGGGTCTTGACCGGACGGCTATCAATACGATCTACTCTCATGTTCTCAACCCTATGATTGCATCCCGATCGTATATGTGCATTGAGCCTATCGAACTATGGCTTGACACTCGAGCTCTTCGGAGAGGACTAGTTTATCCTGTCGATCCCGACTCCGATCCTACGGCTTTGCTCATCCAAGATTCTGGCATGGTACCCGTCAGCACTCAGATCGCGATCGTCAACCCTGAGACTAACAGATTGTGTCATATTGGCGAGTATGGTGAGATCTGGGTCCAATCTGAGGCTTGCGTAAAGTCTTTCTACGGATCAAGGGACGCATTTGATGCCGAGAGATTCCATGGCCGCACCGTGGATGGGGATCCTCACGTGACCTATGTGCGGACAGGCGACCTAGGTTTCCTGCATAATGTGGTTCGTCCAATTGGTCCTGGAGGGCAACCGGTTGAAATGCAGGTGTTGTTCGTACTAGGTGGCATTGGTGAGACTTTTGAGGTCAATGGCTTGAGCCATTTCCCAATGGATATCGAGCGCTCCATTGAAAAATGTCACCGAAATATTGTGACCAACGGATGGTGAGTCGAACTGTTCCATACTAGACATGGTAGCAGAGCTGATGTTTATCTTTACAGCGCGGTCTTCCAAGCAGGCGGCCTTGTAGTTGTTCTCGTCGAGATCATGCGAAAAGCCTACCTTGCCTCCATTGTCCCCGTCATTGTCAATACTGTTTTGAATGAGCATCAGGTCGTAGTCGACATCGTCGCTTTCGTCTCGAAAGGTGACTTCCCTCGTTCACGTCTGGGCGAGAAGCAGCGCGGCAAGATTCTTGCCAGTTGGGTGACTCGTAAGATGCGCACGATCGCACAATTTGGAATCAGAGATCCCGATGGAGCAGACAGTCAAATCACCGAGGTTGCCGAACCCAGGAGTGGTATGGGTAGTGTAGTAGGCGTCGGAAGCTCACTGAAGAACGTCGAGACTGTCACCTCACCGCCACCTAATATAGGGTACGAACGAGCCCAAGATTATACCTCACTACCCACTGGCGTCTCCGAGATGCCGGCTACCTACGAAAGCTCGATCGTTGAGTCACCGCCTCTACCACCTCCCGAGGAAGATCGGGACGAGACACCCACGGAACCTCACCATTACAACCATTTCCTCCCAACCGACAATCGCAGCCATCATGGCTCAGCAGGATCCTACCCGACCTACAACACAGAACTGGAAGCACCGATACCACTAGAACCCACCTATACAGATTCAACCTCGTCGACAGAAAAATATCCCAATTACCAAGCCTACGCTGCCCATTCTGACCCAGATCCTACGCCCACCCATAATAGCTTCGATTTCGGCCCTGACCCACCTCCACCACCAGCCCGCTATGACTCCAAGCCTACTCTCCAAATTTTGAATCCAGATGAAGGCGATCTTTACTCGCTTCCCAGCCAAAAACGGTACACGCAGCATCTCCAAAATGACTACTTACACGATAAGCCTCACAGTCAAAATGGGAGCAACGGACTCATCCACACCCCCTCGAACGCAAGCTCGGATCATTACTCGATGGACGGCGAATGGCAGCAGGAAGCTATGATGCACATGAACCTTGCGCGAGACGGAAGTAGGACGGATAGACATGTGGGTGATAGAGCCGGAGGGGGCAGGTATGGGAAGTACGACGGAAGTGGTTATGGACACGCTATGTAATGTGAGATGTCAATGGCTGGCGTTCTTGTTGGGTGGACCGTGTCTACATTAACGTATAGTGATTGGGCATACTGAAGGGCATTCTCATGTATATACGAATCATATGGCGCAAAAGCATAATGTGAGTCTCGCATTGGCCTGATCTGCGAATTCTAGCTTCCTTCTATCCAAAAATGACGAATTGAGGAATCAAAGATGCCTCTGAGTACTTCAGGCTACATGAATATCACGATAAGGCGTCAACAGCCCGCCGTCGCGCCGCAATGGCGCTTGTGTATACTCGGAAGTAACTCGCTAGTAGTTGCATAAGACGAGGCCACGCGCTAAGATAAGGTCGGAGTCTTATCGCTTCGTCAAAAAGTTGGACCTCCTCCAACGCATCAGTTCGTTGTGTCAGCGATGGCTCCGCTCTTTATGGACTCTGATCTAGAGGATGACTTTATTCGAACCATTTCTGACAATGATATTGCCGAAGACTTACTGGAAGCCGAGGAGGAGTCCTTCGAAGCCCCCACCAACGCTACCCAAAATGGCAAGAAGCGCAAACGTTCCCATAATACCAATGAAGACCGTGAGCCTAAGAAGGCACATGGTGTAAGCAAGACTTCAAAGAGATATAAGAAGGACAGCAAAGACCCTGCGCCTTCGCCGAAGGACAGGATACAGACCGACGAGGAAGATCAGACATGGACCGCTGGAGGAGAAGACGATGGCGCGATGGACTCGGACTTTGAGTTTCAGGTCGAAGGGTTTGAAAATGGCATGACCGAAGACTTCGATGGGTGGGCTGTGAATGGTAGTACTCCAGCATCGGCAGTACGAGGCGACAAGAAGGGTGTGGATATCGATGAATTGATTGCACGGCGAAGAAAAGCTGACGCTGGGAAGACTGGAGAGGATGCTGTCAATGGCAAGGGCGCAAAAGATGCAGAGGCCGCCACAGGCGATTCGGACCATGAGGTGGATTCTGAAGCGGAGGGGTTGGGCGACGCGGATGACGATGATGATGAGACTATGGCGGAAGATGCATTCGGTATGGGTGCTTTGTCTGCAGATGAAGAGGAAGAGGGTGAAGAAGAAGATCGCGACCAAAGATCGGAAGCAGACTCAGACGAGGAGCCGATAGCAGAACATATGCCACATCCAGACGATGTTGAAGCAGATGTGTCCTCAGCAGATGAGATGGACGATATTACCGAGCGGGCGAAGAGGGAGGCTTTTTTTGCGCCTGAAGAAAAAGATAACAAGATTAAGGCTAAAGTCACTGGTCCAGGCTCCTTCCAGAGCATGTCCCTTTCTCGACCTATCCTACGAGGTTTAGCAGCCGTAGGCTTCTCAGTACCCACCCCCATTCAAATCAAGACGATACCTGTCGCTCTCCTAGCTAAAGACGTAGTCGGTGGCGCCGTCACTGGATCTGGCAAGACAGCAGCCTTCATCATCCCCATACTCGAACGATTACTCTACCGTCCCAAGGCTCCCACCAGCAGAGTGGCCATCCTCATGCCAACCCGAGAGCTGGCTGTGCAATGTTTCAATGTTGCCAGAAAGCTTGCTAGCTTTACAGACATAACGTTTTGCCAGCTGGTGGGAGGCTTCAGTCTACGCGAGCAAGAGAGCGTGCTGAGGCAAAGACCAGACATCATCATCGCCACCCCTGGACGATTCATCGACCACATGCGGAACTCAGCGAGCTTCACGGTCGATACGCTGGAAATTCTGGTGCTCGATGAAGCAGATCGTATGCTCGAAGACGGATTCGCAGACGAGCTGAACGAGATCCTCACCACAATCCCCAAATCACGACAAACGATGCTCTTCTCCGCCACCATGACCGACCGCGTGGACAAGCTCATCCGAGTCGGTCTCAACAGACCATTACGGCTGATGGTCGACGCTCGCAAGCAAACAGTCGGAACGCTGACCCAAGAATTCGTCCGGCTACGCCCAGGCAGGGAAGACAAAAGACTGGGGTATCTAATGTACCTCTGCCAAAACATCTACACGGACCGCGTCATCATCTTCTTCCGTCAGAAGAAAGAAGCCCACCGTGTCCGCATCATTTTCGGCCTCTGCGGCATCAAAGCCGCCGAACTCCACGGTAGCATGTCACAAGAACAGGTAATTCTTTCCCCCCTCCCCTCCAACCCCTCAACTAACCCTCCCCCCCTCTCCAGCGACTCACAGCCCTAACCTC
>JAABUX010001421.1_pt1 | contig 36509 bp, 24 predicted proteins | sample 5561851 | NCBI WGS metagenome assembly JAABUX01 (sample SAMN10711883, study PRJNA513361) | rock metagenome | isolation source: Antarctica rocks | place: Antarctica: Victoria Land, Richard Nunatak red sandstone | collected 2016-01-03 | reverse complement strand
ACTCAAAAGGGTTTTAAGTTCCGATGGGGTCTCAGTAATATCTATCTTGACAATTCCAGCCATAAAACTAAAAGAGATGAAATTACTAGTTTAATCTGTAGTGTACCAAAACTAAAATGGTATTACCCCTAGATCACTCAAGACCTGCTGGGCGATCGCCTGGCAGATGGTCTCCTGCTTATCCTCGAGAGTCTTTTTGTATACCTGGTCGATATCTTTGAGGTCGTACAGTAAAATTCCGTTGACCGTCAGTGCTCCGGTTTCGCGGACATAAGTTTGTTCTTTGTCTAGAAATCGAGATTGCAAGTTATCTAAATTTCGCTCCAGGGCAGTGAGATCCGCGAGCAGCCGCTCAATTTCTTCTTTATAGCGGTTTGCGTTCGGATGAAGTACAGCATCAGCAGGACAATGTCATATAGGGCTTGACTTGCGGTGTATCGCACTCAAATGCAAACCGCTATAAGTCCATTTAACAGCGGCACTGCCAAGGTACGGGCTTTGACTTCTACCTTCGAGATATACAGTGACTCGAAAGCCTGCATAATCCCCTTGAAGTCTTCTTCGATCAAGCCCTTGCGATTGATGGGGTTGAACTGTTTGGCATGGTCATCTATCTGCTTGAGCAGCACTTGGAGGGCATTGGCTGCAGAACGCTCCCTAGGTAACCACTCCTTTTGTCGGTTTTGGTCAAACTGGCTGCGGTAATCTGTAAAGACTTCCAGGAGTACTTCGAGAAACTGGCGGGCAAACTTTGGTCCTCGAAAGCGGTCTTCAAGCATCTTGTAGACAATCTGACGGAGTTCTCGACGCTTCTGAGGAATCAGCTGATTCAGGTTGTCCCACATCTTCTGGAAGTAATCACTCCAGCGCCTCGGGTCAGTGTCGCTGTCGTTAAAATGATGGTTGTACTTTTCCTGTTCTACTGATACGAAGCGCTGGAGGTTTTCGTAGGGAATATTGAGGTCGTTGCGGCGTTTGCGTAAGCCCGCTACCCAATCAGCCACTTCTTTGTTGTACGGCTTCATGTTGTCGCCAAGTCCAATGCTGTCGAGCAACTGATGCTCGTTGTCAGATTCGGCTAGTCGCAGATCAGGCAAAATTTCCGTTTTAATTAGATCACGCATAGCCGTGGGTGCGGGAGTTGGGTTAGTCCACCAGGTAATTAACTGACCCGCCAGCCGTAAGGCACAGGCATTCAGAACCCGCTCGACTGGAAATTGAATGCCGGAAAGCCCAAAACTAATAAAGTTCTGAGGATAGCCAAGCGGGTCAGGGCTAGCCCATTGCTTGCGAATGTTGTCCCGGACAAGTTTTTTGTATTGACTGAACCCTGAGTTGAAGTCCAAAAAGACGTTCTGGGCAACCATTTCCAGCACAGAGCTGACGCTGGGAAAAGTAACTTTATCGTTGCTGTTGCCAACCAGGTAGCAAAAGTTAAAAGGGACATCTTGGCTACTCTGCGAGCTAATGCGATCGCTAGGGTTATTGCTGTACTGATATTCAAAACGAGTGGTGCTGCGCGAGTAGTGGTTTAGCTCCATCAGGGCAGCATAGGCATTGGCTACTACCCGGTCACCGAGTCCTGAAAATGCTCCTGGTAGTACTAGATAAGCTGAAGATTGGGGCAGATCCGAAGGGGGAATCCAGTCTCGCAGATTATAGGCCATATCGAGTACCAGACCAGAGCCGGTGCCGCCTGAAAGGGAGCAGACAATGAAGATGTTGACCCCTTTATCCAGCTGGACACTCCAGCGGTCCAGCATAAATTTCTCATGCCCTACAATACGGGCTTTAGCATTGTTGAAGCTAGTTTTAATCGTCTGGTAGTTCAGGGTGAAGGCAAACTTTCCGAGAGCCCGGATTTGTCCGGCTCCAGCTAAGATCGAATCAGTTCCTTTGAGTTGACTGGGGAACCACTCGGCCAAATAATCGTAGGCAGAGAGCTTATTCAGGATTGCCTTGGCGTCTTCCACCTTAGCCCACACCTGCTCAGCAGGCCTAAGCGAGATGTCTTGCTTGAGGACAACTTGTGGTTCGGAAACCTTAGCATTCTGCTCCGTGTCAATATGCAAAAAGGACACGATGGGTAAGTAATCCAGGGAGCCGTAAGACTCTACAATCATCCGGCGAACTTTGATTAGAATTTCCTTACCTGTTCCTCCCAGTCCAATGACTACAGTGGGAGTCATCCCAACGTAATCGGCCATTTTTAACCCTCAAAATCTCTTTGCTTGAGCCTAAAACGAGACCAGCCGTCAAACCAAGGGTGGATTTACGGGTCTTTTGAATTGGTTGTGACCAACGTCTGTAATAACACTGAGAACCTTGCTAGATTCCAATTTGGGCCTTTCTAACTGACGGGGAGTGGTGCGAAAATCTTATTGTTCACTTCTTGGTTCCCAACGCCTAAGTATTTGGTTTTCCCAACATTAGATTACTTAATTTGGGCTCTGACGCAATTTTGGTGAGCCGAAGCTTTAGACTATCCTGAAACCCAGAATTTACCTTGTCCGAATTCGCTAGAGCACCCAGCGCTCATCAAAAGTGCTTAAGACCCTTAATCCCAGGGCAATCGCACCTTGTCAATAAGATCAACTCAATCTCAACAAGCCCAGATACAATCGCATTAATTGTTGCTTAATGATAATCGGCTAGGCTTGACTTCATGCTACTTGACCAACAAGTTGTTGATATAAATCCTAATTATCGGTTGATTCACGGATTTTGTCTATTGTCAATGTCAACAAGAAGGCTTAAATGACATCGGCTGAACACAGATAGAGCGATTATTGTTAACTTTTGTACCGACATTCAACCCTTCTGCATTTAATCCTGATTTGAAAATGTCGGGAATTGCAGGTTTAGACGATTAGTATTGCAGGTCGCTACAATTATGAAGTGGAACTGCGGCAGCGGTATTCTTGCGTGCCTTGCCGATGGTTCAAAAGTTGGAGCGATGGAAAAAACGGCTCTGCCATAGAACACGCTAAGGCTTATGTGGTGGCAGGTAACGGGAAGGTTGTCACGTATGGCATCTTTTATCTGTGGTTAGTTCCACCAGAGCAGCGGAAATACAAAGATTTGCCTGATTAGCTGCTTCGCCGGAATGGTTGTCGCGCATTCCTCACCATTTAGCCCTTGAGTGAATGCCGCTTTGAACGTCAAAAAGGCATATACTCAATGACTTGTGGGATGAATGGATGTACAAGCATGACGAATGATGAGTTAAACATATTAGCGTCTTTAGACGAAACTGACGAAATTTCAGTATCACCTCCTGAGCTTCCTTCAGGTCTACCTGAAGATGAACGCTATTTCCTCTTACTCATCACTCCCTTACGCGCGTGTGCTCAGTACAAGCCGAAGTTTGGTCAGGGTGGAAAAGCTGGAATGACACTTGAGCAGTTTCAGCAGATGTACGGTTCCGATTCATTCTATAGCTGGGTAGGTCTTGACTCTCATCTCATGTATGCTGCTCACAAAGCAGCAGGTGGAATGACCTCTATATACCGGCAGCTAGGTATTGGCAGTCAGTGGATTCTCAACCAAGTTCTACAAGACCATCTTAGTTTATCTAAGGAAGAGGCTAATTGGAGTTATTTAGTACCCTCACCAAAAGGAAAACCGCGTCGTCTTTCTTTAGATGGGCGTATTGAACTCGACCATTTACGGGACACCGAGACAAAAAGCCGTGTGAGACAGTGGCTCAACGAGGTAGCAAATAAATTGCTCTTGCCTCAAGAGACACGTGAAAGCAATAAGGGAGTAGTAATTGAAGCAAGGCAAGGCTACAAAAGCAAAGATTCAAAGCGGCAGAACGCGGATATTTCTAACGCCTCTAACGCCTATGCCAACCTTTACATCCCTGTTTTGATTCTCTTCTCCACGCAAATAGATGGAGATGTAGCTCAGCGCTATACTCAAGCGCAGTGGTTACTTCTAAGAGGTACAACGCATGGTTCTATAACCGACAGCACATACGTCTTCTGCCGAGATGTTGTTGGTTATGACCTCGCAGCTTTTTTTCAAAGAAACTCTGCGCGTATCAAAAGCGAAATAGAAGCTATTTTGATTGCTCTACTTAATGCATAGCCACATGGAAGCTAAACAAACTATTGGTTTTTTAAATCAACTCACATATAAAGGTAATCTAAAGCACACCCGGTACGGATGGTTAAGGCTTACCCCCGCATACTCGGTTCATCTTGTTTCTGGTTTACTAGACACACACCAAGAAAAACATCCGGTAGTGCTCGACCCATTTTGTGGAACCGGCACTACAGTACTTGTATGTGCTGAGAGAGGAATTGAAAGCGATACAACCGACATCAATCCATTTCTTGTATGGCTTACACGCGCCAAGACGTGCTCCTATGAGACGAAAGAGATATTGACTTTTGAAAAAGTCTCCAATCAGGTTGTAGAAACAATGCTTGCCACAGAGGTACAAGCGGCGTGGGTGCCACCTTTACATCAGATTGAGAAGTGGTGGGATGAACAGACGCTCTTGTTTCTCAGCCGTGCGATGTGGGCAATCAATAGTATAGAAAAGTCAATATCGGAAAATGTAGCTGACCTACTTAAAGTTGCGTTCTGCCGCATGATAATTGAGCAAGCTAATGTAAGCTTTGGGCATCAATCAATGTCGTTTAAAAAGAGACGTAATGGCACATCACCCATATTGCAAACCCTGGAAAATGAGACCGTACTAAGCTGGAAGCGAGCAGTTTTCACAATTAGCCAAGGAGCCTACTCAAATGTAATTTCACAGCCGCACGTTCTTCTTGGCGATGCCCGAAATCTCAGCACAAAAGTAGAGCATAATCATTACACTTGTGTGATCACGTCTCCTCCTTATCCTAATCGCATGAGTTACATTCGCGAACTACGTCCGTATATGTATTGGCTTGGCTATTTGCAGAACGCACGTGATGCAGGAGAGCTGGATTGGCAGGCAATCGGTGGCACCTGGGGTTGTGCAACAAGTAACGTAGGAAAGTGGAAATCAGAGTATGAAGTAAAAATTCCCTTTGATGGGTTTTACGGTATTATTGAGCGCATTGCAGAAAGGAGTCCGCTTCTCTCTCGCTATGTCCACAAGTATTTTTATGACATGGTACAGCACTCTAACGAGCTTTTTAGCGTAGTCAAACCCGGAGGTTCCATTCACTACATTGTAGGCAACTCCAAGTTTTATGATGTTGTGCTTCCGGTGGAGTCTATTTTCGCCGGACTGTTTGAATCTGTAGGCTTTGTGAATGTCAGCATCCGCACAATTCGCAAACGCTCATCAAAAAAGGAGCTTTTTGAATTCGTTGTCTCAGCACAAAAGCCTGCTTGAAGGTGATTTCTTAAGTGATTAAAACAAGTGCCACTACCCAGTCAACTATAAAGCGAACTAGCTCAAGGTTAGAAGTTAACACCAGCTGAATTACAGCTCTTGCAGAAAGGTTAGTCGAATAGAGATAGCATCACTCCCGGCAACAGCTGACAGATAATGAACTACTGGAATTCCTTGCCTACCTGGAGTCCCAGCCTACTCCTAATCGATTGCCGCTCTTTGTAACTGATTCGGCTCTCCAGAGGGATATAACTCAGTTGATGAGACATGCGCGATCGCCCAACAATCGCAGTGCATGCAGCATCCAGGCGATCGCTCGCTACTCTTGGCGACCGGGGATTAGCAAGAAGCGCGAGCCGACTTTTTGTCCATAGGCATACAATAGTCTCACATGGTCAGAGAACAAGTCCGATGTGGAACAACATAGAAAAAATTGCTGGCGTTCTTGGTGGTGAAAAGGCAAAGCATGGAAAAGTCAAACTTGGTTCTAGGGAAGTGTCCTCGGCTAGAGATCTAGAACTGGCAGTACAAGAGGGACTACCTTTAGAGTCTGTCGAGGTAACGATAGAACAAATTTTTCCGCATAACCCTGCTCCTCGCTATCAAATCGTCCCTCGCGCCACTTTCTCTCGTCGGCTCAAGAACGGTGAACGCCTTTCTTGTGAGGAAAGTGAGAAACTCCAAAGAGTAGCTCGAATCTTTGCTATGGCTCTGGATGTATGGGGAAGCGAACAGGACGCGAGAGAGTTCATGGTAAAGCCTCATCCTATGCTTGATGATCGCAGTCCTTTTGAAGCTAGTCTTTCAGAGATTGGTGCTAGAGAGGTTGAAAGCATACTCGGAAGACTACTCTTTGGTAGTGCCGCGTGACAGCTTCGGTTCTTGATCGAGAGCTTAAAGCCTATCGGATAGGTACAGCAACGCTCAGCAATTATTGTTGTTCCTTCTATTGTGGCAAGAGTCGATAATAACATCCTAATCAACGAAGCTCACCCTGAATTCAAGAACTTGACAACAAGCTTGAACCAGCCAGTTGTTTGGGATTCTCGACTCTTTAATGCCAGATAAAATTCAGGTATGATGACTGTTTTTGTTATTTTTAGTCAGGTCAATTGTCTGTTTATCATCTCTGCTATCTCTCGGTAGCGGTGGCGGGCAGTACGCTGGTGTTTTACAATAGTTTATAAACACTCAAGTCCATATTTAGAATGAAATATCCCTGGACTAATGACTGACAAATTGCCAAACATCCACAAAATTGCAGTTCTCGGGGTCAGCGTGCCCAAACGGGAAAAACTTACGCTAAGACTGAAAGCTTCTCTATACAAGCTTTTCAGCTAATAGATAGCGTCACTGAGTAACATACGCGACACTCTACTCAACAATTTGCTCCTGCCGAAGTCGTGCCGTCAACTCACCCATGAAGCCAACAAAAGCACGAACCTTGGCTGAGAGGTGTCGTTTCTGAGGATAAATTACAGCAATCGATGTACCTGGAGCTGCATAAGGTTCGAGCACGGGTTTAAGCTCACCACTGGTGATGGCGGCACCAGCTATGTAGTTATAAACCTGAACTAGTCCAGCACCGGCGATCGCCACATCCAGCAAAGACTCCCCGTGATTGAGACGAAGATTCCCATCCACAGCTAAGCGGATTTCCTGCCCGTCGTGCCAGAAGAGCCAATCAAAGACCCGTCCTGTCCATGAAGAAACAAAAGTCACACAGTTATGATGCTTAAGGTCTTCTAGTGTTTTGGGTTCCCCATAGCGTGCTAGGTATGAAGGAGCAGCACAGACCAGAAAACGAGCCGTAGCAAGCCCGTGCATAATTAGTTGACTGTCAGGTCCGGTGCCAATCCGAACTGCAGCGTCAATTCCTTCTTCAATCAGATCGACCATGCGGTTATTGAGAGACACATCGAGTTTGAGGTCAGGATATTGAGCGATGAACCTCGGCAGCGCTGGAACGATGTGGAGTCTTCCCAGTTCTGTTGTGAGGTCAATCCGTAGCGTGCCGGTTGGTTGCACTCGTGCTCTGCCCAGTTCAAGTTCTGCTTCCTCAAGGTCGCTGAGGATTTGACGACAGCGATCGTAAAATGCTGCCCCATCAGCAGTCAGGGTAATGCTGCGTGTAGTGCGATTTAAGAGGCGAATGCCAAGGTCCTCCTCCAAGCGTTGTACAGCTTTGCTCACAGTTGAAGGAGACATGCCCAGTTGTCGAGCTGCAACAGAGAAGCTGCGGTTACTAGCAGCACAAACGAAGACGAGCAGGCAGTTGAGCTTGTCCATACCAATAATCCTACCTTATTCATGAAGTTTATTCACAAGTGTTGTGATTTTTAGCTACTTTTTCTCTTCTTTAGCAGAGGTTATTGTTTAGTTATCAACTCAAACGTCAAGGGTAAACCGATGAAAAAGATCCCATTGTTTGTAGCAGGTAGCTTAGGATTCGCCGGAGGATTGACCAGCGCAATCACCCTGATAGCGACATCCCTATGCCCGGTTGAGCCATTGGCAGTAAGTGCTATGAATACAAGGTCGAATACAACCACTGCAGTCCAAACTCAAAATTTAGACAGCACCGATTTAAACACCCTGGTGCTTCGTGGGCATCATGTAACTCTATCTGTTAAAAATCTGAATGCTGCGGTGAAATGGTATGAACAGAAGTTGGGCTTTACTGAAACGCGACGGGTTGTAATGGATGATGGCAACATCCAATTCGCTTTTATGCAAGTTTCTGGATACCGGATTTACATCGCTCAAATTCGTGGCTCAGTCAGACTGGAAGATCCAAACCAGGTACCAAACCATCTCCTAACACAAGGTTGGCGACACGTAGTGTTGGAAGTAGATGATGTAGACAAAGCTTATAAAAGCTTAAAAGCGCGCGGTGTTGAATTCGTTGGACAACCAACTACCCATAACCCACCTGGTATCCGCGTCGTGTACTTTAAAGATTTAGAAGGTAACGTCCTAGAACTCTACAAGGATATTTAGTTAAAGAGTCAGTAGGTTATATTTTGAAGTCCCATGACAAAAGGGACTAGAACACAAAGGCTTGAAGGCTTCAATCCAGCCAACAGACTCATCCGGGGAGTAGTGTATCGACCGGAAGGTAAAGCGCTGACTCTGACACGATTAGCGCTCATTCTAAGTGACTAAACAATAACACAAATGAAGCTACGAACAAGCGACCGATACATGGTGCAGAAACACGCATGGAAGAAATGGGCAAATCAGAACTGCATGAGACCAAGATTCCTGTCTACAAGCAAGCTCACCGCCTGCTCATCCTGCGCTCAAGCACATTCAGTTACACGTTTTACCAATGACGAACTCGATCTCACATATAAGGAGCAAAGCCATGACATCTCGCAGCACACCTACTGCACTAATTTTTGGAGCAACCGGCAAAATCGGAGGTGCTTTTGTCCATGAACTTTATACCAATCCCGGTGTAGAAAACGTACAAGTTATTGCCGCTGTGCGAAAACTGGAACAGGTTGAACAATTTAAAACACAAGGAATTGAAGCACGCTTAGTAGATCTAGATAAACCCGAACGCTATGGACTCGACGCGATTCAATCGGCATTTGACGGTATTGATCGCGTTTTCCTGCTAACCAGTTATAGCGTGTCTATGCTTGCACAAAGCAAAGCGGCTGTGGACGCAGCAAAGAAAGCAGGAGTCAGCCACATCGTTCACATGGGAGCTTACAGCACAGACGATACAACCGTTGTCCACCTCGGCTGGCATCAGTTTGTTGAGCGGTACATCGAGTGGTCCGGTCTAGGCTACATCCACCTCAGACCCAACGTGTTTATGCAGAATATCCCTAAGTTTTCGCTTAAGGAGAACGGCATTATCCACCAATACTTTGGTGATGCCCCAGTCAGTTGGATCGATACCGATGACATTGCCGCCGCTGCCGCCACCGTGCTGCGCGAACCCCAGAAACACCACGGCAAGACGTACCCTCTAGCAGTCGAGGCACTCACTATCTATCAGGTTGCGGATGTACTAACCAAGGTTGTCGGGAAGCCCTTCCGGTATGAACCTCAATCCCCTGATGAATGGTTGAACTCGACTCTAAAAGGCGGTATGGAGCCAACCTACGCCCACTGCGTCCATAACGTCTTTATACGTACGGCTAATCGTACGCTTACCGACGCGGCTGACGTGTTCGACAACTTCGAGACATTGACTGGAAAGCAACCGACCAAGTGGAAAGATTTTGCAGCGAAGCACAGAACGATGTTTGAGTATTAGTTGAAATTCTGCGCGCTCGACTGCGCTTTGGCGTTAAGAATAATGACTTGGGGAAAGCATGGAAGTATTTCTAACAGGAGCAACGGGTTATATCGGCAGCGTTGTCGCAGAAAAACTGCAAGCCGCTGGACATCAGGTCATTGGTTTGGTCCGAACTGACGAAAGTGCGATCAAGTTGAGTTTGCGGCAGATCGAGCCGCGCGTGGGAGATTTGCGCGACCTCGAAGGCTTGATGCAAGCAGCACGTCAGGCTGACGGAGTCATCCACACGGCTTTCAACATCGCTCGCGTTCCCGCACAGTTCGCATTATCGCAAGAAACGGATCGCCGCGCTACTGAAGCCTTTGTGACAGCACTTGAAGGCTCCACTAAGCCATTTGTTTACACCAGTGCCTCAATGCTCACCGCCATTCCAGCAGATGAAGGCAAAGCCACCGTCCGCATTGCGGATGAAGAGGCACCAATTGAGCCACCGTCCTTCCTCAAGGAGCGGTTTGAAACCGAGCAATTCGTCTTAGCAGCAGCGTCGCGCGGCGTCCGTACCATAGTACTACGTGTACCTGAAGTGTATGGGCGTGGCAGCGGCATTCATCTAACAGAACCGTTCAAATTAGCTCGGCAAATGGGTGTGGCACTTTACGTTGGTAAAGGTGAACACCGTTGGTCAACTGTGCATGTCGAAGACCTAGCCGAACTCTATGTCCTCGCACTTGAACGTGCTTCTGCTTGCTCGCTATTTAATGCCAGTTCGGGCGAGGTAATAATGAAAGCTCAAGCCGAATCCATTAACCGTAATCTTGGCTTCGACGGGCAGACTCGCAGCGTGACTGTAGAGGAAATGCTCGAGATTGGTGGACCGATTTATGCCGCGACCTATGCAACCAACTGTCGGATTTTGGGAGATAAAGCTAAAAGGCTTTTGGGTTGGATGCCCAAGTCACCTTCTTTGCTTGAAGAAATTGAGTGCGGGTCCTACACAACTGGCGCTCAGACAAAATGACTAAACTAACGATAGACAGGAAACCATGAACGAGCAGCTAACGGTACTAGCGTGGCTTAAAGCCCGATCGGGCATGGAAGAAACAGTTAAACAAGAATTGCTGGCATTGGTTGAACCTGTACGCTTTGAAGGAACAAAGCGGGGACTGCTCAACTACGACCAGCATCAAGATCCACAAGACAGAACAAGGTTCTTCCTGTATGAGAACTGGCTCAGCCGGAAGCACTACGATGATTACCACGCGAATCGTCCTGCTGCGCTGAAAGCCTTTCTTGCCAAAGGCGAAGAGATTCTAGCCGAGCCTCCCCGATCAACATTTTGGCAGATGATTAGCGAGGAGGCCCACGATGAACAATAGCAAACTCGTGTCGGTCACTGATGTAACTGGGTGACAGAGTGAAGCAATGACATCTCACCCACTCATATTTCCTAATGCCTGCGTTTTGAATTGATGGAAAGCAGTCTCAGCGAGGTATGAGAAATCAGGTTTTAAGTTTTTCCAACTAAATCAACAAAATCTAGGAGATGAACCGTGAGCGTAAGTAGCAGAGAAGCTTGGGTTAGAAACTTCTTCCGCATCGTTGACACAATCAACCCTGATGAAATCGTTGCTCATGTGACCGAAGATGTTCGTTTACAATTTGCCAACCAGAAACCCATCGTTGGGCGCGAAGCCATTCGTCAAGCTTTGGCTGAAACCTATTCATCAATTCAACGCGATGTTCACAACATCATAGAGATTTGGCAGAAAGAAGACTCAGTAGCCGTGGAGATTGAAGTTGTCTATACCCGTCTCGACGGTAAGCAAGTAACAACCCCGACCGTTACCATCCTGCGATTGGAGGGAAACCTAATAAAAGACTACCGTATCTTCCAAGACAATTCACCAGTCTATGCCGCAGACCCATTGTCATGAGCCACTGAGACGAGTTTGTCGAGACAACAAATCTCATAGGAGACCAGATAACCAACCTGTCATCCATACGCCAGAGTAGGAATTCTACCAAGCCATTGATTTTGCTCCTGACCACGATAAGCAAATTGCATAAGCTGGCAACTCTACGGTAGAGTTCAACGATGACGGACTGATCACTCATTATTAACAGGGCTGTCATGCCAAGATCTTGCATTGAGTTAACAAAGTGTGACTGAGGTAATAGCATGTCGTTAACTCGCGCCGATCTTGAATCCAGCTTTCTCCAGAAGATGGTCTCACAGTTCCCTGAATTAGGTCTGCAGATTTTAAGCGAGGCCCAGTTGCAGGAGTCGATTCGCCAAACCCTACAGAGACAAGCTCCAGATTTCGATGTTTGGCTGTTTGCCTACGGTTCGCTGATCTGGAACCCCATTTTCAGATTCATTGAACGCCGTGTCGGAACAGTTTACGGATTACATCGACGGTTTTGTTTATGGGCACCTCTGGGTCGTGGGACTCCAAACAATCCAGGGCTGATACTCGGTCTCGATCGTGGTGGGAGCTGTCGCGGTATTGCCTACCGAATTGCCGCCGTCGATGTATCGTCCGAACTGCTGCTGGTTTGGCGGCGGGAGATGGTGGTCGGCTCCTACATTCCCCGATGGATCAAAGTGTTTGACGGCACTCAAGCAATTGAGGCGATTGCCTTCGTTGTCAACCGCAATTATCCTCACTACGTGGGCGATCTATCCCTTGAGACTACCATTAATAGTATTGCTACAGCTGTTGGACAACTCGGTTCCTGCGCTGACTATCTCTTGCAAACCGTTAATGGTTTGATGTCAGTTGGCATTAAAGACCGGCAACTGCTTCGATTGTGTGATCAAGTGATAGCGCGACAGCGAACACTGGCAGTGACGATGGCTCATACTGGTGAAGACATTCAGGAGGTTGAGAGAACCTGAGTTCGGCGTGAGCAATCGCTGCAAACATGCAGTTATAAGATGTTTGGCAAGACTGTTGAGGTAAAAGTTGAGCGACGGCTTTTTCTTTTGATAGCTGTCTAAAAATCAGTCCGACCGATAAATTGACTATGGACTTAAACACATCATAGGGGAAAAAAATGAAAGTTTTCATTCAGCCAAATATGTTGAGCCTGACAGTAGGAACAGTTGTAGTTGCCGTTCTTGTCTTCAACTCGACGATTTCTCAAGCTCAAATGCAGGTCACTAGGGTGACTGACAAAGTTTTACCGCTGCCGGTGCAAATCCAAGCTGCTAACCCAAACACACCTGTCAGTTCTTTGAAGCCGAATCATGTCGCAATTTCGGTTCCTCACCTTCAAGAAGCTGTTCGATGGTATCAAGAAAAACTTGGCTTTAGAGTGACAAAAATTACTGATATTCCTGAGATTTCAGCGCAACGAGCTTGGCTCGAACTGAATGGATTTGTGATGGAGATTTTCTCGCGCCCTAAATCCGCCCATTACAATCCGCCTCTGAAAATGATAGAGGACGGTATGCTGGCTCAAGGGTACTTTCATATCGCCTTCACTGTAGGTGATCTAGATGCTGTGGCGGCGGAACTTCATAGACTTGGTGTCAAATTCTTCTTTGAGCCAAAAACATTCAAGAGTGACAAGCGAAAGGTCTGCTTTATTAAAGATAACAACGGTAATCCAATCGAACTCGTTCAAATACTTAACTAGCAACCAAGCAGTTAAAATTGCAGAACTGCTAATGGTCTGGTAACGAGAGATGCCCTGCCCGCATTAAACGCCTTGCGTTCAGCATACCCCCAAGCGGAAATCCTTCTGCTAGCTAGAGGGTGGCATAAACTGTTTTTTTTACACAGACCAGGGCCAGTTGTTCGAGTTGTCGTCAATTTCTGCTACTTGTTGAACGTAAAACGCGGTTGACTTCCTCCATATTCGCTACATGCACGTCACCAGGGGGATGAACCATAATGGCGATACAGGGCGACCTGTCAGTAGCACTCTGGGCGAATTCAAAGGCGATGCCAAGCTTGGCATCGTCATATAAGGTCCGCTCACCATCTACTGGGCGCACGTTGGGGAAGTGGTGGCGAATTTGCGCCAGCGTACTTCCAGTGGACAGACCGTTTGGTGTATGAAACCAGGGAGATGTAACCCTAATATCATCAATGGTAACGCCCTGAATGGGCTGGATGTTCAGTGCGCCGTTGCTGAGTGTATGAATGAACAGCGTATCTGTCCGCTGGCCTCCCTTTTTTGAAACCCAGACCTGTCGAGTCTGCGACATACCCACATCGACGCCATCAGGTTTGGTAAGTTTGTTTAAGTAGAAACTGCCATTACTGCCAAGGTAGGTTTGCCCGACGCTTTGGCCTGGAATGATCAGATTGGAACCCGCTTGAGCGAGTGCAGGCGGCAGCGCTGCCATACCTAATACGGCAGCAAGACCAAAAATACCTAATGTCTGTCGTTGTTTCATCTTACCTTTGCTAGAACAGAAAATCTGCCATTACTAATCCTCAATGGGCACATCCGGCAGTTAGGGGAGTACAGTCCTAAACTAGCGTCCGGCTCAGGGCATGAGTTAAACCCCATCATACATAATTTGCTAACCAATCAAGCAGTAACTGAATCGTCATTGGCATGTCTTGCTGCGACACGACTTCCGAGTTGATAAACTGAAGGCAGACAGCAATGGCCGCACTGAAAATTTATGATGGTTGCGAAATTTTCATCAATAACGCTGGAGGAGTTCCTAAAGCTTCCAGAAACAAAGCCTGCCAGCGAATACATAGATGGCGGAATTATTCAAAAATCGCTCGCGAAAACCCGCCACTCCCGACTTCAAGGAAAGTTAATTTACACCATCAATGAAGTTGTTGAAGAGCGGCGAATTGCTTATGCATTTCCAGAATTACGATGTACCTTTGGGGAGCGCTCAATTGTTCCCGATGTAGCAGTTCTCCGTTGGGAGCATATTGAGTTTGAGCAGACTGGAGAACCTCTAGATGATGTATTGATTGCTCCAGACTGGACAATTGAAATTTTATCACCAGGGCAGAGTTCCAATCGAGTCACTGGCAACATCCTACACTGCCTGAAGCACGGTTGCCAATTAGGATGGTTAATTGACCCCGACGACAGTTCAATTTTGGTCTTTATGCCGAAACAACAACCGGAATTATGTCATGGAAGTGATGATTTAACTGTCTTAGACGGGTTTGAACTGACTTTGACAGTCAGTCAAGTATTTGACTGGCTGAAGATGGGACGTTAGTCCTGCTCCCAACTAACCACCTCCTTCGACGACTGCTTAGTTTATACCTTTTATTCTGACTTCTGACTCCTATTCATGAGGGAGGATAGTTTCACGCGATGAGTTTCACGAGAAACTGGTACTAAAGCTGGGGCTTGACTTTTAGGATTGCTGTCTTTAAAGTTTTCAACAACTTTAGAGATTTCCGCAATTGTCGGCGCCTCAAATAAAGTGCGTAGGGGCAATTCTATCTGGAAGGCGTCGCGAACCCGAGAAATCAGCTGGGTGGCTAGTAGGGAATGACCGCCTAATTCAAAGAAGTTGTCGTGGACACCCACCCGTTTGAGCCCCAACACCTCGCCCCAGATTCGCACTAGCACCTCCTCGACAAGATTTCGAGGCGCCACATATGATCCTTCCACTTGGGGTCTTTGGGATTCAGGCGCAGGTAGAGCACTGCGGTGTACTTTGCCATTGGGCGTTAGCGGCAGTGCTTCCAGCACTATGAAGGCAGACGGTAGCATGTAATCGGGCAGATTCTCTCCTAGATAAATTCGTAACTTCGGCACTAGCTTACAAGCTAACTTGGCTTGCAACGGATTATTTGCATACGAATGCCAGGGGCGTAGTTGGTTGTCCACCTGGTTTGATATGGGCAGTAACGCTCCCGAGCATCCCTCCCACAAACTTTGGTGTCGCGTATACACTACGTCATAGAGACCTTCAGCACCCGAATTTGACCAGCTAATGTTAACGGTGTAGGGTAGCTCCTCTCCTAATGATCTCAAATTTTCAGGGTCTACTCCAGACTCTTGAAATTGCCGCAAGACTTCTCGAAACTGGCCTACAGTTTTGGGTTCTTGTGCACCCGAGATCCATTGTGCTGTCTTAACTGCTGCCATCAGCCGAGCATTCGGTACCTGGATAATGCCCAGTATCTCTGGCTGGGTCTCTAACAGTAGCTGACGCACTGCTGACACTGTTAGCTCATCTTTAGACCAGTCAACGAAGAGAGCAGGGGGAGTAGAAGAATTACTCTCTCCATCTGCCCGCTCCCCACTCGCCATCTCCCCTGTTCTTGCTTGCACCCCAATGTGAAGAATTACGTTGTAGCGAAACTGGGTCATCTCATTGTGATATTGACCCCGCGCTAGTTGAATCTCCACTTGACGAATTTTGGGAAAACGCTGCTTCAGGGCAGTGAAGAAGGCTGGGTCAATCACCAGTTCCGTTTCCTGAAACATTTGCATTTGTACTCGTTGCTGCAACTGCTCTTTGGAGAGGGAAGGTTCTGCTTGATACATTTGTACTGAGGCATGAAACGTCTGCAGCAACGGCAGGCTACGCAGATCTCCCAGGAAGACAAAGCCTCCTGGCGCGATCGCCTCTACAACACCTTGTAGCACGTCCAAGAGATAGTCAATATTGGGAAAGTATTGGACAACGGAGTTGAGAATGACGGCATCAAAAGCTTCTGCCTCCACTCCCTCAAAGTTGTCGGCTCTTTTCTGGAGTAGCTTTACCTGGGGCAAGTCTTGTTTGGGCAACTGTTGCCTGATGTAGTCTAGTGAAACCTGCGAGAAGTCTGTTCCCCAGTATTGAGTGCAGTGAGGCGCAATTTGGAATAGCAACAGACCTGTCCCACAGCCAATTTCTAGCACCCGCTGGGGTTGCAGTGCCAGAATCCGCTCGACTCTGTCATCAACCCACTCGCGTATCTGCTCTGCGGGAAGAGGCTGACCCGTGTAACTGCTATTCCAACCAACAATATTGAATGTCGGGTCTGAGTGGGCAGCAGGCTGAGTGTATGTCTCATCGTAAAGCATCTGCCATTGCAATACCTGCTCGTCCTGCAATTGCATCTCTTGCATTTGCTTCTGAGAACTACTATATTTCAGGTTAGGCACGACATAAGCCACCAAGCGCTGGTCGCTAGGTACGTCCTCACGGAGTATGACTACTGTCTGTTGAACCTCTGGGTGCTGAACTAGCAGGGATTCAATCTCTCCCAACTCCAGGCGGAAGCCGCGCAACTGCACCTGCGAGTCGATCCGACCGAGAAACTCAATCTTGCCGTCACAGCCAAACCGGGCAATGTCACCAGTTTTGTAAAGACGTGCTCCCGGCTTTTGGCTCCAAGCGTGGGGGATGAAGCACTGTGCCGTCAACTCTGGACGATTGAGATAGCCCCGCGCCAGCCCCGCGCCACTGATGTACAACTCACCCCTAGCGCCGATGGGCACAGGTTGCAACTGGGAATCGAGCAGATAAACCTGGGTGTTAGCAATCGGACGACCAATTGTAGGTAACCCCGATGCCGCCGTTGCCGTCACCAGACCGGATGTGGTCACCACGGTATTCTCAGTCGGACCGTAATTATTCACCACTGCAAACGGTAGAGAAACAGGAGGATACTGCTGTAGCTTGTCCCCCCCGGTGAGCAAGGTGCGCAAAGCACACGTCTCAGGCCAATCCAGTGCTAATAATGTCTGTGCTAGCGGCGTCGGCACAAAACTAATCGTGATTGCTTGTGCTAATAGCCAATCAAGCAGTCTCGTCGGCTCTGTGCGGGTGAAATCGTCCACCAAGTGGATGCTGGCTCCAGCGGCAAGATAGGGCCAGATTTCCCACCCACAAGCATCAAAGGCGGCGGCAGCAATTTGACTGGCTCTGGTGGTTGATTCGACTGCAAACGCTTGTTGATGCCAGTTGACGAGGTTTAATAAGCTGCCATGTTCAACTGCTACTCCCTTGGGGTTTCCGGTCGAGCCAGAAGTGTAGATCACATAGACGAGGTGATTGGGACTGACGTAGATTTGAGGGTTTGGTTGGGAGTGTGGGGAAATGGTGTCCCAGTCAGAGTCGAGGTCAACTATAGCAGGCACCTGTAGCTTCAGACCTGCCAAAGAGTGTTGAGTCAACAACACTTGCACACGGCTGGATGCCAGCATTAAGTTCAGGCGTTGTGGTGGATAAGTGGGGTCTAAAGGTAGGTAGGCAGCACCCGCTTTGAGGATGCCTAGCATTCCCACCACCATTTCTAAACAGCGTTGTGTGCAGATACCGACTAGGACGTCTGGACCGACACCCAGAGCCAGCAGGTAATGTGCGATTTGGTTGCTGCGGCGGTTGAGTTCTTGGTAGGTAAGTTGCTTGTCTTCAAACACGACTGCCACGGCTGAAGGTGTCTGCTCTACTTGCGCCTCAAATAGTTGATGAATGCACAAATTAGGGTAGTGTGCTTGAGTATCGTTCCATTCCACTAACAGATTATGGCGCTCAGCTTGACTTAAAAGCGGCAAGTCTGAGAGGATGCGGTCTGGATCAGCGATGATGCCTAAGAGCAGGTGGTGAAAATGTGCCAGCATCCGAGTAATGGTGGCGGCATCAAACAAGTCTGTGTTGTAAACCGCTAAGACTCCGAGTCCATCCGCGCGATCGCCTCCTAGACTAGCTAGGCTACCTGAGCGGGCACTCAGATGGAACTCCAAATCAAACCGCGTCGTCCCAGGGTCAAAATTCAGTGGACTCAGCGTCAGCCCTGGTAGTTCTAGCGCCTCTAATGGTGCATTCTGTAAGGCAAACACTACCTGGAACAATGGGTTACGACTTAAGTCACGCTCTGGCTGCAGTTCCTCCACTAGCCTTTCAAACGGCAAGTCTTGATGGGCATACGCTCCTAATGCCACCTCTCGCACTCGCTCCAGCAATTCCCGAAACGTCGGGTTGCCCGATAAGTCCGTGCGCATTACCAAGCTGTTGACGAAAAACCCGATCAACCCCTCAATCTCACTCCGGTTGCGGTTAGCAATTGGTGAACCTACTGGAATATCCTCAAGCCCCGTGTAGCGGTAGAGCAATGTCTGGAACGCCGCTAGTAGGGTGATGAACAACGTTACCCCTGCTTGTTGGCACAGCTCCTCTAATGCCTGAGTTAGGTGCTGCGGTAGCTCTAGATACTGCGTTGCACCCCGGTAGCTCTGCACAGCGGGGCGAGGTCTGTCGGTGGGCAGATTTAGCACTGGCAGGTCGTCTAACTGCTGCTGCCAGTAAGTTAGTTGAGTGTAGAGCACTTCGTGCAGCCATTGCCGCTGCCAGTAGGCAAAGTCGGCATACTGGATTGGCAAGTCCGGCAACGGCGAGGGTTGTCCACTAATTTTGGCAGCATAGAGCACCCCCAATTCTCGCATCAGCACCCCAATCGACCAACCATCAGCGACAATATGATGCATTGTTAGTAGCAGCACATGTTCAGCTGCACCAAGCACCAGCAGTTGCACTCGCAGCAATGGACCCTGAACTAGATCGAAGGGACGCTGGGACTCAACGGTAGCAAGGCGCTGGACTTGGATTTCCTGTGCAGCTGCTGGCAATTGCAGGTCTACTAGCGGTAGGTATACGCTCAATTTGGGTGCAATCACCTGTACAGGTTGCCCTGACACCATTTTGAAGGTAGTACGCAACGCTTCGTGGCGGCGCACGATGTCGTTAAATGTTTGCTCGAGTGCGGCTATGTTTAGCGAACCTGTTAAACGCACTGCCGTGGGTACATTGTAAAAGGGATTACCCGGTACTAATTGCTCCAGGAACCACAGCCTAGCTTGAGCAAAGGAAAGGGGGAGGGTTGCGTCCCGTGAAACCGGTACGATGCTTGTACCAGTTGTGTTTTTAATCACATTAGCCTGACGCAGAAATGAGATCAACTCTGCTTTGCGCTCTCGCAGCTGGTCACGCAGCTCTGGTGTTAGGGCTCCTTGAGGGGCATTACAGCGAAGGCGAGGCGACTGCCCAGGAGTAACGCTTACGCCGTCAACAAAAACCTGAATGTCTAAACTACGCAGGTAAGATAAAAACTCAACTGTGTTCAAAATTCCACCTCTTCTCGATCACTTATCGTGAGGTTGAAAGCCTCTTGACCCAACGCTGCCCACATAACTGTATCAATGTATTTAGCCATGCCAGACACAGTTGGTGCCTCAAACAGCGTCTGGAGGGGCAACTCCACTTGAAAAGCGTCGCGCACTCGGGAGATAAGCTGAGTTGCTAGTAGGGAATGACCGCCTAAGTCAAAGAAATTGTCGTCAACACCCAACTGCTTTAGCCCCAGAACCTCAGCCCAAATTCCTACTATTACCTCTTCGACAGAAGTTTGAGGGGCTACACAAGCTTTTTCTAGTTCGGGGCTAAACATATCAGGGGCTCTTAGAGCGCGACGATCCACTTTGCCATTGGGCGTCAGTGGTAGCGCCTCGAGCACCACAAAAGTTGAGGGCACCATGTAATCGGGCAGATTCTGCTTGAGGAAGCAACGCAGCTCACTGGTGACGAGTGCTTGTTGGTTCAAAACCACATAAGCTACCAAGCGCTTGTTTCCAGGTACGTCTTCTCGGACTATAACTACTGTCTGTTGCACTGCTGGGTGCTGAACTAGCAGGGATTCAATCTCTCCCAACTCCAGGCGGAAGCCGCGCAACTGCACCTGCGAGTCGATCCGACCGAGAAACTCAATCTTGCCGTCACAGCCAAACCGGGCAATGTCACCAGTTTTGTAAAGACGTGCTCCCGGCTTTTGGCTCCAAGCGTGGGGGATGAAGCACTGTGCCGTCAACTCTGGACGATTGAGATAGCCCCGCGCCAGCCCCGCGCCACTGATGTACAACTCACCCCTAGCGCCGATGGGCACAGGTTGCAACTGGGAATCGAGCAGATAAACCTGGGTGTTAGCAATCGGACGACCAATTGTAGGTAACCCCGATGCCGCCGTTGCCGTCACCAGACCGGATGTGGTCACCACGGTATTCTCAGTCGGACCGTAATTATTCACCACTGCAAACGGTAGAGAAACAGGAGGATACTGCTGTAGCTTGTCCCCCCCGGTGAGCAAGGTGCGCAAAGCACACGTCTCAGGCCAATCCAGTGCTAATAATGTCTGTGCTAGCGGCGTCGGCACAAAACTAATCGTGATTGCTTGTGCTAATAGCCAATCAAGCAGTCTCGTCGGCTCTGTGCGGGTGAAATCGTCCACCAAGTGGATGCTGGCTCCAGCGGCAAGATAGGGCCAGATTTCCCACCCACAAGCATCAAAGGCGGCGGCAGCAATTTGACTGGCTCTGGTGGTTGATTCGACTGCAAACGCTTGTTGATGCCAGTTGACGAGGTTTAATAAGCTGCCATGTTCAACTGCTACTCCCTTGGGGTTTCCGGTCGAGCCAGAAGTGTAGATCACATAGACGAGGTGATTGGGACTGACGTAGATTTGAGGGTTTGGTTGGGAGTGTGGGGAAATGGTGTCCCAGTCAGAGTCGAGGTCAACTATAGCAGGCACCTGTAGCTTCAGACCTGCCAAAGAGTGTTGAGTCAACAACACTTGCACACGGCTGGATGCCAGCATTAAGTTCAGGCGTTGTGGTGGATAAGTGGGGTCTAAAGGTAGGTAGGCAGCACCCGCTTTGAGGATGCCTAGCATTCCCACCACCATTTCTAAACAGCGTTGTGTGCAGATACCGACTAGGACGTCTGGACCGACACCCAGAGCCAGCAGGTAATGTGCGATTTGGTTGCTGCGGCGGTTGAGTTCTTGGTAGGTAAGTTGCTTGTCTTCAAACACGACTGCCACGGCTGAAGGTGTCTGCTCTACTTGCGCCTCAAATAGTTGATGAATGCACAAATTAGGGTAGTGTGCTTGAGTATCGTTCCATTCCACTAACAGATTATGGCGCTCAGCTTGACTTAAAAGCGGCAAGTCTGAGAGGATGCGGTCTGGATCAGCGATGATGCCTAAGAGCAGGTGGTGAAAATGTGCCAGCATCCGAGTAATGGTGGCGGCATCAAACAAGTCTGTGTTGTAAACCGCTAAGACTCCGAGTCCATCCGCGCGATCGCCTCCTAGACTAGCTAGGCTACCTGAGCGGGCACTCAGATGGAACTCCAAATCAAACCGCGTCGTCCCAGGGTCAAAATTCAGTGGACTCAGCGTCAGCCCTGGTAGTTCTAGCGCCTCTAATGGTGCATTCTGTAAGGCAAACACTACCTGGAACAATGGGTTACGACTTAAGTCACGCTCTGGCTGCAGTTCCTCCACTAGCCTTTCAAACGGCAAGTCTTGATGGGCATACGCTCCTAATGCCACCTCTCGCACTCGCTCCAGCAATTCCCGAAACGTCGGGTTGCCCGATAAGTCCGTGCGCATTACCAAGCTGTTGACGAAAAACCCGATCAACCCCTCAATCTCACTCCGGTTGCGGTTAGCAATTGGTGAACCTACTGGAATATCCTCAAGCCCCGTGTAGCGGTAGAGCAATGTCTGGAACGCCGCTAGTAGGGTGATGAACAACGTTACCCCTGCTTGTTGGCACAGCTCCTCTAATGCCTGAGTTAGGTGCTGCGGTAGCTCTAGATACTGCGTTGCACCCCGGTAGCTCTGTACCGTAGGGCGAGGTCTGTCGGTGGGCAGATTTAGCACTGGTAGGTCGTCTAACTGCTGCTGCCAGTAAGTTAGTTGAGTGTAGAGCACTTCGTGCAGCCATTGCCGCTGCCAGTGGGCAAAGTCGGCATACTGGATTGGCAAGTCCGGCAACGGCGAGGGCTGTCCAGTCGCAAAAGCAGCATAGAGCACCCCCAATTCTCGCATCAGCACCCCAATCGACCAACCATCGGCGATAATGTGGTGCATCGTTAGTAGCAGCACATGTTCGGCTGCGCCCAGCACCAGCAGTTGCACTCGCAGCAATGGACCTTGGGCTAGATCGAAAGGACGCTCTGACTCCTCAGTGATCAGCCGCTGCACTTGCTCCTCTCGTTCAGTTCCTGGCAATTGCAGGTCTACTACGGGCAGGGACACAATCAAGCTGGGTGCAATTACCTGTACAGGTTGCTCCTCTACCATCCTGAACGTGGTACGCAACGCTTCGTGACGTCGCACGATTTCGTTGAATGTCTGCTGGAGTGCGGCTAGGTCCAGCGGACCTGTTAAACGCACTGCTGTGGGTACATTGTAAAAGGGATTACCCGGTACTAATTGCTCCAGGAACCACAGCCTAGCTTGAGCAAAGGAAACCGGAAAAATGAACGCGTCTTCTTGAGTGATAATCAAGTGATTTTTATTGGATAAAAAACAGGTTTTTTAACTCAGTGGGTATGCCTTGTCAAGGCATAGCCTTAGCTGTTCTGCAAGCACTTGGACATGAGGTTGTCTAAGCATTGTTAGATGATTGCCGGGAACTGTATGAACTTCCACTCCTCCCACAGCTAATCCACTCCAGCCCATGGTTGGGTCTCGATGAGCTTTGTTGGGCTGTTCGCTAGTTCGCAAGAGAGTAATTCGATTCGAGTATACCTGAGGTATATAGCTAAGAGCTGCCTGAGAGCTGGCTTGGAAGACACGAAGGATGGGGCGAATAGTTGGGCTTAATATCCCGAGAGCAGCACCTTGGTGCTTGTCGGGAGCAGTGAGCAAATAAAAATAATCAAGAATATAGGGCCATACAGATCGTACCGCTGTGTTGAGAAGAAACCTGAAGCCATCCCCAAATGAAGGTCTGTTAGCGGCGACTGGTGCTGGGGTGTCTAGCATTGCCAGTAAGGCGACTTGGTGCTTTCCCTTTTGTAGTTGTTGAGCCATCTCAAAAGCAACCAAGCCTCCAAAAGACCAACCGCCTAGAAAATATGGACCTTGCGGCTGAACCAGACGCAATGCCTCGATGTAGTAACTAGCCATGTCCTCAATTCGGGTGTGAGGGAGCCCTTCTCCGTCAATGCCTAGGGGTTGCAATGCATAAAATGGTTGCCCGGAGCCTAGATGACGCGCCAATTCGTAGTAAGGAAAGACAACACCAAGGATCGGGTGGACGCAAAAGAACGGTGGTTTGGAACCAGTAGGCTGAATGGTGACTAAAGGGGACCAGGCTAGAGAATCCGTTTCTGGCTGTAGACGGCTTGCTAGACGTTCAATTGTTGGTGCCAAGAAGAGTTCAGATAGTGGCAACTGTTGATCGAGCTGGTTGTAAATTTGATCCATAAGACGCATCGTCAGCAGAGAATCTCCTCCCAACTCAAAAAAGTTGTCATGAATCCCCACCTGCTCGAGGTTGAGGAGCTGAGCCCAGATCTGCGCGAGTTTTTGCTCCATTGGAGTACGGGGAGCTACAAAGGCTGTTTTGATCGCAGGATTGAGCTGATCGGGTATCGGTAGAGCTTGACGGTTCACTTTGCCATTGGGCATCAGCGGTAGCGCCTCGAGCACCACAAAGGTTGAGGGCACCATGTAATCGGGCAGATTCTGCTTGAGGAAGCAACGCAGCTCACTGGTGATGAGTGCTTGTTGGTTCAAAACCACATAAGCTACCAAGCGCTTGTTTCCAGGTACGTCTTCTCGGACTATAACTACTGTCTGTTGCACTGCTGGGTGCTGCCCTAGCAGGGATTCAATCTCTCCCAACTCCAGGCGGAAGCCGCGCAGCTTCACCTGCGAGTCCATCCGACCGAGAAATTCAATCTTGCCGTCAGAGCGAAACCTTGCCATGTCACCAGTTTTGTAAAGACGTGCTCCCGGCTTTTGGCTCCAAGGGTGGGGGATGAAGCACTGTGCCGTCAACTCTGGTCGGTTGAGATAGCCCCGCGCCAGCCCCGCACCACTAATGTACAACTCACCCCTAGCACCGATGGGCACAGGTTGCAACTGGGAATCGAGCAGATAAACCTGGGTGTTAGCAATTGGGCAACCGATTGCTGGCTGGTCGTTACTGTCGTTAAATTTATCAGTAGTAGACCAAATCGTTGCTTCAGTCGCCCCATAGGCATTGAAAAATTGGCGACTTGCAGTTGCCCACCGCCTGGCAATGTCAGCAGAACAAGCTTCTCCGGCAGAGACGATGGTCTTCAGTGCAGGAAGTTCTTCTGCCGGTAAGACTGACAGCACGGTAGGCGGGAGCGTAACGTTCGTAATCTGCCTGTCTTGTAACAGCTGGAGCAATGCTGCCCCTGACTTGAGCGATTCCTCCCTAGCTAGACAGAGTGTTGCTCCTGTCCCCAGCGCCATCACAATTTCAAAGATTGAGGCATCGAAACTTAGGGAAGCGAATTGCAGAATGCGGTTCTGCTGCTCTAGGTTGAAAACCCGGTGCTGAGCTTGTGCTAAGTTATACAGTCCTTGGTGCTGGATCAGGACACCTTTAGGCTTTCCGGTCGAGCCAGAAGTATAGATGACGTAGGCCAAGTTATCATCTGTGAGGCTATAGGGATTTTCATTAGAGTCAAATACATCTTCCGTGGGGGAATGTGGTAGTGTATCTTTATCCAAGCAGACCAGTTGTATCCCATGGGGTACAAGTTGCTCGACCCACCGCTGCTGAGTCAACAAAATAGACACTTGAGCATCACTCAGCATAAAGCTTAGACGTTCTTGAGGATATGTGGGGTCTAGGGGTAGATAAGCCCCTCCCGCCTTGAGAATTCCCAATACTCCCACTATCATCTCTACAGAGCGTTCTACATAAATGCCGACTAGGACTTCCGGCCCCACGCCCAGTTTCCGCAGGTAGTGTGCCAGTTTGTTGCTGCGTCTGTTCAGCTCTTGGTAGGTAAGTTGCTTAGATTCGAAGACTACTGCCACTGCCTCAGGCGATCGCTCTACTTGTGTCTCAAACAGGTGATGGATACACAAATTTTTAGGGTAATCAGCCTGGGTGTGATTCCACGATAGTAGCTGATGTCGATCAATTTCTGTTAAGAGTGACAAGTTGGCGAGTCGTTGCTGTGGAGCGGTAACAATGCTCTCTAATAACGTTTGGAAGTGCTCCAGCATTCGGGTAATAGTGATTTGATCAAATAGATCTGTGCTGTACACCACTACAACCCCTAAGGAATCTAGGCACTCCACCAATTGAAACTCTAAATCAAAACGCGCTGTTCCTGGGTCAATATTTAGCGGACTCAACGTGAGTCCTGGTAATTCTAGCGCCTCTACTGGTGCATTTTGCAAGGCAAATACTACCTGGAAAAGCGGGTTACGGTTCAAGTCCCGCTCTGGCTGCAACTCCTCTACTAACCTTTCAAAGGGCAAGTCTTGGTGGGCGTAAGCTCCCAAAGTTACCTCTCGGACTCGACTAAGCAGTTGTCGAAACGTTGGGTTGCCCGATAAGTCAGTACGCAGTACCAAGCTGTTGACGAAAAACCCAATCAACCCCTCAATTTCGCTGCGGTTGCGGTTGGCAATGGGCGAGCCGATCAGGATGTCTTCTTGTCCGGTATAGCGATAGAGTAAAGTTTGAAACGCTGCTAGCAGGGTCATGAACAGTGTCACCCCTTCTCCCTCACTCAAGGTGGCGATCGCCTTGCTTAACCTAGTAGGCAGCATTAAATATTGACGAGTCCCTCGAAAGGTTGGTAGTGCTGGTCTTGTCTTAGTAGGCAGATCCAGCGAAGTGCAGCCTGCCAACTGGTGCTGCCAGTAAGCAAGTTGAGTTGTCAGCACTTCTGCCTGCAGCCATTGCCTTTGCCAGTGGGCAAAGTCAGCGTACTGGATGGGCAGGTCTGCCAAGGGTGAAGGTTGCCCCGAAGCTTTGGCGGCGTAGAGTGCCCTCAGTTCTCGCATCAGCACCCCGATAGACCAACCATCGGCGACTATATGGTGTAAAATTATCAGTAGCACATGTTCAGCTTCGCTCAATTGTAGCAGCTTTACTCGTAGTAACGGACCTTGAGCTAAATCGAATGGATGTTGGAACTCTGCGGTTGCCAGAAGCTTTACTTGAGCTTCCCTTTCAGCTCCTGACGACTGTTGCAGGTCTACTAAGGGCAGGGGAACACTCAAGCTGGGTGCAATCACCTGAACAGGTTGCCCCGACACCATTCTAAAGGTGGTACGCAAGGCTTCATGGCGGCGCACGATTTCGTTGAATGTGTGGTCCAGCGCAGCTATGTCAAGCGAGCCTATTAAGCGCACTGCCGTTGGCACATTGTAGAATGGATTGCCTGGCACCAACTGATCGAGAAACCACAGCCGCTGCTGGGCAAAGGAAACAGGAAAGACAAAAACCTCTTCTTCAGCCGTAAGGGATTTGCCTGCAAGATCCTCAGTCATCTGTTCCAACGGTGCTGACATCACCAACAACGGGAACTCGCCGCTGGAGTTCAGAAATCTCAGCCATCACTTAACCGTTAATCCAAGTAATCTGTGTATTTGAGATAGGTGTTTGTATTTTCAATTTTGTCAGTAGCTTCTGAACATATATAATTAAGTTCAACTATCAGTTTGCTCCTCTGTTCAAGGGACAACTTCTGAGCTGACTGGGCTTGCACTAAAGTTTTCCTATAGTCATTGAGGTAACGATCAAGACCATTGAAAAAATTATCAATTCGCTGCTCAAAATCTTCATCAAGGTACTTGCTAATTCCCTGGTTTATATTGGCAATACTCTGCTCAATTAACTGATTGACCCCATCTACTATTTCTGGTATTGAAACAGTATAATAATCTTCCTTTTTCTCCGGTCGTTTAATTTGAATTGTTTCTTCAAACGGAAACATCCCAAACCAATCATACCATTCTCTGCGCTTGATTACTTTTAGGGTTTCATAGCCTTGGTCTACCGACCTAGTGTCCCTTTCAACCTGGGGCTTAACGAAATCCATATCAACTGGCTTCAGCGTTGGTGTTGGCAATGATAAATCCAGGTTAAAACTTGTATTCAACCGCATACGAGCTGACTCAATGATAAGTTGAGTTTCTTGTCTCAACTGCTCGATTAAATCTTGGCGTGCTAGTTCAATTTGTTCTCCGATTTTTTCTCGATACGCTTCTAGCAATCCCTCAGCTCTTCGCTTGGGATAAGACACAGCTAAAGTGGAAAATTCTTCTGCTTCCCTTAAACTATCAAATTCAATTTTGCCAGTTACTTTGTACTCTTTGCCCTGAAGGAAGCTAAAAAATTTACCAAGTCCCATTCCTACCTTTTTGGCTGCCCCAGCACGCTGGTATTCTTCTTCGCTAAAAAAAGTCTCAATACTGACCTGAGCCTCCTTCTTTAGCTCTTCAAGGATTTCATTAAGCTTCTGGTAGAGTTGTGCCTTAATTTTCTCGACCTCCCTTAATCGAGTCCGGCACAATTCAAGCCGATGTAAATCAGCTGCTAGCGCATCCACTTCAAGCCGTAATTTCTCTTCATCTTCAGCAATGGCACTGCTGCCCAATTGCACATCTTCCTGTAGTTGCACAAGACGACATAGAGCAATGTTGAGTGCAGACTTCATGCACTTCGGTGCTGCGCGCTCTATGAGGGCGGTAATCGCCTTTAATAAGAAGGGAGGAAAACCTGACTTTTTCCAAAGTTTCTGAGCTTTTTGATCGAGGTCTCCTACTGTTGCCTCTTCAAGTTCTTCTTCCCAATCGATTCCGAATACTTCTTGAGCAAGCACTCGTGCTGTTTGCATCTCGTCAAGCTCAATGCCTTGGTTCTGCTGCAATTCCAACATGAAGTTAGCAGCGGAGAATGCCCATCTAGCTGCTACTTCAAACACCCGATCTTGATCATCCAAACCTAACTCAGCAGTAACGAACTCTCGCACCTGCTCTGGAGTCATGTCACCCGCGCGGCGCTGATCAACTTTGTTAATCAGGACATAGAGGTTCTCCATACCCCGTACTTCGACAACCTTCTGAACGTCTTTTTTAACTTGCTCTGCCGCTTCGTTCTTCAGTTGAGTGAAATCCAGGACAATCAACACCAGCGAACTTTTCTGAAGTTCCTCATAAACCACATTTGTCAGTCTCAGGTTTTCTCCTGCTTCATTTGGTCCTGGCGTGTCTATGATCACAAGGTTACCCAACTGATTTGATTGCTCAGTTGCTGGCGATCGCCAGAAGGGAGTGTAAATACGTGGAACCTCCATCAGGCTCCCTAGGGGGTCTGCAAGGGGCTCTATAAGGCTACACAACCGGATAATGTCGTTCAGGTCAGCCAGAGTTTTAACGATCTCCTCACGCCCCGTCGTCTTGGCAGGAATTGGAACTACTGCCATTGCTTCAATCCTCTGAAGCAGCTGCGCTAGGTGAGGGTACTGAGCAATCTTTTCTGGCGCTTGACCCAAGGAAGATGCAGTAATATTGCGCTTCAAAGTCAGAAGTGTCTGTTGGAAAACTGCCAAGACTTGAGGACTCAGAGTCAGGATTGGCGAAGGTACTTCAGCGTCAAAAATAATTTCAGTCGGTAGTGTTGTCATCGCTGTGTTGCGACTTGGCAGCAGCTCCTGCCCAATGATGGCGTTGATAATGGTGGACTTGCCAGCCTTCATCGGCGCGACAATCGCCATTCTCAGCGCTAAGTCTTCTACGTTTTGGGCTGCATCAGCGACTTCCTGCTGAAATTCGCCGTACTTGTTGCCAGCAGTGTCAGAACTAAGGGCTATACTAGCGCGATCCATCAGGAGACTGATTTGCCCTAGTAGCTCGATGACATTTGTTTGCAGGTCTTGGACATTAGGCTTGAGAGGCTCAGAAGTCATTGGCTGCTTACGGAATAATGACAAGGATACTCAATCGTTCGGGGCTTGGCGCAGTTGCACCTGAATGAGTTGAAACAACTCCTGCCGAGTTGACGCCCTCAGTAAGTAGCGGTTAACGAACCAGACTGTATATCCGATCCCAACCAACTTAAAGGTCGATACCAGCAGGGGCAGATCATTCAGGGCATCCATTACAGCTAAGACTACCTTAAGTGTGATGATCGCTGCCAGAATTAGAGCCAAGCTGATAAGTGCCTGCTTGTATTGATTAAATAACCTACCCAGGTAATCAGGCAGTTGCCCCAACCAGACCGAAACTTGTGAACCAATCCGCCACCACCATTTCTCGTTAATCTGAGGAGCACTTAATTGGTTTGACAGGGGTGCGGTTTCTGATGCTGCCATGGCATTGGGGAATTTGGGAGCATCGGATTCTGGTTGTTGGCGTTGAGATTCCATAGTTTTGATCTTGGTTATATTTACAATCTAGCCCGAAGCTCTGTGTGAGATCGAAATAGAAACGAAAATTAAAGACGCGCCTACCCAGGGGAGCGAGTTTCCGGTTCGCTAAAACCTCCCGGACTCGTCGCGTGTGGGATAAGAGCCCAATTTTGATTAACCTTGAGAAGATAAGCCAAAAGCAAAAATCGACCGACAGACAAGGCTAACCCTAATGAAGCGCAAGAATCAAGAAGTCTTCGCATTGGTGTTGCGGCGAAGCAGTATCGCCATCTCCATCTTCCTGCTGTCTGTGGGCGTTGCCAGTGCCCAACCCAACCGCTCTAACTCTGCACGACTGACTCTCGCCCAGACCATTTCCAGTCAGGAGCGAGAAGAACTAGACCAACTGCGTCAAGAACGACAAGTTCAAGAGCAAGTTCAAGCCGAAGTCAATCGTGCCCAAATTCGGACAACAACCCTGTTCAACGTTTTGCTAGGTATCCTGGCTCTGCTGCTAGGAACAGCGATCGCTGCATTATGGTTGCTGCGACGTGCCGTGATTGAAGAGATCGTAAATAGAGTCAAAGAGCAACTGGAAGAACTGGGAGAATTAAAAGGTCAAGTCGCCAGTGCTAGACAAGACGCTAAAAATATTCTGCAAGAAGTTGCAGATATCACAGATGCAGTAGGAACTGAGGCAGAAAATCTGCAGCAGGAGATAGGTAGAGAGAGAGAAAACTTATCCAGGCTTGTCTCTTCCATTACTCAATCAAAAGAGCAATTTACCACACAATTAGAATTTCAAGTAAAAAACTCCAAACAAAGGCTAGAACAGTTGGAGTTGGAATTTATCTCTCAAAGCTCTAAGTTGCAGTCAGATCTTCAACAACAACAGGAGCTATTCCTTAAGAAACTAGCAAAATCAGAGCTTGATTTTGCTGCTCAGCTTTCTGAGTTGCAGTCTACGGCTCAACACAAAAAAGAACTCCTGATTGAAAATCTAGAAAGCCTTAAGGCTGAAGTGAGTCCGAAAATTTCTGATTTACAGTTAGACGTAGAAAATCAAGTTGAACAAAAAAGGAAGCTGATTTTTGAAAATCTAGAAAGCCTTAAGGCTGAGGTGAGTCCGAAAATTTCTGATTTACAGTTAGACGTAGAAAATCAAGTTGAACAAAAAAGGAAGCTGATTTTTGAAAATCTAGAAAAACTTAAGGCTGAGTTTGACGCTCAACTCTCTGAATTGCAGGCGGGTGCTTACGGAGAAAAAGATTTAATCCTTCAGAACCTGGGAAAACTGGAGACTGAATTCTCTGCTCAACTCTCTAAATTACAGTCGGAGGCTCAAACCCAGAAGGAGCTGAGCCTACAGCAACTGGCTGAGGTTTCCCCAATCTCAGAATCTTTTATCTCTGAAGTTCAGCAAAAAATGCAAGAACTTACGGAACCAATTGAATTCTTAAAATCTACCCATCCTCAATTGTTCTTTACCCCTGATAATTATGTCAACCAGGGAAATGCGCTTTTCTCTGAGGGGCACTATCAAGATGCGCTCACTGACTACAAGAAAGCAGTTGAAATTCAGCCTGACAATTTTGAGGCTTGGTATCACCGCAGCTTAGCCCTGGTAAAATTACAACAGTATGAAGACGCGATCGCTTCGTTTGACAAAGCCCTTAAACTAAATACCAATGCCTCTGATGCCTGGTATCACCGAGGCATTGCCCTGAAAGAGTTACGACAGAACGAAGCGGCGCTTGCCTCATTTGACAAGGCAGTTCAAATTCAGCCCGAAGACTACAAAGTCTGGCTCAGCCGGGGTCTTACCCTAAGCAGATTGAAACAGCCCGAAGACGCGATTGCCTCGTTTGACAAAGCCCTTCAGCTCAAGCCTGATTATTCTGAAGCTTGGGTCAACCGGGGTGTGGCGCTAGGAACTTTGCAACGCCATCAGGAAGCTTTCAAGTCTTTTGATCAGGCTGTCCAATTCCAATCTGATGACCCAGTTGCCTGGTTGAATCGAGGTCTTGCCCTGGAGGAGTTGGAACAATACGAAGACGCGATCGCCTCATTTGACAAAGCCATTCAATTTAACCCCGACTCCCCCAAACCCTGGGACAAACGAGGTTATTCACTCGTCCAACTTGGTCGCGACACTGAAGCGATCGCCAGCTTCGATAAAGCTCTGGATCTTAAGCCGGACTACGCCAGTGCTTACTACAATAAAGCGAGTTGTTATGCTTTACAGGGTGAGGTTGACGTAGCAATTAAAAACCTGCAACAGGCGGTCAAGCTGAATCCAAAATATCGGGAAGAGGCAAAGGCTGACATAGATTTTGATGAGCTGCGGGAGGATAAGTTGTTTCAACGGTTGATTCGCAGGTAAATTCTAACATCAGCGTTCCTCAAAAATCTCTTGCCATGCCAGATCCCAAGTCCAGTGTGATTCAAGCCCTCCGTCACGGCTTGATTGTGTCTTGTCAGGCTCCTGTTGACTCACCATTGCATCAGCCAACGGTGATTGCAGCGATCGCACAAGCATCCATAAATCAAAGAGCAAGTGGAGTGCGAATTGATACTCCATCTCATGTAAGTGCGGTGCGACAACAAGTTAGAGCGCCGATCATTGGTCTATGGAAGCAAGAAATAACTGGTTATGAGGTTTACATTACTCCACAGTTTCACCATGCTGCTGCGATCGCCTCTTCGGGGGCAGACATCATCGCCATTGACGCCACACTGAGAAACCGCCCTGGAGGTGAAACCGTTGCCACCCTAATTGAGCGGATTCACGAAGAATTAGGCAAACAGGTTTTGGCAGATGTGGATACAATTGAGGCAGCGATCGCAGCAGAGGCAGCTGGTGCAGACCTTGTAGCGACCACCCTTTATGGCTACACCGCTCAAACGAACCATTTCTCTCCCCCCGGCTTTGATCTCCTCACCCAGCTGGTACAAAGACTGGACATCCCAGCCATTTGTGAAGGTGGCATTTCCTCACCTCAGCTGGCTCGTCATGCCTTAGATTTAGGAGCCTACGCCGTTGTCGTCGGCACTGCAATTACAGGTATTGACCACCAAGTCAAAGCTTATCAACAAGCAATCACCCTTTAGCCTCTTGGGGGCGATCGCTGATAATCTGCCGTTTCAAAATTACCATATCAGTTCCCACTACTGGGCTACGAGCTAGGAGTGTCCCTTGGGGATCAGTAATTTCCAGGTGGCTGAAATCCAGTTCCTTAGACCGCTCTAGCATTTGGGCTGTTAACTTGTCCTGTTGGGATTGTTTGAGGTTGTACCAATCGTCACTAACTTTGATAGTTAGACTGCTGCCCTGAAAGTTGGCTTGAATCGATTGAATCAGCCCATCTGCATAGTGGTTGGTAATTTCAGCCACTTGATTTTCAATCGACGCAATCAGGTTCTGCTCTGGCGTCAATTCCAAAGTTGGGGTAGGAGTCGGCACTGGCTCTGACGACGGAATGACCTCGATTGGTTGTGGCGATGCCGGTGCTGTTAACTCTGGTGGAGTAGTTATGTTTACGGAAGGCACCGGCAGCTCAGAGGGAGGAACATTTGCCACCTCAGGAGGCTTCCCAGGCAGGAGGGCTGAGGTTATCCAAACTACAATCACGGCAATTCCAGCAATGATGCCAGTCAAAGCTGTATCCGACAGCAATTGATTCAGGTTTTCTGGCAATAGAGAGCGGATTTTTGCTAAGGCAGCGCTCCACCCCATCCGCAGCTTGTCGAAGAGACTTGGCGTTTCCCCAGTGGTAGCTGGCGGCAGTGTAGCCGCTGAGGCGTCTACCTCCAGTTTCACCAGCACCCCTTCTAACACCTGAATCGTCCCTCGCAGAGCTTTGATACTCTGAGCCTTCAGAATTACCTGAACTCGGTTCCAGGTTTTCTGGAAAGTCTGAGTTTCCTTCTCAACAGTGGTTTCCGACTGACCCGCTTCCGGTTCTGGGGAAAGCGGCGGTTGTGACTTTGGCTTGTCCTGTGACATCGTATCTCCCTAAAGGTCAGCGCGCTCAGGCTCAAATGCGATAGATTCTTACGAGTGCTGCCTCTTCAGCCCTAATGTATCACTTCCCGCTTGATTCCATCGCTTGCGCTCAACTTTCTGAGTTTTGAAGATCAGCTATGAGCATTAAACGTCGTCAGTTTGTCTTTTTAGGTAGCCTCAGCACCATCGGTTTAGCGTTTCTAGCAAAGAAATGGAGTCAGACTGCCCAGACTGCTGATATTGACTCAGCTCTTCGCTCCAACGTTGCCTTAAAACCAACAACGCCCACCACCCCAGCTGGAAAAGACCTTCTACTGCGTTTTGTTTCTGTGGCAGATACAGGAACTGGAACGCACAGCCAATACGCTGTGGCTAACGCGATCGCGAGTTATCACAGCCAAAACCCTTTTGATTTAGCAATCCTGGCTGGTGACAACATCTACAACGATGGTGAAATCAAGAAAATTAGCGCAGTTTTTGAGCGTCCCTATCACCCCTTGCTTAAGCAGGGCGTCAAATTCCATGCCTGTCTGGGCAATCACGACATTCGCACTGCCAACGGGGAACATCAAGTCAGGTATCCGGGCTTCAATATGCAAGGGCGCTATTACACATTTCGCCGCGATCCAGTGCAATTTTTTGCTTTAGATACCAATGACAATGCTGACTGGAAGACTCAGCTGCCCTGGTTAGAGCAAGAATTGAGCCGCAGTAATGCCCCTTGGAAAGTGGTGTTTGGTCACCACCCCGTTTACACATCGGGTTTATATGGGGTGAACCAAACCTTTATTCAAACCCTAACTCCTCTGTTCCAAAAGTACCGCGTCCAACTGTATATCAACGGTCATGACCACGACTATGAGCGCACTCGCCCCATTAACGGAACTACGTACCTAATTTGTGGGGCTGGTGCGGCGACTCGCCCAGTGTTTCGTTCAGAGTGGACAGCGCATTCTGCCAGTCATCTGAGTTTTGCTGCGTTTGAGGTGTATAGCAATCACATAGTCGTGAGTGGCATCGGCACTGATAACACCATCTTTGACCAAGGGAGAATTCAAACCTAGAAAGGAATATGGGTTAAAGGGCACAAACAGAGAGCGAGAGCTATTCAACAACACGAGCGTAGATGCCGTATTTATCCGTGTAGAAGAGGAAATTACTGAAAGTTAGGTAGATACCGTTGTGGTCAGCTTCATTCATCATTCCTATATGCAACGTCCTCTAACTCTATAATCTATAACCTCTTCACTACCCTCTTGAATTTCTAGTCCTAGGTTCTATCACATTTGGGGCGACACTATAATATTCAGCTGCCTGCGTCATATCAAACTCGAGTAATTTTTCATCTCCAAGAGCCTGTATAACCCCAGGCTTTGATAAATTGATTTCAAGAGCTTTAATAATTTCTAATGCTACAACCTTAGCTAAAAGTGGTGGGACTGAATTTCCTATCTGGCGGAATCCATGCCATTTTGTTGGGTGAAACCTAAACCAGTCTGGATAAGAATGTAATCGCGCTGCTTCACGGACAGTAATGCAGCGTGCCGTAAATGGATGAATAGGTCTAGGAGAAGTGAAAGCACCTCTGTTGCTAGGTGTACCAGCTCTAAGTGTGTTGCAGACTCCTTCGGGATCGAGCTTATGAAAGCGACTTATAGGTTCTGTTTTACCAGGTAAAGAAGACTCAAATCTTTTGATAGATTCTAGAGTATGGTCAGTTCTCAGACTTGATGTAAGTATTTGAGCGTCATACTTACGCTCGTATGAATAATTATCTTTAACAGAATAAATACCTCGGAGTTGTCCACCATAATCAGTTGGCTTTTTGAAGTCTGCTACAACCCAGTCTCTTTTGAGCAACTCCGGATACTTCTCTACTTCGGGTAAATCTTTTATCGCATCCCAAACTGTAGGACTATCTGGTATTTCAATATCAAATCTAGTCCTTTTTGCTTTTGCAGGCTTAGTCATTATAGAAGGATAGCTTGGAAGCTGTAGTCCTTTCCTACATCCAATCAAAAATAGCCTTTCACGGTTTTGCGGGACTCCATAACATGCAGAATTTAGAATTTTATAATGCTCTTCTACTTCAAATCCATTAAACTTAAACTTCTCGATAATTTCTTTAAGTAATTCTTTGGATTTTCCTAGTGCCATTCCCGACACATTTTCCATGACGAAAAACTTCGGATTTAATTCTAAAATTAACCTGAGAAAATGACACACAAGAGAGTTTCTTGGGTCGTCTATTACTCGTTTGCCAATCAAGGAAAATCCTTGACAAGGTGGGCCTCCAAATACTACATCAATATCTTGATTTCCGATAGAAGAAAGTTGTCTAATTTTGTTACCTGTAGTTGTAATTATATCCTGGCATAGTACAGTCCAAAATGGAAAATTAAATTTATGAGTAGCACAATGAATCGGATCGAGCTCAACAGATGCGAGAATATCAAAACCTGCCTGTTCAAATCCAAGTGTCATTCCGCCAGCACCAGCAAATAAGTCAATACCAATAGGTCTTGTGTTTTTATTACTATGAACCATGTTAACTCTTAAGATCGTGATTGATGAAAAAGCATGATACAGCCACAATTTTCAGTTTGACCGTATAATCTAATCTAGCGTTGAGATTGAAGTCTAGCCTAAAAATCAGGGCGTTGCTGAATAGAAAGATGATTCAAGCTAATACGGGTATTGTCCGATACCTTAAGTAGTGAACTAGCAATCGAATTGAATACTTCAGCATCTGCACTGACTTGGAATAGCACAATGTTTTTCG
>JAABUX010001420.1_pt1 | contig 36529 bp, 32 predicted proteins | sample 5561851 | NCBI WGS metagenome assembly JAABUX01 (sample SAMN10711883, study PRJNA513361) | rock metagenome | isolation source: Antarctica rocks | place: Antarctica: Victoria Land, Richard Nunatak red sandstone | collected 2016-01-03 | reverse complement strand
ACCGTCCGTTCGCCCATCATCGCCGTGCCCTCGCTCAACCCTTCCAAAGATTGAATCAGGCGCCTTCGAGCCGGTTCAACCGACTTTTTCAACACTATCGTCCATGAGCGGACGCTGACCGGTCTGTCGGTGCTGCTCCAGTCCAACAGCCTCAAGCGCGCGCTGCAGCCATACATGCTCGACGGGCCTTGGGGGAGGTTGCTCGACGCGGACGCCGAGCGGCTCGGCGAGGCCGACGTCCAGGTGTTCGAGACCGATGGGCTGGTCGGCTCGGGCGCGGCGGCGGCCGTGCTCGCTTATCTGTTTCACCGCATCGAGGGCCGGCTCACCGGCGTGCCGACCTTGCTGATCGTCGACGAGGGGTGGCTCGCGCTCGACGACGCAACCTTCGGCGCGCAGCTGCGCGAATGGCTCAAGACGCTGCGCAAGAAGAACGCGAGCGTCGTGTTCGCTACCCAGAGCCTTGCAGACATCGAGTCGAGTGCGATTGCGCCCGCGATCGTGGAAAGCTGCCCGACGCGGCTGTTCCTCCCAAACGAACGCGCGGTCGAGCCGCAGATTACCGCCATCTACCGGCGGTTCGGATTGAACGATCGCCAGATCGAGATCCTCGCGCGGGCGACGCCCAAGCGCGACTACTACTGCCAGAGCCGCCGCGGCAACCGGCTGTTCGAGCTCGGCCTCGGCGAAGTCGCGCTCGCCTTTTGCGCCGCGTCGTCGAAGGCCGACCAGGGGCTGATCGCCGAGGTGTTCGCCGAGACGGGGCGGGACGGCTTCGCCGCCGCATGGCTTCGCCGGCGCGGTCTCGCTTGGGCGGCCGAGATGCTTGGTCCCGTCCCGCCGCCGGGCCCCGCGCCGCGTCCTTCCCTCGCAGCCAAGGAGATGTCCCGATGACCCGTTCCCGTTTGCGCACGTGGGCGATGGCCGGTGTCGCCGCGCTCAGCCTGTCCGTCACGCTCGCGCCCGCTCCGGCCAGCGCGCAGTGGACCGTTTTTGATCCGTCGAACTTCAGCCAGAACATCCTGACCGCGGCGCGCTCGCTCCAGCAGATTCAGAACCAAGTCACCTCGTTGCAGAACGAGGCGCAGAGCCTGATCAACCAGGCGCGCAACCTGACGAGTCTGCCTTACTCTTCGCTCCAGCAGCTGACCTCGACCATCCAGCGCACCCAGCAGCTTATGGCGCAGGCGCAGGGCGTCATCTACGATGTCGGCAACATTGAGAGCCAGTTCCAGCGCATTTACCCGCAGGGCTACAGCGGGTCGACTTCGTCGGCGCAGCTTATTGGAGACGCGCAGTCGCGCTGGCAGAATACGCTGAGCGGATTCCAAGACGCGCTCAAGACTCAGGCGACCGTCGTCGGCAATCTCTCGACGACGCAGACTCAAGTTGGTGCGCTCGTCGGCGCCAGCCAGGGCGCGACGGGCGCTCTGCAGGCGACCCAGGCCGGCAACCAGCTGCTCGCGCTGCAATCGCAGCAGCTCGCCGACCTGACCGCGGTGATCGCCGCGCAGGGCCGCGCGCAGAGCTTGGCCGGCGCGCAGGCCGCAGCGGGGCAAGCGCAGGCGCGCGAGCAGCTGCAGCGGTTCCTCGCCCCCGGCTCGGGCTACCAGTCCGCACCCGTGTCGATGTTCCACAACTGATGCCGCGGCTCGACGCCAGCGCCTGGCCGCGCATCGGCGCGGTCGCCTTCGCGGTCCTGGCGATCACTGCGAGCGCGCTTCAGCTTGGGCGTGGCCGGGACGAGGAACCGTCGCGGCCGGTGCGCGAAGCGCCCGCTTCCGATTATCTGGCGAGCGAGCTGGAGCGGTGCCGAACGGTCGCCCCGAGTGCCCCGCGTGACGATGCGTGCGAGCGTGCGTGGGCCGAGAGCCGCCGCCGGTTTGTCGGGGTGAAAGCGGGGCCGGCTGCATCGCCGCCGGTCGAGATGTTCCCAGCGCAATCGCAGCCGTCGCCGACGCCTGCCGCGCCCGCACCGGTTGCACCGGTTCAGCAGCCAGCAGGAGCGCCGCGATGAACACCGGCGTCGTCGACACCTTCCTCAATACCTTCACGACCTACATCGACACCGGCTTCGGGCTGCTTCGCCCCGAGGCGGCGTTCATAGCCACGACGCTGATCGTCATCGATGTGACGCTCGCCGCGCTGTTCTGGAGCTGGGCGGGCGACGAGGACATCATCGCGCGCCTGGTCAAGAAGACGCTGTTCGTCGGCGTCTTCGCCTATCTGATCGGCAACTGGCAGAACCTCGCGCGGATCGTCTTCGAGAGCTTCGCCGGGCTTGGCCTCAAGGCGTCGGGCACCGGCTTCAGCCAAGCGGACTTTCTCCACCCCGGCAAGGTCGCGCAGGTCGGCCTGGATGCGGGTCAGCCCATCCTCCAGTCGATCTCGGGGCTGATGGGGTTCGTGTCGTTCTTCGAGAACTTCATCCAGATCGCGATCCTGCTGCTGGCTTGGGCGGTGGTGCTGATCTCGTTCTTCGTGCTCGCTATTCAGCTCTTCATCACGCTGATCGAATTCAAGCTGACGACCCTGTGCGGCTTCGTGCTCGTGCCGTTCGGGCTGTTCGGGAAGACGGCCTTCATGGCCGAGCGCGTGCTCGGCAACGTGATCTCGTCGGGCATCAAGGTGCTCGTGCTCGCCGTCATCGTCGGCATCGGCTCGACCCTGTTCACGACGTTCACAACCAACTTCCCGGCGACGCCGACGATCGCCGACGCCATGTCGCTCATGCTCGGCGCGCTGTCGCTGCTGGGCCTCGGCATCTTCGGTCCCGGCATCGCCAGCGGCATCGTCTCGGGCGGGCCGCAGCTCGGCGCGGGAGCGGCGGTCGGCACCGCGCTTGCCGTCGGTGGCGTCGTCGCCTCAGCCGGTGCTGGCGCTGGCCTTGCTGCTGGCGCGGCCGGCGGCGCGCTTGCCGGGGCCGCGCGCGGTGGCGCGTCGGTCACGGGTGGCGCGGTCGGCGCCTACCGCGCCGGTGCGATGGGCGAGACCGGGATGCGCGCGGCTGCGAGCGGCGCTGGCGGCATGGCCAAGGCTGGCTTCAATACTGCCGTCAGTCCGCTCCGCCGCGCCGCCGCCGACCTCGGCGAGCGCTACCAGTCGGGCGCACGCGCTGGCTTCGAGGCGACGGGCGGGGCCGTGAAGGGCGGAGAAGCCGCTGCCGCGACCGGTGAGTCCGCGGGCGAGGCCGGTGGCCCGCCCGCGTGGGCGCGGCGGATGCAACGCGGCCAGGCGATGGACCGTGGCGTCTCGACCGTCGCCCACGCCGTCAAGTCGGGCGATGCCCATGGCGGATCCGCTTCAATCGATCTCTCAGAGGGCCAGTGATGAACCCGTTCCGCCGACCCGACGTGCGCTACGGGCGCACGCCCCAGCCCGAGACTCCTTACCAACGCGCCGCGCAGGCGTGGGACGACCGCATCGGCTCCGCGCGTGTCCAGGCGCGCAGCTGGCGGCTGGTCGCCTTTGGCGAGCTCGCCGTGATCGGTAGCTTGGCGCTTGGCCTCGTCTGGCAGTCGGCGCGCGGCACCGTGACTCCATGGATCGTGCAGATCGACCGGCTCGGCCAGGCGCAGGCGGTCGCGCCGGCTGACGCGGATTACCGCGCCACCGACGCGCAGATCGCCTTCCACCTCGCCCGCTTCGTCGAGGAGGTGCGCGGCGTTCCCGCCGATCCGATCGTCGTCCGACAGAACTGGCTGCGCGCCTACGACTTCACCACCGACAAAGGAGCGCTGGCGCTGAACGGCTACGCGCAGGCGAGCGACCCGTTCGCCAAGGTCGGCAAGGTCCAGGTGTCGATCGAGGTGTCGAGCGTCATCCGCGCCTCGCCCGACAGCTTCCGCGTCGCCTGGGTCGAGAAGCGCTTCGAGAATGGCGCGCTCGCTGGCACCGAGCGCTGGACCGCGATCCTGACCGTCGTTCTCCAGACGCCGCACGACGCCGAGAAGCTCCGGCGCAACCCGCTCGGCATCTACGTCACCGCCATCAACTGGTCCAAGGAGCTCGGCTGATGTCGCGATCACCACACACCTTTCCCTATCCGCGTAAGTCCGTCTTCGCGGCTCTCCTGCTTTGCGGCTCTACGCTCTCTGGGTGCGCCCACCACTATCGGCCGCCCGAAATCAGCTACGACGATCCCGCGCCAATGCAGCCGGCGACGCTGCAGGCCGAGCCGCCCAAGCCGGTCGAAGTCGTGGCGCTGCCGACGCCCTTGCCGTTACCGGGCCAGCTCAAGCCGATACCGTCCACGCGCCGGACCGAACCGCCCGAGTCCGCCGACCCGCAGGCGCGCGTTGCGCAGGCTAACGCAGCTGCGCGGATGCAGCCGACGCGCGCAGGCTACGTCAACGCCGTGCAGGTCTATCCTTACTCGGCGGGCGCGCTCTACCAGCTCTACGCCGCGCCAAACCAGGTCACAGACATCACGCTTCAGGAAGGCGAGCAGCTCGTCGGCGCGGGTCCGGTCGCTGCCGGCGACACGGTGCGCTGGATCATCGGCGACACCGAGAGCGGGTCGGGACCGGCCAAGCGCGTCCATATCCTCGTCAAGCCGACGCGGCCCGACCTCATGACCAACCTCGTAATCAACACCGACCGCCGGACCTACCATCTCGAAATGCGCTCGGCCGAGCGGACCTACATGGCTTCGGTCTCGTGGCAGTATCCTTCCGACCAGCTGATCGCGCTACGCGGGCAGAGCGCCGCCGCCGACGCGGCCGCGCCCGTCGACGCCGGGATCAACGTTGGGCAGTTGCGCTTCCGCTACCGGATCGAGGGCGACAGCCCAGCCTGGCGGCCGCTGTCGGCATTCGACGACGGCCGACACGTCTACATCGAGATGCCGCGCGGCCTCGCGCAGGGTGAGGCCCCGCCGCTGTTCGTGCTTGGTCCCGACGGCAAGGGCGAGCTCGTCAACTACCGCATCCGCCAAAACTATTACGTCGTCGACCGCCTGTTCGGCGCGGCCGAGCTACGGCTCGGTGGCGAGCACCAGCAGACGGTACGGATCGTCCGCACCGACGGGCGGCGCGCGTCGTCATGAGCGAAGATCCCGAGAACGCCGCCGACCCGTCAGGGACCGAGCCGCCCTCGCGTTCGGAGCGGGATATCGCCGCCGAGCTGAAGCTGCGGCCCGAGCGGCCGAGCGTCACCCGGGTCTCCCGTAAGGTATTGGTGACCGCGGGCGCGGTCAGCTCGGTCGCGGTCGTCGGCGCGGTCCTGTTCGCACTGCAAACCGGCAAGCACGGCGGTCACACGCAGGAGCTCTATTCGACCGACAGCAAGACCACAGCCGACGGGCTCGCCAACCTGCCGCGCGACTATGCCGGCATACCGAGGAACGTGCCCGTGCTCGGGCCGCCGCTGCCCGGCGACCTCGGCCGGCCGATCGTGGCGGCACAGAACCAGGGCCAGGCCGTACCCGTCCCGGCGAACGGACCTATGCCAGCGGGCGGACCGCCGCCGGTCGACCAAGAGGTGCAGCGTGTCGCGCAGGAGCGCGAGGCGGCACGGCTGTCTAAGCTGTTCTCGGGAACCGCGATCCGCGAACAGGACGCAGGCGGCGGCGGACCTGCCTTGGGCGGATTTGGGGTAGGTCAGGCAATCGCGCCCGACGGCTCCGTCACACAGTCACCTTCCACCGACGACGCCGACGCTCGCCAGAACGGACAAGCTGGGAAGCTGGCTTTCTTGAACGCCGCGTCGGACAAACGGACGGTCAGTCCCGACCGGTTGCAACGGCCGGCATCGCCCTATGTCGTTCAGGCGGGTGCGATCATCGCTGGCGCGCTCGTGACCGGCATCCGCTCCGACCTCCCCGGCCAGATTACCGGCCAGGTGACCGAAAACGTCTACGACACGCCGACCGGTCGTTTTCTGCTGATCCCGCAGGGCTCGAAGCTGATCGGCACCTACGACAGCCAAGTCGCGTCCGGTCAGTCGCGCGTGCTTCTGGTCTGGACGCGACTGCTTCTGCCCAACGGCACGTCGATCGTTCTTGAGCGCCAGCCAGGGGCCGACGCGCAAGGCTATGCGGGTCTCGAGGACGGGGTGGACGAGCACTGGGGGTCGCTGTTCAAAGGTGCGCTGCTCTCGACGCTGCTCAGCATCGGCTCGGAGGCGGGCACCAGCGGGCAGGAAAACAGCCTCGTGCAGGCCCTTCGCCGCGGCGCGTCGGACAGCATCAGCCAGACCGGCAACCAGGTCGTGCGCCGGCAGCTCAACGTGCAGCCGACGCTCACCATCCGGCCGGGCTACCCCGTTCGCGTCATTGTCAACCGCGACCTTGTGCTCGCGCCATACGGCGCGTGAGGAGCCACCATTGGCCAATTTGAAGCTCGGTCCCATCGCCGATGACAAGCCGGTCCGCGTGACGGCGGAGCTGCCCGCGGCCGTCCATCGCGATCTCGTCGCATATGCCGAGGTGCTCGGCCGCGCGACGGGCAAAGCCGTCGAGCCCGGCCAGCTGGTCGCGCCAATGCTCGCGCGGTTCATGGCGACAGATCGCGAGTTTGCGAAGGCCCGACGGTCTTTGCGAACGCAGCCGACGTTGGCGAAGACCGGTTCCGCCGGCGCTCCGTCGCCCGAAGCCGAGAAGCAGCCAGAAAGCGCCTGAACACCGGGTTGTCGTTCCGCGCCGACCAAACGATGCTGAACGGAAGCTCCTCATGATCGAGCGGCCGGAAAACCACGCCGGGATAGGTGACGCCTGCCTCGGCTTCACCGACCAAGCTCAGGCCTTGCCCGAGCCCGACCAGTCCGAGAAGCGTTTCTCGCTGAACCGCCAACTGATCTACGGTCGGATGTCTTCCAAGGTCCGCAAGGCCGCGAACAATATAGTCTTGGATCTCGGGACCTGGGTCCAGTCGGCTGACGATAAAGCGCTCGTCCTCAAGTTGCTTCCAGAAAATCGCTGGCGCGCCCGAGAGCGCGTGGCCTTCCGGCATGGCCACAGTCACCCCTTCGCGCCACATTTCTTCAAGTTCGCACCCCGGGGATAACGGCATGCCCGTGACGAAGGCGAAGTCAAGTGTGAGCGCTCGGACGGCCGCGATGCTCTCCTTCGCCGAGCCTTCGAAGACGTCTAACTCCAGACCGGGATGATCGCGGATAAACGACGCCAGCAGATGCCGCGCGAAGCTGGATGCAATCGAAGCGACGACGCCGAAACGCAACTGGCCCTCGGTGCCGGTGCCGTTTTTTGCCGCGACGCCTCTGAGCGCAGCCACATCGGATAGGATGCCGCGAGCCTGCTTAAGTATTCGACCACCCGCAATCGTCGCCTGAACGCCGCGGGTGGTTCGGTTAAAGATCGACACGCCGATATAGTCCTCGAGTCCGCGCACGCGGCGACTGACAACAGACGGCCTGACTTGCAACGCTTCGGCGGCCTTGCGGAAACTTCCCTGCTCGAGAACGAGAACAGCACATGCCAGTGATCCAAGATCGACTGTATCGATGATGTCTGTGTGCAATGGCATCAGAACTGAACGCAAGCGACTACTTCGGTTTGACGTCCCCAAGACGAGATCACGACGAGGATGTCGTCACAATTGTTAAGCGCGTTGCCAGCCGCAGGCGACCATCTGACGCCATGCCTCGCTCCCTTGAGCGATCCGACTGAACGGGTGCTGCTTGTCCGACCTATCGGTTGCACCTAGGCCAGTCCGCTGCGCTGTTGTTCAAGGGCAGCGACCTGATGCTTCAGATCCCGCAGCTCGGTTTCCAGATTGGCGATGCGTCGATCCTGCCAGTCCTCATAGCCGAGCGACATACCCTCCTCGATCTGAGCAAAACGGCGCCAGAAGCTCGTCCAGCCAGAGGTATGAGGCGCAACCGCACTTACGGTTTTCATAAACTTCTCCTTCGGTTGCGGGATCAACGGCGTTCGGCCAGCGCCGAGAGGATACCGATCCGGCCGTCCTTGAGGTTGCGCCCGAGATTCCCGGTGAGCGCCGGGAAATCCGGGCCGAGAATGACAGCAAGCGTGGGTCCGGCAGGCGGGCCGCCGGCCGTCAGCGTCGCAAACCAGTCCAGCGCGACCTCGCTGTCGTCACGCCAAGCGATGGGGTTGAGTCCCGCGGCGATAAGCGCGTCGCGGGTCTGGCCTTCAGTGAGCAGGAAGCTCCCTGAGGCGTCCCGTGCCCACGGAGTGGGGTAATGGACGTCGCCGTCCTTGAGGATCACGTCGTAGGTCGCGAGCCGACCACCCGGCGTCAGGACGCGTGCGATCTCAACATAGAGACCGGCGCGGTCTTCGATGTTCATGGCGACGTGCTGAAGGAAGACGAGGTCGAACGATGCCGCTTCAAACGGCAGATCAAGTGCGTTCCCGACCTGGAAGGAAACCTGACTTTCCATCGCGCAGCGCTCGTTCAAGTAGTTCGCGGCATCGACGAAATTCTCGCTGAGGTCGACGCCGGTCACGTGGCACCCGAAAGTCGCCGCCAGGAACCTCGCGGGCCCGCCCACGCCGGAGCCGACGTCGAGCACCCTCGTAATCGGTCCGATGGATGTCATCGCAGCGAGATCTTTGGTCGCAAGCACGCCACGGGTATGGAACTGGTCCATGGCGGCGAGTTCGCCGACGGTCAGACGCTGGCCCTCGGGCGCGATCTTGGCGAGCGCGTCGCGGATCTTCGTGGTCAAACCCGTGGCGTTGTAGTGGGCGCGGGCGATATCGACGGTATCGGTCATGACGGATTTCCTATTGGCTGGACTGGGAGAGGCAGCGCGAGGGTTTCAGCCGAGCGCAGGTACGCGGCGCCGCTGCAGCGTCAGTTCGACGCCCACTCGAAACACCTGCAAGCCGATCAAAAGGCCGAGCGACACGCTGGTGGCGAGGTGTCGACCTACCGGCGACCGAACCACAACCAGTGAGACTAAACCGATGATCGGGGTTACCAGGATGAAGATGCCGGGAAAGCGAAGGGTTGTGTCGTCAACGACGCCAAAATAACCCAGCGCTCCCGCATAGCCGAGCCAAAGCGCGAGCCCGATCAATCCGGTCAAGGTAGCGCGCGCCGACAGGGCGCGGGCCAGCATTATCGCGACTACGGCCGCGACGAGGGCGACGTAAGCGATAAACAGATTAGAAAGTGAAATGGCACTGGTCATCACGCCCTCCTTGGAACTGGGTTGAGCAGAGAAGTCGGCGCGGCCTCATGCGCTCTGCGTCACGCGTTGATCGGGACGGGGCGCGGGCTTGCAGCCCTTGGCGAGGTAGCCGCGTCCTTGGCGAAAATGCCATGCTCGCGACGCCAGAAATCGGAATCGGCGCTGAGTGAGGGCCGGTTGGGCTGCGGCATCCAGAGCGTATCGGCGAACCGGCGTGGTTTGATGCCCGGGCGCATCGGCACGCTCATGAAGCCAGCAAAGGTCTTTATGAAGTTGCCCGCCGTGCGCTGCGCCTGAGGCTGGGCGGCATAGCGTCGGGTGATGGCCTCGAAGCTCTCCGGCAGGCGGCCGGTGACATCCAGCACGTGGCTGGTCGGCCCGCCCATCTCGAAGGCGCCGCGATCATGATCCTGCATGTAGGCAGCCAACTGGCTGAGCAGGTAGCGGTCGATCCCGTCCATCCGCGCCGCCTTGTAGAACATCCAAAGTGGCAATTGCACGTGACGCACGGTGCGACCGAGCACCTTGCCCATGATCTGCGCCATCTCCTTCACCGACAGCATGTCCGGACCGGTCGGACGGTAACTCTTGCCCTCGTGATGGGCCGGATCGATTAGCGCGCCGACTGCGACGCGGGCGATGTCGTCGACAGACGGCGGGGCATTCCTGCTGGAGCCGCGCGCCGGAAAGGGCAGCACGCCCATATGGGCTGCATATTTAAGAAGGATCATGTACGGCAGATCGGCGAAGAAGCCGGGGTTGACGATCGTGAGCGCCGTGTCGGGCAGCATCGCGAACAACCGGTCCGCCAGCCAATGCTGGCGTGTCGCCAGGGCCGGGTGCGCCGGGTTGGCCAGCCATTGGCTCAAGCCCACCATCGATTCGAGCCGAGCTTCGCGCGCAGCAACCGCGAAGGCCGAGGCGGTCTGGATCATGTAGGGGTCGAACGGCGGCAGAAAAAAGCCGCGCTGCACGCCGCGCATGGCATCGAGCAGCGCCTGCGGATCGGCGAGATCGCCAATCGCGATCTCCGCACCGGCGGCCTTTAGCCTCGCGCTGCGCAGGTCTTCGCGGCGGACATAGGCGCGTACGGGATAGCCGGCCGCCAAGAGCTGCGCAGCGACCTGGCCGCCGGTCTTGCCGGTCGCGCCGGTCACTAGGATCTTGGGAAGAGTCATGGTCCGGTTCCTTTTCTGCTGACCCGATATATCTGCGCTTTGGCTGCGCGATAATGCGGTGTAATCTGCATGAACCATGAAGCAGAACTACACTGTTGAGCGAGGGACATTGGAGGGCGTCGAGGCGTTCCTGCGAGTCGCAGAGCGCCAAAGCTTCCGTCAGGCAGCGGATGATCTTGGCGTATCGGCGTCGGCGGTAAGCCAGACGATCCGAAGCTTGGAGGCGCGGGTTGGGGTCGCCTTGTTCACCCGCACGACACGAAGTGTCGGACTGACCGAAGCCGGCGAGCGATTCCTAACGCACGCCCAACCCGCGTTCGATGCGATGCTCGCGGCCAGCGATGCAGCCAAGGGGTTGGCTGAGCGACCGTCCGGACTGCTGCGGCTCGCCGTTCCCCGCGCGGTCGTGCCTTTGATTCTGGAGCCGATCCTTGCCTCGTTCTGCGCGGCCTACCCCGAAGTTACGATCGAGATCGCCGCAAGCGAGGAGCTGGTCGATCTCGCCAAGGACGGGTTCGACGCCGGGATCCGCATGGGCCAGTTTATCGCTGAGGACATGGTCGCGATCCGGCTGACGCCGCCGTTCCGCCTGATGTTCGTCGCAGCGCCGACCTACCTATCGCGGATGGGCCGACCGGAAGAGACGAGCGCCCTGTCCCGCCACGCCTGCATCCGTATCCGGCGGTCCAGCGGGGCGGTTGGCGACTGGCGCGTGCTTGTGGACAGACGTCCCGTCGAGATGGCGGTCAACGGCCCGATGGTGGCGAACGACTTTCCAACGATCCTTGGTGCGGCGCTGGCGGGAGTGGGTCTTGCCCAGGTCCCGGAGCCGATTGCTCTCGAGCACGTAGCGAGCGGCAACCTGGAGGAAGTCCTACCCGATCACGCGCCAAAAATTCCAGGCGTTTTCCTTTTCTTTTCCGAGCGCCGACAGGTTCTACCCAAGCTCAGAGCCTTCATCGAGCACGTCAAGGCTCACCCTGTTCAATTGCGCGGCCTGCGCGCGTAAGCGGCTCAAGCCGACCAGCCGCCACGTAGGCTCAGGACAAATTTTAACGGCCAAGCTAGAAAACGGTGGCTGCGATGGCGACGACACGAAAAAGTGTAGGTGCAGCGGCCGTTGCGGGTGCGAATGCCTCGCCAGTCCTTGAGGCATCAGACCGGCCTGTCCGGACGCTGCCGCTTGGCGACGGCAGCGGTCGGCTGGCTAACTCCGCTACGCCGAGACGGCGTGAGTGGACCGCAGCTTTTTCGCGGGGGAGGAGTTTAGCGTAGCCGACGTCGTGGCTTTTCCGATCGTCTCGGCGTTGTAACCAGACTGAGCACAACTGCCTGCGCTTGCCAAGTGGTTCGAGCGCGTCGAGGCGAGACTCGCCATCAGGCGGGGCATGAACATCCTGCGCGAGGTCTGAAAGGCAACGTCGCCATCAGGCTGTCCATCCCCCGCCGAGCGCCTTGAAGCAGGCGATGGCGGCGCGGGCCGCTTCCGATTGCGCCTGCACGCGTTGGTCGCGTGTCGCGAGAAGACGGTCGTCGGCATCGATCACTTCGATGAGGCTGACCTGCCCTGCCGTATAGGCAGCGCCCGCGGATGTTCGTGCCTGAGCAAGCGACGCCTCGCCACCTCGCAGCGTTTGCGCTTGCTTCTCGCGATCGACCAGTGCGACCAAGGCTGTCTCGACATCCGACGTGGCGTTCAGCAAGCTCTGCCGATACGCGGCGAGTGCTTCGGCGCGTGATCCTCGGGCTTCGTCGACCTCGGCCTTGACGCGCCCGAAATCGAACAACCGCCACCGGACGCCGAGAAGTCCTTGCGGCTGGAAGGCCGCGCTGGTGAACAGGTTGCCAGCGCTACCGGACTCGAAGCCGAGCAACCCGGATAGCGAGAACTTTGGATAGTAATCGGCGATTGCGGCACCGATTCGCGCGTCGGACGCGGCCAGAGCGCGTTCGGCGGCGATAATGTCCGGACGCCGACGGACGAGCGATGCCGGACCGCCAGTGGAATCGACACCTGGAGGCGTCGGGATGTCGGAACCGACCATGAGTTCGGCGTGCAGCGAACCGATATCGGCACCCACGAGAACCTCGAGGCGGTCGAGCTCGGCCTCCAGCCCGGCTTCGAGCACTGGGATAGTCGCCTCGACGCCTGCAAGCGCACCGGCGGTCTGGTCGCGCTGCAGGCGCGGAACAAGGCCGCGGCTGAATTGCAAAGAGACGAGCCGGACGAGGCGACGTTGCGACTCCACTTGTGCGCGCGCGACTGCGAGACGCGCCTGGAAGGTTCGGACCAACACATAGGCGTCGGCGGTCTCCGCCGCGACCGTGAGTTGCGAGGCCGCGCGTGCCGCCTGGCTCGCCTGATATTGCGCCCGGGCGGCCTCGGCGGTCCGTCGCAGCCCGCCGAACACGTCCGGCTCCCAACTCACCCCCGCGCTGATGTCGTAGAGGCTTTGGTTGCGGTCGAATCCCGGGAAGCTGTTTTCAGCCCGACCGAGCGGGGTCTGGATCGACTGACGGCTGAACGCGGCCCGCCCGTCGACTTGGCCGGCGGGGAGAAGAGCCGCGCCCGCGCCACGCGCACGCGCCCTGGCTTGCGAGACGCGCGCATCAGCTTGCGCCAGATCGAGGTTCTGCCGAAGCGCCCGCTCCACCAACCCGGCGAGCTCGGGATTGCCGAAGCCGCGCCACCAAATAGCCAGTTCCGGCGCCGCTGCGGCCACCCGCGCGCTCGCCGCAGTGGTGTTCCGGAACGAGGAGGCTTGAGGCGGCACGGGCTTGATATAGTTCGGTCCCACTGCGCAAGCAGCAAGCACGAGCACCAGTGCGCTCGAGAGTATGTGCATAGTGCGAGGAACCGGCATAGATGCACTCATGTTGTATCAGGTGATGGATTGGCGTATTCGTAACTGGGCGTCAAGGACGGAGACGCGTTGATGGGCATGCCAGTAGGCGAGAACGTGAAGGCGACGGTGAGGGGTCCGGTCGACCACAAGACGCGCGACCAGATCCTCCATGCGGCCGATGCGCACTTCCGCCACTACGGCTACAACAAGACGACAGTGGCGGACCTGGCCAAGGCCATCGGTTCGTCACCCGCCTACGTCTACCGTTTCTACCGCTCCAAGCAAGAGATCGGCGAGGCGGTTTGCGCGATGACGCTCGGAAGCATCCTCTCGATCGTCCGACCGATCGTCGAGCAGAACCGGCCGGCAACCGAACGTATGCGTCGCCTTTATAGAACACTCGTCGCGCAGGGCTTCGAGATTTTCTTCAACGAGCGCAAGTTGCACGAGATCGTCACGGCAGCCGTCGACGGGCAGTGGCAATCGACGCAGGCATACCGGCGCGAGCTCGACCTTCTCGTTCGCCGCTTGGTGGTCGAGGGACGCGAGGCGGGCGAATTCGAGCGCAAGACGCCGCTCGACGACGCATGCCAAGCGATCAGCAGCACGCTCATTCCATTCTGTCATCCCATTTTGCTGGAGCAGAGCGAGCGGGCGGAATTGGAGGCGAGTGCAGAGCGGGTGGCGAGCCTCGTGCTGCGCAGTCTTGCCCCATGAAGTAACGGATTAACACATTCGTTATAGGTCGGCACTCCTTGGACACTAATCGGAGGAGACCTGCGTGCGACCGACCGCCTTGTGGCTCGCGACAGCCTGCGCCCTCCTGCTTTCCGGATGCGACAAACCGAAGCCTGATCCCCGCACTCGCCCGCCTGCGGTAAGTGTCGTCGCGGTCGCCGCCGATGAGGAAGGGTCGCAGGACTTCACGGGTGTCGTGCGGGCGCGTGTCGAAAGCGACCTCGGATTTCGTGTCGCCGGCAAGATTGCCCAGCGCTTGGTCAATGCGGGCGAGAGCGTGCGACGGGGGCAGCTGCTGATGCGTCTCGATCCTACGGACTTAGCCCTCGGAGCCGCCGCGCAGCTATCGTCGGTCACCGCTGCGCGGGCCCGCGACACCGAAGCGCGCGCCAATCTTGGACGCCTGAAGGGCCTGGTCGAGCAGGGCGCTATCTCGGCACAGAGTTACGACCAAGCGAAGGCCGCGGCGGACAGCGCCAAAGCGCAGCTTGATGCCGCACTGGCTCAAGCAAGGGTGGCGGCGAACGCACAAGCCTACTCGAACCTCGTCGCCGACGCTGACGGAGTCGTCGAACAGATCGCGGCCGATCAGGGCCAAGTAATCTCCGCCGGGCAAACGGTCGTCAGGCTCGCGCATGCCGGGCCCCGCGAAGCCTTGGTCAGCTTGCCCGAGGGCCTGAGACCGCCAATTGGCACCCGCGCGACAGCAAAGCTGTACGGGAACGCTGGATCGATCGGACCCGCTGTCCTGCGTGAGTTGTCGCAGAGCGCAGACCCGGCGACGCGCACCTACGACGCACGATTCGTTCTTGGTTCCGAGGCCAGCGCCGCACCGCTCGGTGCGACGATCACGATATCGCTGGCGCGGCGCGGTGCGGAGGGCCAAGTCGGTGTGCCCCTCGGCGCAATCTATGACGCAGGCCGGGGACCCGGAGTTTGGCGTGTAGCCTCAGACCGGCGGGTCAGCTTCCACTCGGTCAAGCTGCTCCGGCTAACGGACGAGACGGCGCAGGTCACCGGGCTGGACTCGGGCACGCAGATTGTCGCGCTCGGGGCCGACCGTCTGCACGAGGGTCAGACGATCCGGCCGATCGCCTTGCCGGGCGCCCCGGCGCGGGCTGGCCGATGAGCGGCTTCAACCTTTCGGCCTTCGCGGTGCGCGAGAAGGCGCTGACCCTCTTCCTTATCATCGCGGTCACGGCCGCCGGGCTGGCGGCCTATTTCCAGCTCGGGCGCGCGGAAGACCCGCCCTTCACGATCAAGACCTTGACGGCGACCGCGGTGTGGCCTGGGGCCAGTGCGAAGGAGATGCAGGACCTCGTCGCCGAGCCGCTCGAAAAGCGTGTTCAGGAACTCGACGATTACGATCACGTCGACACCTTCACGCGTCCGGGCGTCGCCAACCTGACATTGACCTTCAAGGACAGGACACCGCCCGCGCGCGTGCCCGAGCTATTCTACCAGGCGCGCAAAAAGCTGGGCGATGAGGCACGCAATCTTCCTGCGGGCGTACTAGGGCCTTTCGTCAACGACGAATACTCCGACGTGAGCTTCGGACTCTATGCGCTCAAAGCGAAGGGGCTTGCACCACGCCTGTTGGCACGCGAGGCCGAAGCGCTGCGACAGCGCCTGCTGCATGTGCCGGGCGTCCGCAAGGTCAACATCTCGGGCGAGCAGCCGGAGCGCATCTATGTTCGGTTCGATTATACACGGCTCGCCACGCTCGGCATCAGCGCGCAGGCTGTGTTCGAAGCCCTGCAGCGACAGAACCTTGTATCGCCGTCGGGCGCGGTCGATACGCGCGGGCCGCAGGTCTTCCTGCGCCTGGATCACGGCTATGACAGTCTGCAGCAACTTCGCGACACTCCGATCACTTCCGGCGGTAGGACGATTTCTCTTGGACAGATCGCCTCGGTCGAGCGGGGCTACGAGGATCCGCCGCAGTTCCGCATCCGGAACGGGGGCCAGCCGTCGGTGGTGCTGAGCATCGTGATGGAGAAGGGCTGGAACGGGCTGAAGCTCGGCAAGTCGCTGGAGAGCGAGGCGAAGGCGATCGACGCGACCCTCCCGCTCGGCATGTCGTTCGACAAGATCTCCGATCAGTCGCAGAACATCGGCGAAGCGGTCGGAGAATTCGCGCTCAAGTTCGTCGTCGCGTTGACGGTCGTGATGGCGGTCAGCCTGCTCACGCTCGGCTTTCGCGTGGGCGTGATCGTGGCCGCTGCCGTCCCGCTGACTCTGGCAGCGGTATTCGTCGTCATGGCGATCACCGGGCGCGCCTTCGACCGAATCACGCTCGGCGCATTGATCCTGAGCCTCGGACTGCTGGTCGACGACGCCATCATCGCGATCGAGATGATGGTGGTGAAGATGCAGGAGGGGCTGGCCCGTGAGGAAGCTGCCGCATTCGCATGGACGGTAACCGCAGCTCCCATGTTGGCCGGGACCGTCGTCACCATTGTCGCCCTGATGCCGGTTGGCTTCGCCCAGTCCTCGGCCGGCGAGTATGCGGGCAATATCTTCTGGGTGGTCGCCTTCGCGCTGCTCGCCTCGTGGGTCGTGGCGGTGCTCTTCACGCCCTATCTTGGGGTAAAGCTGCTCCCCGCGATCAAGCCGATGCCGGGCGGGCACGATGCTCTTTACGCCACGCGAAACTACCGCCGTCTTCGTAGCTTGATCACCTGGTGCGTCGACAGGCGCATTCTCGTCGCCGTCGCGGTGGTTGCCGCCTTTTTGGTTGCTGCGGGGGCGTCATTGGGGTTGCGCCAGCAGTTCTTTCCGGTGTCCGAGCGCGGCGAGGTCATCGTCGAGGTCTACCGCGCACACGGCACCGGGTTCGCAGCTACGCAGCAAACGGTCGAAGGCGTGGAACGCTGGCTCAAGACCCGCTCCGAACCGGAAGTCGTGACCAGTTATATCGGCCAGGGCGCGCCGCGGTTCTTCCCGTCGGTCAACCCGGAACTGCCCGACCCTTCGTTCGCCAAGATCATCGTCAAGACCGCCGGTCCCGATCAGCGCGAACGGCTGAAGGCGGCGCTGCGGACGGCCATCGCCGACGGCTTGGCACCCGAAGCGAGGCTGCGCGTAACGCAGCTGCTGTTCGGACCGCCTGTACCGTACCCGGTGGCTTTCCGGGTGGTCGGGCCCGACGTCGACACCCTGCGTGCGATCGCCGGGCAAGTCCGTACCGTACTCGCCAATGAGCCAGCGATGCGCGACGTCAACCTCGACTGGGGCGAGCGCACCCCTGCCGTGCGCCTGGTGCTCGACCAGACACGCGTTCGGCTGCTCGGGCTATCGCCCAAGGATGTCGCGGATCAGTTGCAGTTCCTACTGTCGGGGGCACCGGTCACTCAGGTGCGCGAGGACATCCGTACCGTCGAGGTCACCGCGCGCGCGGTCGACCCACAACGGCTCGATCCGGCCCGCCTCGCCGATCTCACGCTCACGAGCCGCGATGGCCGCGCGATCCCGCTTTCGCAGGTAGGGTCGCTCCATGTCGAACCCGAAGACCAGATCCTCAAACGGCGCGACCGCGAGCCGGTGATCACCGTGCGCGGCGACATCGACGAGAGCCAACAGCCCGCTGGGGTAACGAAAGAACTGCTGCCCAAGCTGGACGCGATCAAAGCATCGCTTCCCGCAGGTTACCGGATAGAAACGGCAGGGAGCGTCGAAGAGGCCGCGAAGGCCAACTCTGCACTCGCTGCGGTTTTTCCCCTGATGCTGCTTCTTATGCTGACGACGATCATGGTGCAGGTACGGAACTTCCGCGCGCTGGCGATGGTATTCATGACCGCTCCCTTGGGGCTGGTCGGTGCCGCACCAATTCTGTTCGCGTTCGGTCAACCGTTCGGCTTCAACGCCATCCTCGGCCTCATCGGGTTGGCGGGTATTCTCATGCGCAACACGCTGATCCTGCTCGGCCAGATCGAGGCCGACCAAAAGGAGGGCATGACGCCCCGCCAGGCCGTGATTGAGGCGACGGTGCGCCGGGCGAGACCCGTCATCTTAACAGCGGCGGCGGCATTGCTGGCGTTCGTCCCGCTCACATTCTCAAGCTTCTGGGGTCCAATGGCGTTCACTTTGATTGGCGGCGTCGGCGTTGGGACAATCCTGACGCTGCTATTTCTGCCATCGCTCTACGCGTTGTTTTTCCGGGTAGAGCGCGGTCAAGATAGTTCAGCAAAGCAAACGCTCGAACAATCGACCTGAGCGTAACTCATCATGACGCCCGTCCCATTTGCCGCCGCAATTGCGCTACTCCGCTACGATACGATGACCGGTCTTGCACAGCCAACTTCCGCGCGCACGCTTACGATATGGAGCACGTCAAAGCACGGTCAGGTTCGGCGCGCGACACCAACGTTGTCGACCTTTACGACTATCTCCCGAAACCACGGCAGAAAGCAGCGACGATCCGTCGTCGCAGGTGCGAACAATGGCATCCTAGCGTGGCGGACGACTGGCCTGCGCGTGTCCCCGTCACCGAAGCCGAGATGGACGTCATCGAAGCTCATTTCGGCAAATTGCTCGACGAGCTGTTCGGTCCCGTTCGCTAACCCCGAAGGAGAGCCCGCATGACCACGACGGTCGAACCCGGTCCGGCGGCGGCTAAGCGCGCCGTCTTCTATCTCCGCGTATCGACCGGCCGGCAGGCCGAGCAAGATTTATCGATACCCGATCAGCGTCGCCAAGCCTGGACCTACTGTGAGACTAGGGGCTACCAAGCCGTGGGGGAGTACGTCGAGGCCGGCGCATCGGCGACCGACGATCGCCGCCCAGAGTTCCAGAAGATGATGGACGCGGCGGCTACTCGGCCCCCGACGTTCGACACGGTTGTCGTCCACTCGTTCTCGCGCTTCTTCCGCGATCAGTTCCAGCTCGAGTTCTATTTTCGCCGCCTCGCCAAGAACGGCGTCCGGCTGGTGTCGATCACGCAGGATCTCGGCGAAGATCCCATGAGCGTGATGATGCGCCAGATCATGGCGCTTTTCGACGAGTATCAGTCGAAAGAAAACGCGAAGCACACGTTGCGGGCAATGCGGGAGAACGCCCGCCAGGGCTTCTGGAACGGCTCGCGGCCGCCGTTTGGCTATCGCATTATCGCGGCCGAGCAGCGCGGCGCGCGCACTAAGAAGAAGCTGGAGGTGGACCCGATCCAGGAGGAGCACGTCCGATTGATGTTCAGGCTTGCCCGGATCGGCGACGGCGAGCGCGGCCCTTTGGGGACGCGCCTGATTGCCGACTACCTGAACACCCGCGGCATTCGGACGTCGCAGGGCGGCAGATGGGGAGTTGGTGCTGTCCACCAGATCCTCACGCGCACAACCTACGTCGGCGAGCATCGGTTTAACGTCTACAGCTGGCGCAAGAAGGAGGACAAGCCGGACGACGAAGTAGTCACCACGGAGGTTCCGGCCATCCTTACACGCGAGGAGTTCGACGAGGTCCAGGAGTTGATGCGGTCGCGGGCATCGCAGCTTAAGGCACCGCGGTTCGTCAGCGGCACAACAGTCCTTGGTGGGATCTGCTTCTGTGCCGACTGCGGGGGCGCGATGACCCTCCGCACGTCCGGCAAGAAGGAGAGCTATCGCTACTACACCTGCTGCACGAAGGCACGACAAGGCCAGACTGGCTGCAAGGGCAGGAGCATCCCGACCGACCGCCTTGAGGCGATCGTGGTCAAGCATATCGAGGAAAGGCTGCTAGCGCCCGATCGGATCGTCGAGCTGCTCAGCGGGGTGCTTGAGCGAAGAGCATCCCAAGCCGATCACTTTCGGGACCATATCGCGAAGCTACGCCGACAGGCGGCTGACGCCGATGCGAAGCTCACGCGCCTCTACGACGCGATCGAGAACGGCTTGGCTGACACTGGGGATGAAAATCTGAAGACCCGGCTCAAGGAGCTTCGCATGGTCCGCGATTCCGCGAAGGCGGACGCCGACAGGGCAGAAGCGCGGTCTGTCGACCGCTCGGCAAATCTTACACCCGAAATCGTGAAGCGATTCGCAGGTGAGGCGAAGCGACGGCTGCGCACAGATACCGGGGACTATCGGCGGCACCACCTCCAAGCGCTCGCTCAGCGGATCGAGGTCGGAGAGAACACGATCCGCATCACTGGAACAAGAACCCAGCTTCTTCGCATCTTGGCGGGGGAGGGAGCCGGCCCACCCCTGCGAGGGGTGGGCCACTCCCAAAGCGCGAGCGACGTAGTGGAAACGACGGCGAACGAAGTTCGCACTTTCGTTCCGAATTGGCTCCCGAAGTAGGACTCGAACCTACGACCGAGCGATTAACAGTCGCTTGCTCTACCAACTGAGCTATTCGGGATCAGCGGCTGGCGTTTTAGCGGGCGCGCGGTGGGGTGACAAGCGGCTTGGCGCTGCGGTATGTCAATTCGGCGCGGGCGTGGTGGAACTGGTAGACGCGCCGGACTCAAAATCCGGTTCCGAGAGGAGTGTCGGTTCGATTCCGACCGCCCGCACCATCTCGGCGCTACGATCGGTGGGATCACCCGGATGACCGAGAACGCCCACGCCCGCCGCCGTGTCGCCGGCCGTCGCGCGGCGCTGCTGGGAGCGGCCGGCTTTGCCGCAGTGCCGTTCGCGGCTCGCACGCAAAACGCGCCGTCGCCGCTGCCGTCGTCGGCACCCCATACCGCGCCGTCGGCCCCGGTGCCGTCCGCCCCAGCGCCGACGCCGCTACCGACGGCCACCGCTGCGGCCCCGGTCAAGCCGGCGGTCGCCGCGATCGACGCGACAAAGTCCTACTACGTGTTCTTCGACCAGGTGATCGACTATCCGGCGATGCTCGCGATGCGCAAGCAGCTGGCGACACTGGTCGAGGCGGGCGTGTCCGAGATCACCTTGGTCATCACCTCCGGCGGCGGCCTGGTCGAGCCGGCGATGCTGACATACAGCTTCATCCGGGCGCTGCCGGCCCGCATCAACACGCACGGGCAGCGCCTGGTCGCCTCGGCGGCAAATTTGTTGTTCCTGGCCGGGCAGGCACGGTCGGCCGACCACGACACGACCTTCATGTTTCACCCGACTAGCTACGTGCTGTCCGGCACCCAGACCGACCAGCAGATCGAGGACCGGGCCACCATCACCGCCAGCTTGGAAAAGGTCGAGAACGACATCTATCGCGAGCGCACGCTGATGACCGACCAGGACATCACAAAGTTGCACGCCGGCCAAGTGATCTACGACGCCGTCGGGGCGCGCACCTCCGGCATCGTCCAGTCGGTCGGCGACCTGCGGATCCCGGGCGGGCAGCGGGCCAAGATCCTGTTCTTGGAGTAGCGCGCGGCTGGCCTTCGGCTCGGACCAGGTTGCTCATTCAGAAAGCCGCGTTGGCCGTGAAGTTCGTCGGGTGACTTCCGACAAAGGCGATGGTGGTCTTGTCGCCGAGCGTGAACGAGAGGTCGCCCGAGGCACCGTGTCCCAGACTGTCGCTGATTGCGGCGTCCATGACGTCCGCGTCGGCCGTTGTGAAGCCGGACAAGTAGAACACGTCTCCCGAGTGCCAGTTTTCGATGCTGATCACGGTTGCCACGCCGGCCGGATCGGCATCGGCGACGAACGTGTCGTGGGTCGGTATTCCGGCCGCATCGATCCCTGGGGCCGAGCCGATCAACGTTTGGTTGCCAACGCTGCCGAAGCCAGCGAACACGACGTTGTTGCCGGCCGTGGCGGAAGTGTCGATGACGCCGCCGCTGGCCAAGGACACCACAGTCACCGGCTGGCTTCCCGTCACGACCAGCCGCTCGGCGCCGCTGACAAAGATTTCCGGTGCCACCGTGCCGTAGCCGCCGTTGATCGTGTCGGCACCTCCAACCCCGACGAACACCTGCGAGCTGCTGCTGCCGAAATTGTAGCCGTCACCGTGGCTGCCGCCGAACACGACACCGCCGCCTGCGTGGGCATTGACGGTGGACGCGGCCGAGCCGCCGACGAATACGTTGGCCTGCGCCGAGCCGAGGTCGAATTGCGCCGCCGTCGTCGCGTAGACGGTGACGTTCGCGGAACCGCCCTGGATGGTCGAAGCGCCGACGCCGCCGACGAACAGGACGCTCCCCGAGCCGGCATCGATGTGGTCGGCGGCGTGCCCAAAGATTGTCGACGAACCCGCTGCGGCCGTGACCGTGTCAAAATCTCCGAGCGCGATCAGGTTGGCGCTGCCTGGATCGGTGATGCGGTAGGTGTTGCCGGTCCGCCCGAGCCACTGACCGTGTTGGTGGACGTCGTTCGCAACATGGCGCCGCCGCTATGGGCATTCAGGCCGGCGACGTCGAAGCCGATCGTGTCACCCGTGCCAGTGAGGGTGACGTGCAGCAGTCCGCCTTGCGAGAATGTGAGCGCCTCGTTGTTCCCGCTCGACCTGACGGACCCTGTTGCTCCGGCGCCGACCGACACCGTCTCGCCGTCACCGCGAGCCGAGACGGTGACGGTCGAGCGTGTGCCGGCGACGAGGGTCGAGCTGGCGCCCGACAGGTCGATCGAGGCATGTCCGGCGTCGCCGAGCGCGACCGAGGCGTTGGCACCCGTGGCGGTTACCGTTGACTGACCACTGGACCCGACGACGATCCGCGCCGCCGCGGCACTGTCCAAGATGGTGCTGTCACCCGAGCCGCTGCCGACCAGTGGCGCGGCACCGACGTAGTTGAAACCATCGCCGACGATGGTGGCCGAGGCGTCGCCCCCGGTGACCGTGGCGGCCGACCCCGCGGCGATGCCGACATTGGCATAGCCTGCCGGGATCGCCACGGTTCCGGTCGAGTTGGCAGGGATGACCAAGGTGGATCTCGTCCGGTCGGACGCAGGCGGGACCGCGACGCCGTTAACATACGAGTATATGCCGACCGGAATGACATACGCCGCGACATTTTGAATCAGCGTCAATGTGTCGGGGCTGGTCGACGTGACAGAGACGCCGCCGACCAAGTGCGTCTGGGTGGCAAGTGAGATGCTCAGATAATCGGCGGAAAGATGCTCAAACGCAAAACTGCTCAAAGAGTAGTTTCCGACGAATGTAAGGCTTCTCACGAAGTCTCCGCCGTCGGACAGCAACAGCGTTCCTGTCCCGTCCCCGCTGGAAGCATACGACTCCGAGGTGATCGGCCCGCTTCTGACGTTGATCGTATCGGACTCGGTGAACCCTTTGAACGCAGCGGAGAACGGTGCTGTCGAGATGGAGACACGGTCGTCGGTGCCGTCGAGCATGATGATATTGCCCGCACCAACCGAGCCGAATTGCATCGTCGCACGATCGGCCGCTCGAAACGTCAAGCTCCCTGCCGCGACGCTTCCATGTTGGACGAACTTGCCCTGCGTGGTGACTTCGATCGTGCCACTACCGTTGAGATCTCCTGTGTGGCACAGGCGCTGAAACGACACGGTGCCATCGCACTGAATGATCCCGTCCATACTGTAATTAGCCGGGCCTAAACAGACGAGGCTGCCTTTGCCAATCGTGATTACCCCCTTGTTCCACTTGTGGTTCCGATGTTGATCTCGGACATCGAGTCCACTGTCAATCCACCGCCCTGTGAGCCAACGAGACGGCTAATGTTGATCAGGCCACCGGCAGACGCGGTGAGCGTTGTCGCGCCAAAACGCTGTATGATGTATGGCGCTTGGGCGTACCCCAGTGTTCCGACATCGGCCGTAAACCGAGAACCGGCACCGGTAACCTCAAGAGCATTGAGCTTGTAAAGTTCGGACGCACTGATAGAGCCACCGTTATCAATGATTACTTTCGTGAAGCATCCGTCCCTTCCGTCACCGCCAAAAACTCCGCCCACAGCCAGGTGCCCGGTGACATGGATCGTGCCGGTGTGTTCGATGAAAGTCTCGGCGCTGCCGGTTCCTGAGATCACCAGTGGCGGCCCGCTGACGACACCGTCGATCCCCGCAAAGTCGTTCGCGCCTGGAACGACCCCAGGTGCATCCGGGCGAAAGGTGGAATTCGTCCAGTTCGCTGGGTCGGTCCAGGATCCCGAGGTCGGACTTATTCACCCGTCGTATTGTAGCGGCGGAGTAGGGACAGCGTTGTGCGGGCGACTAGTCTGGCCCATCGGGGACTCCGTGCAACTATTGTCTGGAATATCACAATATAATCACGGCAGATAGCCATTCCGCAGCAGCTTGCGCCAAGTTGCGAGTCCGCCGAGCCCATGTGAATCCGATTGGCCGGGCCTAAGCCCTACTGCGCCGTCGCCTGCACCGTATACAGGTAGCTGGTCCCCTTCACCCCGATGTGCCCGCTCAGCGAGGCCGCGTCGTGGCCGGTCATCGTCAGCTGCTCCGACCGGCTGCTGGTGATCAGCCCCGACGACGTGCCGGCGTCGAGCTTGCACGTCGGCGTCGCGGGGTCGCAGCGGAACGTCCCCGACAGGCCCACGATCGACAGCCGCGACACGCCGATCCAGCTGTCGACCAGGTGCCCGTCCGCGTCGGCCAGCAGCGACAGCCGCCCCGACAGCGTGTCGTCCTTCAGGTGCACGTCGACCGGCACCGACGCCGCCCGCACCGGCAGCACGCCCGGCACGTTCAGGTCGGACCCCATTCCGGCCGACACCGCCGACAGCGACGCCCACGCCGCCGTCCAGAACGCCCGCGTGCGCTCCGGCAACCCGTCCTTCGCGCCGGGACCGAGGCCATAGGCGTAGAACACGCCGTGCCGCAGCGACGTGCCGAGGCGGTCGCCGTAATCCACCCGCTCACCCAGTGGCTTGAACACCGAGCCGAGATCGCTGTCCTCGGCCATGTCCGAGTAGACGATCGCCCGCACCGTCTTGTCGGCGTTGTCGAACCGGCCGCTGTCGGACGCCAGCGCCCGCAACAGCTGCTTGTGGGCGTGGCCATCGGACGGGTCGGGCACTGCCGGCTTGGCTTTTCGCGCGATCTGGGTCAGCGCCTCGCCGAGGTCGCGGACGAAGAATTTTTGCTGGTCGCCGATCTGCTGGATCGGGCTGCGCGAGAACAGGAAGGTGCCTTTCGACGCGTCGACCCGCGCCGCGTCCGGCAGGTTGGGCCAACAGCCGGTCCAAACCTCCGAACTTGTGCCGGCCTCGGGTGACAGATCGACCACCACGACCGGCTCTCCCGGCGTCAGCGTGACCCGCAGCTTGGCCGCGAGCTTCCGGGCCCAGTCGGGTAGCGACAATGGCATCGTGTCGTCGACGTAGACCACGGTCTCGCGGATCGTGGGCTGCTTGCAGTATGCCGGATCGAGCGTTTGCCGCCCGAACAGCTGCGCCCGCGCGGGTGTCGCCAGCAGCATGCCAACCATCGCCGACGCGAGCAGACTACCCCTGCGCACGGATGAAGTCCGCGTCGATTGCGATCGTCATCGCACGCACCTCGAACGGCGTCAGCGCCGTCTGTTGCGGGCTCGACAGAAACCGCAGTTCCCGCGAGTTGCCCGCCCGCAGCAGCGCGTCGCGATAGGTCTCGGCTGACCGGCGCAGCGTCGACGCCAGCGAGCCGAGCAACGCCGCCTCGTGCGCGTTGACCTGCCGCCACATGTCCTCCTGCGCGCCGACCGCCTGCCGCCGCGTCATGCCCGCCGCCTCGATCTGCTTGCCGTCGCGCTCGAGCTTGGCCCAGATCGTCTTGCGCTCGTCAGCGTACCGACGGTCCGCGCGGGCGTAGCGGCGGTCCCAGCGGTCCTTCTGCCGCGTGGCGCTCATGTGCTCCGGGTCGGGATCGTGCGCGAACAGCGACAGGAAGCAGCCGGCCAGCCACGCGCCGAGGTTGGCGAGCAGGCTCACCAGCACGTCGCGCGACGGGCCGATGTCGAGCCCCGCCTCGGCCCCGAGCAGGTTGCCGGCACCGCCGCCGCCCGCCTTGACCGCCGCGATATAGCGCATCCAGCCCGCCGCCAGCAGCACCAGCGTCAACGCGAGCGTCGCCAGCGACAGGTTGCGCCAGTCGCCCGCGCGGTCGGCGGAGATGCGATGCTGGCCGAAGCGGTACGACCACTGCCGCCACACCATCCCGTGGATGTGGCTGGCGAACGCGACCAGCAAGCCGAGCACCGCCGTGGTGCCGAACGCGATCGCCGGGATGCCGAAGAACTGCAGCACGACGTCGTAGTTGATCAGCCATTCGGCCGCGAACACCGCCAGCAACGTCACCCAGTAGGGGAACGACCCACCCCAGGTGACCGCGTCGCGGTTGCCGTGCCGGGCGCGGAACACGTCGTAGCGGCGGCTGCTGTCCTCCCAGTTCTGCCGCGCGGTGACATACCGCTTGTCCGCCGCCGCGCGCCGGTCGACGTCGGCGATGGCGTCTTGGGTCTTCGCCTTCTGCCCGTCGAGTTGCTGGCCGAGCCGCGCCAGCGCCTCGAGGTCGGTGCGGAACGGTTCCAGCTCGCGGTCGAACGCCGCCCGCGTGTCGCGCCAGGCGCCGAGGCCGCGCAGCACCGGCTCCAGCAGGTGCAGCCGCATGCCGGAGGTGAGGCCACGATCGTTGAACCCGACCGCGCCAAAACTCCCCTCCTCGTCGGCGAGCGCCTGGATCTTGGCGCGGTCCAGGGGCGGCACGCCGGCGTCGAGCGGGAAGGCGGTCGTCGCCGCGAACGCGCGCCGCAGCGGGTCGGCGGCGTCGACGGTGGCCGGCCCGTGCGGTGCCACGGGTGCGGGTTGCGGAATCATGGCACGGCGCTCCTTCTGCGGGTCCAGCGAGCGTCGGATCAGCGCCCCCGCCGGCTTTTCACGAACCGGTCGAATGCCACCGCGAGCACGATGATCACACCGATGATGATCTGCTGGATATATGGTGAAACCTGTAACAACACGAGGCCGTTGATCAGCACCCCGATCAGGATCGCGCCGACCACGGTACCGGCGATCCCGCCGACGCCGCCGAACAGCGACGTGCCGCCGATCACCACGGCCGCGATGACGGTCAGCTCGTAGCCGACGCCCGCCACCGCCTCGCTGCTGTTGAGCCGCGAGGACAGCACGAAGCCGGCCAGGCCCGCGAACAGCCCGACGATCACGTAGACGGACAACGTCAGGCCGCGCACGTCGAGCCCGGACAGCCGCGCCGCCTCCAGGTTGCCCCCCACCGCATAGACGTGTCGGCCGTAGCGCGTGTAGCGGAGTGCGACGTGGCACAGGCCGGCGGCGGCTAGGAAGATCAGCACCGGCACCGGCACCGGCCCGAGCTTGCCCTGGCCCCAGAACCGGTAGCCGGCGTCGTAGCCGCTGATCGGCCCGCCGCCCGAGAACAGCAACGCGGCGCCCCGGAACGCCGACAGCCCGCCCAGCGTCACCACGAACGGCGGCACGTCGAGCCGGGTGATCGCGGTGCCCTGCACCAACCCCGCCGCGAGCCCGACCAAGCCCGCCGCCCCCGCCGACACCCAGACCGGGTAGCCGGCCAGCACCGCGTCGTCGAGCGAAAGCGTGTTGCCGCTGCTGCCCTTGGCCAGCGCGCCCGCCACCAGGCCGGCCAACGCCACCACCGATCCGACCGACAGGTCGATGCCGCCGGTCAGGATCACGAACGTCATGCCGAGCGCGATCAGCCCGGTGATCGAGATCTGCCGCATTACGTTGAACAGGTTCAGCGGTGACAGGAAGCGCGGCTCCGCCACCGAGAACACCGCCATCAGCACCACCAGGAATACCAGCGGCGCGAACCGGCCCAGCAGGCGCGTCACGCGGGCTCCATCGTCACCGGTGCCATCGTCATAAGGCGCATCAGCGCCTCCGCCGTCGCGTCGTTGGCCGCCATCTCGCCGGTGACGCGACCCTCGCGCATGGTCACGATGCGGTCGCTGATCGCCAGCACCTCCGGCAGCTCGGACGAGATCGCGACGATCGCGATGCCCTGGCCGGCCAGTGCGTCGAGCAGCTCGTGCACCTCCGCCTTGGCCGCGATGTCCACCCCGCGCGTCGGCTCGTCCACGATCAACACCTTTGGGCGTAGCGCCAGCCACCGCGCCAGCACAACCTTCTGCTGGTTGCCGCCGGACAGGTTACCGATCGCCTGCTCGATGCTGTTCATGCGGATGTGCAGGCTGTGGCGGTATTCCTCCAGCGCCGCCGCCTCGGCCCGCTCGCGCACGAACAGCCGCGCCCAGAGAAACCGCGCCAGGCCGGCGATCGAGAAGTTGCGCCGTACCGCCTGCGCCAGGAACAGCGCCTGTTGCTTGCGGTCCTCCGGCACCAGCCCGATGCCGGCGCGGATCGCGTCGCGCGGCGAGCGCACCGCCAGAACGACCCCGTCCAGCGTGATCTCGCCGGCGAGCCTGGGGTCGGCGCCAAACACCGCGCGGGCGAACTCGGTGCGCCCCGCCCCGACCAGGCCGGCGATCCCCAGGATCTCGCCGGCGCGGACGTTGAGCGCGACGTCGTGCAACGCCGTCCCATGCGCGCCGGGGCGCTCGGTCGAAAGCCCGCGCACCGACAGGCGGACCGCGCCCGCCTCGTGACGGCGTTCTGGGCGGCGGTAGAGCTGCTCCGCCGAGCGGCCCACCATCATCCGGATGATCTCGTCCAGCGTCACGCCACTCATGTCGCGCGAGCCGACCAGCGCGCCGTCGCGCAGCACCGTCACGCGGTCGCAGATCGCCGTCGCCTCGACCAACCGGTGGGTCACGAACACCACGCCGATACCGTCGTCGCGGAGCTGGCGCATGATGCCGAGCAGGCGGTCCACCTCGGTCCCGGACAACGCCGACGTCGGCTCGTCCATGATGATGAGGCGGCTGTCGCGGGACAGCGCGCGGGCGATCTCGACCATCTGCTGCTCGGCCACCGACAGCCGCCGCACCGGGCCGGCCGGATCGACGTCGAGGCCGATCCGCGCCAGCACCGCCGCCGTCTCGCGCCGCAGCCGCGTCCAGTCGAGCAGCGGGCCACGCCGCGCCTCGCGGCCGATGAACACGTTCTCGGCCACTGACAGGTCCGGCACCAGCGTCAGCTCCTGGTAGATCGTGACGATCCCTAAGCTTTGTGCCGCGTGGGGGCTGGCCAGCGTCACCGGCCGCCCCTGCCAAAACATGCGGCCCTCGTCCGGCCGCTGCGCCCCGGCCACGATCTTCAGCAGCGTCGACTTGCCGGCGCCGTTCTCGCCGAGCAACCCGTGCACCTCCCCGGCGGCGACCTCGAACGAGACGTCGCGCAGTGCCGTCACGCCGGGGAAGCGCTTGGTGACGTGCTCCAGCCGCAGCAGCGGTGGCGGCAACTACTTCATCTCTGACAGTCGCTCGGCGCGGTCGAGGTTGGCGGTGGTGATGACGATCGGCGTAAGCAGGGTCAGCTTCTTATCCGGCTGCTTGCCGTCGCGGGCGAACGCGACCGCGATGTCCATGGCGATGCGGCTCTGCTCGCCGGGGAACTGTTCCACGGTGCCGGCCAGGCTGCCGTCCGTGACCCGGGCCAGCGCCTCCGGCAGCGCGTCGAAACCGTAGATCTTGATCGTGCCCAGGTTGCGGGCCTTGACCGCCTCGAGTGCCCCGAGCGCCATGTCGTCGTTGGCGCACACGATCACGTCGGGCGCCTTCGGCATGCCGGCGAGCCCGCTTTCGACCATCGTCAGCGCCTGGTCGCGGGCGAAGTTGGCCGGTTGCTCGAACACGACTTTGAACAGGTCCTTGTGCGCGTCGAGCACCGCGTGCAGGCCCTTGTTGCGGTCGATCGCGGGTCCGGCGCCGGGCTGGCCCTGCAGGTGCATGACGGTCGCGCCCTTCGGGAATGCGGCGACTATCGCCTCGCCCTGCGCCTGCCCGCCGCGCACGTTGTCGGCCCCCACGTGCGCCAGCACGCCGTCGACCCCGTTGACGCGCCGGTCGATGGTGACGATCGGAATGCCCGCCTCGACCACCGCCTGCACGGCCGGCGCCAGGGCGGCGACATCGAGCGGGCTGATGACGATCGCGTTGACGCCCTTGGTGACGGCCGCCTCCAGGTCGCTGGTCTGCTTGGGCGAGCTGTTCTGCCCGTCGGTCTCGATCAGCGAGACGCCGCCGAGTTTTTGGGCCTCGACCTTCAGCTGCGTTTGCATGTGGACGAAGAACGGGAACGACAGGCTAGGCAGCGATGTCGCGATGGTCAGCGGCTTTTGCGCGTGCGCGGGCGCGAGGAGGGTGATGCCGGACAGGGTAGACGCGATCAGCAGTGTGCGACGCAGCATGGTTGGTTTCCCCGGTTCTTTTTCTAAAGCGCCGCACGGTGGCAATACGGCTGGGCGCGCGTCAAGCCGGATGGACCGCCTAGTACGACCTAGCCGCCCCAAGCGGAGCCGGGGTCACCGCATCGGGCGCGCGCGGCACGACCACCTCGGCGGGTGCCGGGGGCTGCGGCAGCACCGGGCCGGACGGGTCGTTGAGCTTCGGCCTACCGGGGTGGCGCGGCAGCACGCGTGCCGTGCGGAGCGCCGCCTCGTTGGCGCGGAAGTCGGTCGAGATCAGGAACTCCACCCGCCGGTTGCGCGCGCGTCCCTCGGCGGTCTCGTTGCTGGCGGTCGGCTGGCTCTTGCCCATCGCCACGGAGGACAGCTGACGGGCCGGGACACGGCGGGCCACCAACGCCGCCACCACCTCGGCCGCCCGCCGCCGCGACAGGTCGACGTTGTACGCGTCCCCGCCCACCGCGTCGGTGTGGCCCACCACGGTCACTGCAACCTTATCTCCGTCGCGCAACAGGTTCGTGGCGATCAGGTCGAGCGCCGGGGCGCCGCTCGGCAAGGGCGTGTCCTGCGCGGTGTCGAAGAACACCCGGTCCGACATGACGACGCGGATCACCGGCACCGAACGTATGACGCCATCGTCGCCGGTGACCTTCACCTCCGTTTGCATGACGGATGGATTCTGCGTCCCCTCGACGGCATTGAGCTGGTCGAACGACCGCAACCGTTCGGCGTCGGTCAGCGGTCTCGGCGCGATCGGCTGCGTCGGCGTGGGCTGCGACCGGGCGCAGCCGATTGGCAGCAGCATCACGAGGGCAACGAGGGTGCGATTCATTTCTGCTCCCGCGCCAGCAGCGTCTGCTTGCGCTCGACGCCCCAGCGATAGCCACCCAGCGCGCCACCCGAGCTGACGACTCTATGGCACGGCACCGCCACCGCCAGCGTGTTGGCCGCGCACGCCCCGGCCACCGCGCGCACCGCCTTGGGGCTGCCGATGCGTTCGGCTACGGCGGCGTAGCTCAGCGTCTCGCCGGCCGGGATGGTCCGCAGCACCTCCCAAACCCGCCGCTGGAACGCCGTGCCGCGGATGTCGAGCGGCAAGTCGGCCGCCGTTCCGTCGACCGTGGACACCGCTGCCGCGACCGTCTCAGCGAGTCCGTCATCGGCGGTCAAACAAGCTCGGGAGAAACGACGGGCGAGGTCAGCACGCAACGCCGCCGCATCGTCGTCGATCAGGATCGCGCAAACACCGCGCTCGCTGACCGCGACCAGCACCGTGCCGAGCGTGCAGTCCGCCGTCGCGTATGCAATCCGCTCGCCGACGCCGCCCGCGCGAAACGCCGACGGCGTCATCCCGAGCACGCCGTCGGCTGCCGCGTAGAACCGGCCCGAGGAATTAAAACCGGCGTCGTAGAAGGCCGTCGTGACGGTCGCACCCGCCCGCAACCCGTCACGCACCCGCGCCGCCCGGTGCGCGTCGGCGTAGGCCTTTGGCGTCACGCCCGCGACGCGGCGAAACAGGCGGTGGAAGTGGTACGGGCTGACCCCAGCGGCCACCGCAAGCCGATCCAGTGACGGTGCTTCCGCCGCCGCCTCGATCGTCCGGCACGCGGTGGCGACCAGTGCTGCTTCGCGTTCGGCGCGCGGCGGCAGGTCGGGGCGACAGCGTTTGCAGGCGCGAAAACCCTGGCGTTCGGCGGCGGGGCGGGTCGGATAAAACGCGACGTTCTCGCGCCGCGCCGGGCGGGCGGCGCAGGACGGCCGGCAGTAGACGCCGGTGGTCGCGACCGCGTACAGGAACACGCCGTCGGCGGTGGTGTCACGGGTACGCACCGCATTCCACTTGGCATCGTCGGTGGCAAATGTCTGTTCCATGGCGTCCCCGGGTCTGCTCCGGCATCAATGCGCCGGTCAACTCGCCCGGGCGCTCCGCCGGTTGCGCCGCAATCCTACACCGAGAAATACTTCGCCTTCGGGTTCAGCAGCACGATGGCACTGGTCGATTGTTCCGGGTGCAGCTGCCACTCGTCGCTGATCGACACGCCGACCCGCTCCGCGTCCAACAGCCTTAGCAACGGCACCTGGTCCTCCAGCTTCGGGCAGGCCGGATAGCCGAACGAGTAGCGGCTGCCGCGATAGCCCTGCGCCAGCATCGCCTCCATGTCGCGCGCGTCCTCGCCGGCGTGGCCTAGCTCGGCGCGGATGCGCTTGTGCGTGTATTCCGCCATCGCCTCGGCCATCTCGACCGACAGCCCGTGCAGATAGAGGTAGTCCTGGTAGCGGTTGTCCTCGAACCACACGCGCGCGGTGTCGCTCGCCTTCTGGCCGACGGTCACGACCTGCAACCCGATCACGTCGCGCTGCAGGTCGTCCACGTCGCGCACGAAGTCGGCGATGCACTCGCCGTCCTCGCGCGGTTGCCGGGGCAGGGCGAAGCGGCAGATCTCGGTCGTGCCGTCCGGCTCGAACAGGATCAGGTCGTTGCCCTGGCCGGCCGCCTTCCAATAGCCGTAGATCGCCTGCGGCTTGAGGATGTTTTCGGCCTCCGTGATCGCCAGCATCCGCCGCATCACTGGCCGCAGCTCCTGCTTGGCCCAGCCGAGGAAATCGTCGAGCGAGCGGCCCTGTTTCTTGAAACCCCACTGGAATTGATACAGGCTGCGCTCGTTCAGGAACGGCACGATCGCGCGCGGGTCGCTCTCGATCATGCGCGGCCCCCAGAACGGTGGCTCCGGCACCTCGGTGTTCGCCGTGATCCGCCGCCGCCGCGCCTGTGTCGCCGCGACATCGACGGGCCGGAACGCGGCGCGGTCGGCCTGTCCCAGCGTCCGCGATGTGTTGCGCGCGCGGCCCACACGCTTGGACTGCAACGCGGCGAGGTAGTCGTCAAAGCCGTTGCCGGTCACGCGGTCCATCAGGTGCAGCCCGTCGAACGCGTCGCGCGCGTATGCGACCCGGCCGCACGCGTACGCCTGCACGCAGTCGTCCTCGACGTAGTTGCGGGTCAGCGCCGCCCCGCCCAGCATCACCGGGATGTCGAGCCCCTGCCGGCTCATCTCCTCGAGGTTCTCGCGCATGACGACGGTGCTTTTGACCAGCAGGCCGGACATGCCGATGGCGTGCGCGTGGTTGGTCTTGGCCGCCGCGATCATGTCGGCCAGCGTCACCTTGATGCCGAGGTTGACCACGCGGTAGCCGTTGTTGGTCAGGATGATGTCGACCAGGTTCTTACCGATGTCGTGCACGTCGCCCTTCACGGTCGCCAGCACGATGGTGCCTTTCTCCTGGCCCGCGACCCGCTCCATGTACGGTTCTAAGTGCGCCACAGCGGCCTTCATCGTCTCGGCCGATTGCAGCACGAACGGCAGCTGCATCTTGCCCGCGCCGAACAGCTCGCCCACGACCTTCATGCCGTCGAGCAGGACGTCGTTGATGATGGCCAGCGGCGGCAACGTCAGCAGCGCCTCGTCGAGTTCCTCCGGCAAGCCCTTGCGGTCGCCGTCCACGATCCGGTCTTTCAGCCGCCCCTCGATCGTCGCCGCCCGCTGCTTCTTGCCGGTGTCGGCCAGCTTGCGGTCTGTGAACAGCGCCAGCAGCGCCTGCAACGGGTCGTAATCCTCGCGCCGGCGGTCGTAGATCAGGTCTTCGGCGATCTGCACCTCCTCGGCCGGGATCAGGTGCAGCGGCTTGATCTTGCTGACGTGCACGATGGCCCCGGTCATGCCGGCCCGCACCGCATGGTCGAGGAACACCGAGTTCACCACCGCGCGCGCCGCCGGGTTGAGACCAAAACTGATGTTGGACAGGCCGAGGATGATCTGGACGTCCGGGAACCGCGCGCGGATCGCGCGGATCCCTTCCAGCGTCCACAGCCCGAGCTTGCGGTCATCCTCGCTGCCGGTGGCGACCGTGAACGTCAGCGGGTCGATCAGCAGGTCGTGCTGGGCGAGGCCGAACCGGTCGCACGCGAACGCCACCAGCCGCTCGGCCACCGCCAGCTTGCGCTCCGGCGTCTTGGCCATCCCCTCCTCGTCGATCGTGAGCGCGATCACCGCCGAGCCGAAGGTTTTAGCCAGCTTCATCCGCGCCTCGGCAGGCGCATCGCCGTCCTCGAAATTGATCGAGTTCAGGATCGGCCGGCCGCCGTGCAGTTTCAACGCACTTTCAAGGACGATCAATTCGGTGCTGTCGATCACCAGCGGGCTGTTCACCGAGCTGGTGAAGCGACGGATCACCGCGTCCATCTCGGCCACCTCGTCGCGGCCGACGAAAGCGGTGCAGACGTCGAGGCTGTTCGACCCCTCCGCCACCTGGTCGCGGCCCATCGCCACGGCGGCGTCCCAGTCGTGCCGCTCCTGCAGTTCGCGCCACTTCCGCGAACCGTTGGCGTTGCAGCGCTCGCCGATCGAGAAGTAGCTGTTCTCCTGCCGCAGCGGCACCTGCTGATACAGGCTCGCCACCGAGGGAACCCAATGCACCGTGCGCGCCACCGGCGCCGGCCGAACCTCACCACGCCGCCGCAGCATCGCATCGAGGGCGGCGATATGTTCGATCGAGGTGCCGCAGCAGCCACCGATCAGGTTGACCCCGTCCTCGACCACGAACCGCTCGACCCAGCTCGCCATCTCGGCCGCACCCAGCGGGTAGTGCGTCTGCCCCTCGACCAGCTCCGGCAGGCCGGCGTTGGGCTGGACCGAGATCAGGCCGGGCCAGTTCTGCGCCAGCCAGCGGACGTGTTCGGCCATCTCCTGCGGCCCGGTCGCGCAGTTCAGCCCCATCAGCGGCACGTCGAGCGCCCGGATCACGGTCGCCGCCGCCGCGATGTCGGGGCCGACCAGCAGCGTGCCGGTGGTCTCGACCGTGACCTGGACGAAGATCGGCGTATCGGTCCCGGCCTCGGCGCGGGCCCGCTTGGCGCCGTTTACGGCGGCCTTGATCTGCAGCGTGTCCTGGCACGTCTCGATCAGTATCGCGTCAGCCCCGCCGGCGATCAGGCCGGCCGATTGCGCGTACAACGCCGCCTCGAGCGGGTCGTAGAGAATGTTGCCGAGGCTCGGCAGTTTGGTGCCCGGCCCGATCGAGCCCAGCACGTAGCGGTGCCGGTTGTCGGCAAAACTGTCGGCGGCCTCGCGGGCGAGGGTGGCGGCGACGCGGTTGATCTCGTGGGTGCGGTCTTCCAGCTCGAACTCGGCCAGCGTGATCGGGCTGCCGCCAAAGCTGTTGGTCTCGACCATGTCGGCGCCGGCCGCGAAGTAGCCCTTGTGGATGTCGCGCACCATGTCGGGCCGCGACAGGTTCAAAACCTCGGTGCAGTTCTCGCGGCCCCAGTAGTCGGCCTCGACGTCGAGCGTCAGCGCCTGGACACGGCTGCCCATGCCGCCGTCGCACAGCAACACGCGCTCACGCAGGGCGTCGAGCAGGTTCGGACGGGTCATCGTGGCTCCACAAGGCTTGCTGCCCGCGACATGGGGGCGGACATGGAAAGGACATCGGTGTTCTCACCGGACCACAGCCGCACCGACAACGGGCCGGGTACGGTCGTGCCGGTCTCGACGCGCAGCCCGGCGGCGGTCAGCAACGCGGCGACCGTCGCGTCGGGGAAACCGAGGTGGCGGTGGGCGAGCCGGCGCGTGATCTCGGTGCCGGGATGCGGGGCGAGGTCGATCACCACCAGACGGCCGCCCGGTGCCAGCACGCGCGCAGCCTCGGCGACGGCGGCGGCCGGATCGTCGGCGTGGTGCAGCAGCATGTGCATCACCGCCGCGTCGAACATGCCGTCCGGGAACGGCAGCCGATACATGTCGCCCTGCCGCACCGCCGTCTCGGTGGCGCCGTCCAGCCGCATCCGCGCCAGCCGGCCGCGGGCCAGCGCCAGCATCGCCCGGCTCGCGTCGACGCCGACCATAGCGTCCGCGCGTGGCGCCAGCACCTCGAGCAGCCGGCCGGTCCCAGTGCCGATGTCGAGCAGCCGGCCGACCCGTAACGGCAACGCATCCAGCAGCGCCGCCTCGATCGCCTCGGCGTCGAGGTTCAGCGCCCGCGCCTCGTCCCAGGTGTCGCCGGCCTGCTGGAACGTCTCGGTCGCGACCCTGGCGCGTTCGGCCAGCACCCGCGCCGCGGCACGCCGATCACCCAGCAACGTCGCATCGTCGTCCGGCAACCGCGACAGCAGCGAGCGAGCCAAGCTACCAGACTCGGTTTCTGCGGGCGGCAGCGCCAGCCACACGTTGGCCCCTTCCCGCGTGCGGTCGAGCAAGCCGGCCTCGTGCAGCAGGCGCAGGTGGCGCGACAGCCGGGGCTGCGACTGGCCGAGGATCGCCACCAGGTCCATCACGCAAAACGCGCCGCGATCGGCCAACGCCAGCAGCCGCAGCCGGGTCGGCTCGGCGCACGCCCGCAGCGCCATCAACAACGGATCCATGTGGTTGAGATCGCATAAAGATATCCTTATGTCTATAGGGTGACACCCGACCCTCGTACACCCGTCATGGCTGGCGTC